>TBL_comb47_HYPODRAFT_10007225_pt1 | contig 11737 bp, 7 predicted proteins | sample TroBogypolimnion_40_FD_10682 | JGI IMG/M metagenome (IMG submission 10682) | reverse complement strand
GGGATCTTAAGGCACCTCATTGATCAGCCAACTGCTGATCCTCGCACCTTATGCGGAATCACTTTTCCAAATCCTGTTGGCTTAGCTGCAGGCTTAGATAAGGATGGCAAGCATATAGATGGCTTGGGCGCTCTGGGGTTTGGATTTTTGGAGATCGGAACCGTTACCCCGCTACCTCAGCCAGGCAACCCTAAGCCGCGTATGTTTAGATTGCCTCAAGCACAAGCCATTATTAATCGCATGGGCTTTAATAATGATGGGGTTGATGCTTGCGTGAAACGTGTGCGCCAATCTCACTACTGGCAAAACGGTGGCATTGTGGGTTTGAATATTGGCAAGAATGCCAATACACCAATTGATCAAGCGGCTAATGACTATGTTAAAGCCATGGCAGCGGTCTATGAGATTGCCGCCTATATCACCGTCAATATTTCTTCACCAAATACTCAAAATCTTCGTGCGCTTCAAGGCGAAGAAATGCTTCGATCTTTACTAGGGTCTTTAGACCTCGAGCGCGAACGCCTTTGCGATCGCTTTGCTATTCGCAAACCACTCTTTCTTAAAATTGCCCCTGATTTGGATGTAGACGATGTCAGCCTGATCGCCGACCTATTGCTAGAGTTTGGTATCGATGCGGTGATTGCAACCAATACAACGATTGCACGTGATGCCGTTCAAAATCTTCCATACGGAAATGAAGTCGGCGGCCTATCTGGTGCCCCCGTTAAAAGTGCTTCAACTGAAATTATCAAAATATTAAAAAATAAGCTCAAAGGCGAGATTCCGATTATTGGCGTTGGCGGCATTTTGTCTGGGGCAGATGCTCAAGAAAAAATTGATGCAGGAGCAAGCTTGATTCAACTGTATAGCGGCCTGATTTATCGTGGCCCTGAACTGATTGCACAATGCGCTAAGGCTTTACGCGCTAATTAAGCCAACGGCTGTTTTTTTGCAATGAAATGGGATTTCATATTGTGCAATTTTCTAGGAAATAGATACAATTGGATTCATGAACACAAACAAAGTCATTAAATCTACTAAAACCCCTGGGGAGGTTGGTAAAACTGCCATCCAGGTCGTTGAACGGATGATGAACTTGTTAGATGCCCTAGCTGTGCATGAAGAGTCTAGCAGCCTTAAATCGCTTTCAGAGGTCACAGACCTTCATCCCTCAACTGCTCACCGAATCCTGAATGATTTGGTTGCCTGCAGACTGGTTGAGCGTGGTGATGGTGGCACTTATCGCCTGGGTTTGAAATTACTAGAACTGGGCAATTTAGTAAAGGCTAGATTGTCAGTTCGTGAAGCTGCACAAGCACCGATGCGAGCCCTGCATAAACTAACTGGCGAGACCATCAACTTATCCGTTAGACAAGGCGATGAGATTGTTTATGTGGATCGCGCTTATAGCGAGCGATCTGGCATGCAAGTCGTGAGAGCAATTGGTGGACGCGCTCCACTGCACCTCACCTCTGTAGGCAAACTCTTTTTAGCCAGTGATGATCCTAGTCAAGTACGTGCTTATGTAACCCGTACTGGTTTATCGGGGCATACGCGCAATAGCATTACCGATCCGAGCAAACTGGAAACAGAGCTCAATTTGGTCAGGCAGCATGGCAATGCACGTGACAATGAAGAATTGGAACTTGGTGTCAGCTGTGTAGCAGCTTCTATCTTGGATGACACTGGGAAATTGGTTGCTGGACTCTCTCTGAGCGCTCCAACCGATCGCATTCAGGGCGATTGGGTAAGAGCACTTCAAGATACTGCACTACTAGTTTCTAAGGGCATGGGCTTTAAACCCAAAACAGCAGAGCCCGGAATCTAATTACATTAAGCGACGGATTGGTTGTGGCCCGGAAGGCATTTTTTCATACCAATCGCGTACTCTGACAGCATCCGCAAAACGGGATTGACTGCCTTGAGAATCTAAAAAGACCAACAACAATGGAGTGCTGTTAACTTTAGTTTGCATCACCAAACATCTGCCTGCTGCATTGATAAAACCAGTTTTTTGAAGGCCAATGTCCATATTGCCGGCCCGCACCAGACGATTAGTGTTTAAGAAAACTTGCGGACGATTTGCAATGACCATGGTTAACTCAGGCCAAGTAGAAAACTCCCGAATCGGTTTGTATTGATAGGCTGCATTCAACATGCGAGTTAAATCTTCGGCACTAGCAACGTTCTCACTCATCAAGCCTGTGGGGTCTGCAAAATGCGAATGATCCATACCCAATTCTTTTGCCTTACGATTCATAGCATCCACAAACGCAGGAATACCCCCGGGATAGTTACGACCCAAGGTGTAAGCGGCACGATTCTCAGAAGACATTAAAGCCACATGAAGAGCATCTTCACGTCTTAAGGCTGTGCCCTCTACTAGACGCGAGTGCTTGTAAATGTGGGCATCTTCAGAGTTAATCACCACCACTTCATCCATTGGGAGTTTGGCATCCAAAACGACCATCGCCGTCATCAGCTTTGTAATCGAAGCAATCGGAAGACTAACTGATGGATTCTTTTCAAAATAGACTTCTTTGGTATCTTGATTGACAACAATGGCTACGCTGGATTTCAGGCTAAGGTTATCGTGCTGACCACGTAAACCTAAAGCTGTCGCTAGAGATGGAGGCGCTTCAACAATTGGCGCATTTGAACGGGTAACTGTTACGCGGACAGTTTTCGCCTTTTTGGGGGCTCTAACGGTGACGGTTTTAGTAGTAGTTTTAGTAGCTGTTGTTTTTGATGTTTTGGACTGCTTATCTTTGCTGGCGGCGCTTGCTGAGACCCCGAAGGTAACCGACATCGCGAACAAACAGGTGAGCAATATGCTTGAAATTCGATTCAACAACATCCCCAAATACCTTCCAAAACTTTTGACATACGGAATGATAAATAACTTTTACGCTTCAGGGCACTTAATTGCGCCCAAATGCAGTAAATAAACTTCAATACAGTGCAAATTTATTCGGCAATAGTGGCTAATATTTTTGTTTGACGCTTATTCACCAGAATGACGCCTGTCATCGTCAAGATGAGCCCGAGAGTCATAAAAGTCGTAAACGGCTCATCAAAGAGCAACCAAGCCATTGCTGCAGTGGTTGGCGGGGTTAGGTAAAGCAAGCTGGTGACCTTGGTAGCAGCCCCTTTGCGAATCATCATAAATAACAAACTGATGGATCCAATTGATAGCGGGAAAATAGCCCAGAGCAATGCCCCTATTACGGGTGCATTCCAAACCATCACACCTGTTTCAAAGAAATACATACAGATGAAACTCAATACAGCAGAAACTCCAAACTGAATGGAAGACCCAGCTCTTAAGTCAAAAACTGGGCAATATTTTTTTTGGTACAGCGTGCCAAAGGTAATGGATAGCAAGGCAGCAAATGCCAAGATATAACTGACTAAAGGAATATGGGCAAAGCTAATCTTTTCTGCAACAACGAGAGCTACCCCGGCAAAACCAAAGCCCAATCCAACCCATTGTCGAGAGGACACTTTTTCAGAAACCCAGGCTGCAAACCATGCCGTCAGAATCGGCTGTAAACCTACGATGATGGCAACCAGACCGGCGGTCATTCCCAGCCTCACAGCAAACCAAACACCCATCAGGTAACCAAACTGCAACAACATGCCAGCCACAGCAATATGTTTGATTTGATGCCAATTTGGCCAACTGATTCTCCAAACCAGGTTCAGGACTGCCATAGCCATCAACACCCCTGTAAAGCGCCAAAATAAAAAGGTGGCTGGCTCAACATAAGGCATAGCCAATCGAGCGATCACAAACCCAGTACTCCAGATCAATACAAAAAATGGTGCGATAGCACTATCTAAAAAGCGAGGTTTCATAAGTAACTATCTGAATATATTGGGTTTTTAACTATTCCGTATTTTAAGTGGATTCTCATCATTACGTTTGAAACAATACAAGCTAAGGGCTAACACCAATGATGCACTGCAGCATTTTTAACTAGAATATGTCAGCATTGATTTAATTGCCGGATGGCCTCATAGTGAAGTTCATCCTAGTTACCACGAAAGGGATTGATATGAACTTAACTCCAGAACAGGTCGCGGCTGCACAAAAAGCCAATTTAGAAACTTTGAGCGGTCTTACCAATCAAGCTTTACAAAGCATTGAAAAATTGGTTGAACTCAATATGCACATTGCCAAGCAAAGCCTCAGCGACAGCATGAGTAACGCTAAAAAAGCATTAGAAGTAAAAGATATTCAACAACTACTTGCCCATCAAGCTGAAGCAGTTCAGCCAATGGCAGAAAAAATCATGGCTTATAGCCGTCATTTATATGAGTTAGCACATGAAACTCAAGCGAACTTTACAAAGTCTGCTGAAAAAGAATTGCAAGCAGGTCAAAAGAAAGTCAATGCCCTGGTTGAAGATTGGACCAAAAATGCACCAGCTGGATCGGATGCCGCTGTTCAAGCAGTGAAGCAAGCTATAGCTTCTGCCAACAATGTATTCGAAACAAGTCAAAAGGCGGTTAAACATGCTGTTGAAGTTGCGCAAACCAATTTGAATAACGCCACAGATACTGCCATGAAAAATGTCGCTAACGTAAGCAAAGCAGCTAAGAAAAAATAATTATCTCTGTTGCCCAATAAAATGCCCCGAAAGATCGGGGCATTTCTCTTTTGTAGCTTTTAAAAACGGATTACGGGATTTTCTTTTTCACTGGCGGCAAGTCAGTGCAATGGCCATGAGCGGCTTCTGCAGCTAAACCCACTGACTCACCAAGGGTTGGATGGGGATGAATGGTTTTGCCAATATCTACAGCATCTGCTCCCATTTCAATTGCAAGGCATACCTCACCAATGAGATCACCGGCATGGGTTCCAACAATTCCACCACCAATAATGCGATGTGTTTTAGCGTCAAAAAGAAGCTTTGTGAAACCCTCATCGCGTCCATTAGCGATTGCGCGACCGCTTGCAGCCCATGGGAATAGACCCTTTTCATAGGCTATGTCTTGAGCTTTACATTGCTCTTCGGTTAAACCAGCCCAAGCTACCTCGGGATCGGTATAGGCCACGGATGGAATTTGCTTGGCATCAAAGTAGGATTTTTGTCCCGCTGCGGCTTCAGCAGCGACATGACCTTCATGCACTGCCTTGTGAGCAAGCATCGGCTGACCCACAATATCTCCAATGGCGTAGATATGAGAAACATTAGTACGCATTTGTTTATCGACTGAAATGAATCCACGCTCATCAACCATAACGCCAGCAGCAGAGGCATCGATTTTTTTACCGTTAGGAGTTCGCCCTACTGCGACTAATACCAAATCATAAGTTTGCGGTTCTGCAGGTGCATTTTCACCTTCAAAACTTACCTCAATACCATCGGGTTTGACTTCTGCTTTACTGGCACGCGTTTTGAGCATAATTTTTTCAAAACGTTTGGCATTAAATTTCTCCCAGACTTTTTCTAAGTCTCGGTCAGCGCCTGCCATTAAGCCATCCATCATTTCAGCAATATCGATGCGTGAACCCAAGGTACTGTAAACCGTTGCCATTTCCAAGCCAATAATTCCGCCACCAATGACCAGCATTCTTTTGGGAATGCTCTTGAGTAATAAAGCGCCTGTGCTATCAACGATGCGGGGGTCTTCAGGTAAAAAAGGCAACTTCACCGGCTGACTACCAGCCGCGATGATTGCCTTCTGAAAACGAATGACTTCTTTTTTTCCAGTCAGGTCTTGACCATCACCACTAGTCAATTCCACTTCGACGTGATGAGAATCAATAAAGCGCCCTACTCCACGCACTGTGACAACCTTGCGGGCTTTGGCCATACCGGCGAGTCCGCCAGTTAACTTGGCAATGACAGAATCTTTATAGGCGCGCAGTTGATCGATTTCGATCTTTGGCTCACCAAAGGTAATGCCATGTTTAGCCATTGTCTTCACCTCATCCATGACGGATGTGGTGTGCAGCAAGGCTTTTGAGGGTATACAGCCAACATTAAGACAAACACCCCCCAAGGTGGCATAACGCTCAACGATGATTGTGCTCATACCCAAATCAGCACTTCTGAAAGCAGCACTATAGCCGCCAGGACCAGCACCTAATACAAGTACTTCACACTCATGGGCAACGGCACCGGTGTACTCGCCTGCAGTAGGAGCTTGGTTTGAACTCGAAGCTGAGATTGTGGGGGTTGAAGTTATCGCTGGTTGAGTTGGTGCAGCCTGAGCCACTGGAGAAACTGGGGCGGCGGATGTACTCACTTCAACTTCAGCAATCGCACTACCTTTGCTAACTTTATCTCCAGGCTTTACAGAAATGCTGCTGACTATTCCAGCCACATCAGAGGGAACCTCCATAGTGGCCTTGTCAGACTCCAGCACCAATAAAGCCTGCTCTTTTTCAATCACATCACCAACTTTAACCAACACCTCAATTACTGGAACATCTGTGTAATCGCCAATATCAGGAACAAGGATCATTTGCTTAGCCATCATGACTCCTTATAGCGCCGCACGACGGAAGTCGGCAAGCAATTGAGCAATGTAGACATTAAAGCGCGTAGCTAAGGCACCATCAATCACGCGATGATCTGCTGATAATGACAATGGGCAAATCAGACGCGGTACGAATTGTTTACCATCCCATACAGGCTTCATAGCAGCTTTGTTAACGCCCAAAATCGCAACTTCAGGGGCATTCACAATAGGAGAAAAATACGTTCCGCCAATGCCACCCAAAGAAGAAATCGTAAAGCTAGCGCCCTGCATTTGATCGGGCTTTAACTTACCATCACGAGCAAGTGCTGCCAACTCTGAGGTCTCACGAGCAATTTCGAAAATACCTTTTTTATCCGCATTACGAATAACAGGTACAACCAAACCATTTGGTGTATCTGCAGCAAAGGCAATATTGAAATACTTTTTCAGAACTAGCTCATCACCATCTAAGGAGCTATTGAATTCTGGATATTTTTTGAGTGCAGCAACAGCAGCTTTCATCAAGAATGCAAGCATGGTGATTTTTAATCCCTGCTTTTCATTCTCTTTATTGGTTGACACGCGGAAAGCCTCTAAGTCAGTAATATCGGCATCTTCGTGATACGTCACAGCTGGAATCATGACCCAGTTACGGCCCAAATTAGCGGCCGTGAGTTTCTTGATCCGGTTTAAAGGCTGACGCTCAATTTCACCAAATTTAGAAAAATCGACTTTTGGCCAAGGAATGAGATTTAGACCGCCCAAACTTCCGCCAGATGGCGCGGTATTGGCGCCTGCCGAACTTCCACTAGTCATTGCGGCTTTAATAAACGCCTGAACATCCTCTTGGGTAATGCGACCTTTAGGACCAGAGCCCTTCACTTGAGAAACCGTCACACCGAGTTCACGAGCAAACTTGCGCACTGATGGACTTGCATGACTTGCTGCGGCGTCGACAAGCTGCTCTGACTGAACGATTGCAGGAGGAGGCGCTGGAGCTCTTGCAATTGGAGTCTCTACTGCAGGAGCTGTGGATTTTGCTGGTGCTGGTGGTACTGTTGTAGTTTGTGCTGCAACTGAATTGGAAGCAGATACTGCGGCACCACTTTCTAATACCAGAACAACCGAACCCTCAGAGAGCAAATCGCCTACTTTGACTTTAACTTCTTTAACAATGCCTGAGTGTGAAGAAGGTACGTCCATAGTAGCTTTATCAGATTCGAGAACAACAATCGATTGCTCCTTCTCCACTTGATCGCCAACTTTTACCAGGACCTCAATCACAGGAACGTCTTTGTAATCTCCAATATCGGGTACTTGAATCTGGACCAAAGAAGCTGCAACATTAGGTGTGCCTACTGGAGCTACATTAGGCACCTCCGCTTGAGCAGGAGCCGCTTGAGCAGGAGCCGCATTAGCGGCACCTTCTTCAAGCAAGATCACTACTGAACCTTGTGACAATACATCCCCTGCCTTGACTTTGATTTCTTTCACGATGCCAGAGTGAGAAGACGGAACATCCATGGTTGCCTTATCGGACTCCAACACCACTATGGATTGCTCTTTTTCTACTTGATCACCAACTTTAACCAAGACCTCAATAACAGGCACGTCTTTGTAATCCCCAATATCGGGAACTTGAATTTCGATTAATTTGCTCATTTTGTCTGTCTCTAATCAAACCGTCATTGGATTGGGTTTTGTAGTTTCGATACCGTACTTCTTAATGGCATCGGCTAATTTTTGACGATCTAATTGACCAGAATCAACCAAAGAACGTAATGCAGTTAATACAACCCAGCGACGATCAACCTCGAAGAAATCACGCAATTTCTCACGAGTATCTGAGCGGCCAAACCCATCGGTACCCAATACCTCATAACGGCGACCCATATGTTGAATAGCAGGACGAATTTGCTCGGCAAATAAACGCACATAATCGGTAGCGGCAATGATAGGGCCTGTTGTATCTTTAAGACAGTTTTCAACATGTGACAAGACAGGCTGAGCCGCTGGATTGAGTAAGTTACTGCGGTGAACCGCAGTCCAGTCGCGACCCAACTCGGTAAAGCTTGGGCAGCCCCACAAATCAGAAGCAATACCCCAATCTTTTTCCAACATGTCAGCAGCTTCAATCACTTCCCTAAAGATGGTGCCTGAACCCAACAATTGCACGCGCAATTTGGCATTAGCATCACCAACAGACTTAAGCTTATACATGCCCTTGATAATGTCTTTTTCAGCGCCTTTTGGCATAGCTGGGTGAGCGTAATTCTCATTCATCAAGGTGATGTAGTAGTACACATCATCCTGAACTGTAAGCATACGACGCATACCGTCTTGAATAACAACAGCGACTTCAAAAGCGAATGATGGATCGTAGCTAACGCAGTTAGGAACTGCAGAACTCCAGATCTGACTATGGCCATCCTCATGTTGCAAGCCTTCGCCATTCAAAGTGGTTCTACCCGCAGTACCACCAAGTAAGAATCCACGGCTACGCATATCTCCAGCAGCCCAAGCTAAGTCGCCAATTCTTTGGAATCCAAACATGGAATAGAAGATGTAGAAAGGCAACATCGGAACGCCATGGGTTGAATACGATGTGGCCGCTGCAATCCAGTCGCACATACCACCCGCTTCATTGATACCCTCTTGGAGAATTTGACCGCTCTTATCCTCTTTGTAAAACATCAGTTGATCATGATCTTCTGGGGTATAGAGCTGACCCAGTTGATTCCAGATGCCCAACTGACGGAACATACCTTCCATACCAAAGGTACGAGATTCATCAGGAACAATGGGGACAACACGTTTGCCTAAAACCTTGTCACGAACAATCGTATTGAGAATTCGTACAAAAGCCATCGTTGTGGAAATCTCACGACCTTCTGTTGTTGCTTCTAATAAGGCTGAGAATACATCCAATGAAGGTACTGGCAAGCTTTCCGCTTTAGTGCGGCGTTGAGGCAGGTAACCACCTAACTCCTGACGGCGTGCCTTCATGTACTCAAGCTCTGGACTGCCTTCAGCAAACTTCACCAAAGGCATTTCCTCTAACTGCTCATCTTTCACAGGAATTTCAAAACGATCACGGAAGCGACGTACGTCATCCGCATTCATTTTCTTAGCTTGGTGAGCAATGTTCATTGCTTCACCAGAACCGCCCATACCGTAACCCTTGATGGTATGGGCCAAAATTACTGTGGGTTGATCTTTTTGATTTACAGCCGCATGAAACGCTGCATAGACCTTATGGGGATCATGACCGCCACGATTCAATTGCCAAATATCATCATCACTCCAGTCACTGACTAAAGCTTTAAGTTCGGGAGTATTGAAAACTGTTTCGCGAACGTAAGCACCGTTCTTGGACTTCATGGTTTGATATTGACCGTCAACGATTTCACCTAGACGTTGCATCAAAATACCTTTTTTATCACGGGCAAACAAAGCATCCCAATGACCACCCCAAACGACTTTAATGACATTCCAACCGGCACCACGGAATTCGCTTTCGAGCTCTTGAATGATCTTGCCATTACCGCGAACAGGTCCATCTAGACGTTGTAAGTTGCAGTTAATGACAAAAATGAGGTTGTCTAATTTTTCACGACCAGCCATACCAATCGCACCCAATGACTCTGGCTCGTCGGTTTCACCATCGCCCAAGAAGGCCCAGACTTTGCGACCTTCAGCTTTAATAAAGCCGCGATCTTGCATGTAGCGCATAAAGCGCGCTTGGTAGATCGCCATGATCGGACCAAGCCCCATCGAAACTGTTGGGAATTGCCAGAAATCAGGCATCAACCATGGATGTGGATAGCTAGAGATCCCCTTGCCGCCAACTTCCTGGCGGAAATTATCAAGCTGTTCATCAGTCAAGCGACCAAGCATGTATGCGCGTGCATAGACTCCAGGTGCAGAGTGGCCTTGTACAAAAATGAGGTCTCCGCCGTGTTCTGGTGAAGGCGCATGCCAAAAGTGATTAAAGCCAACGTCATACAAAGTGGCTGCAGATTGAAACGAAGAAATGTGTCCACCAACGTTGGTGTCTTTATTGGCGCGCAGAACCATCGCCATGGCATTCCAACGAGTATAGGAACGAATGTGATGCTCTACATTTTGATCGCCCGGTAAGCGAGCTTGACGCTCCACCGGAATGGTGTTGATGTAAGGGGTTTCAGCATGAAACGGTTGGTTTACGCCGTTTACACGTGCATGAGAAATTTGTTGATCAATTAAGTAAGCAGCGCGCTCTGGGCCTTCATTACGGATAACTCCGTCAAGGGCCTGCAACCACTCTTGAGTCTCTCCAGGATCAATATCCTGTGCGCTTGTTTTACCTAAGATTTGCTCAGGAACTGCCGCCATAAACTGCCTCCGTTTAGAACTTATTATTAGTAACCTACTTTATAAGCAACATTCTAGGAAGGTATATGAGTGTAAACAAGGAAATTTTCACATAATGATAGTATTTGTCACTATGTGAAATTATGCTGCAGCGCATACAAAAAATGGGGCCTGTAGGGGTAAATACAGAGAAATCAGGCAAAATGATTCGCATCCATGAAATTCAAGGCAATCTCCACCCAACTCATTAATCCCGCTAAGTGGCTTCGTAGAATCCGGGGCTTTAGATTGGTCTACACCCCCCTGCTGGCCATCATCATTTTTACGGCGGTAATGGGCGTCATTCTGGGGACGCTACATTTACAAGAAAAGAATCAGCAAGAAGCGTCTTTGTATAGAGAGCTGGCGTTTGCTAAGCAACGCATTCAGCTTCGCTTTGCTAACAACACGGATTCTTTTATAGCTATCAGCCGTGAGTTTGCTGCGAACCTTAATCAACCAAAATACCAAAATAATGCTTTTGATCAGATTGAAAATCTGGCACTGAACAACCCAGAGATCGCTCAAGCGATTTGGGTCAACAACGACAATACAGTCCAGTGGTCAATACCGCCTGTTCCCCATAAAACAGATTTTCTTTTTAAGTCCAAAAATAATTCCATTCTTAGTCAAGAGTTATTCAAAGCTATTGAGCTCAGCAAAGCAACGAACCGCCCTGCATTTAGTCAGTACATCGATTTACCAACCGCTGGCCCAGAATCTACTGGACGCGATAGAAGAAACGTTTTCTGGCAAGTTGTTCCATCAATAAGCGGTGGAGAGTCTATTGGAACCTTAGCGGTTTTATATACAGCGCAGGGAGTACTAGACGTTATTCCTGGTGAGCTGAAATCACAATATCGCTTTACCT
>TBL_comb47_HYPODRAFT_10007224_pt1 | contig 11737 bp, 10 predicted proteins | sample TroBogypolimnion_40_FD_10682 | JGI IMG/M metagenome (IMG submission 10682) | reverse complement strand
CATTGGTGGTCGCGCGCCGGAACCAGGCCGCCGCCGCGGCAAACCGCGCCCCGTCCCAAGCTCTATACGCCACGTTGAACTCCGCGACTCCCGCGACACTCAAGTCGTTCGAGGCCGCACTGGCCTGCGTTGACAAGGTGGCCAAGAGTCCCATCATGATGAAGTTGACGCGCAGCATTGCTCCCTGAAGTATTACCCGATAACATGACATTCCCAAGCCGATTCAGGCTACGGGCTTCGGCCAAGAAACGAAACACCTCGCAGCGGGGTCGCGACCGCCACAGGTCGTTTTGAAGCGAGAAACAACCGGTTTCATCGGGTGGCCTGGTTCGGGAGCTGGCGCAACTTGTCCAAGGTCGAGCCGAGTTGCGCGAGGTCCTCGATTGGGAGTGCCCCGACTTTTTCCAGAATGTCACGGTAGGCTGGCATGGCGCGTCCGCCAGCGAGCAAATGGACCTCTGCCGGCAGCAGCTCACGCAACCGAGTCACCTCGCCTTTCAGCATAGGGTCGTCTTCGGGATACACCAGGCTCAAGGCGACGGCCCGGGCCCGGCGTTGTTGTGCCGCGCCGGCAATCTCCGCGGCGGGCAGGCTGGCTCCCAGAAAGGTGACCTGCCAGCCGAGGTTCGCCGCGGTTGCCCCAACCAGCAGTGCCCCAAGTTCATGAACCTGCCCCGCCGGCGTGGCCACCACCAGGACGGGCGCATGGTCCATCGCGCCGAACGGCTTGGCGACGTGGCCCAGGAAAACCCGAATCACTGCGCTGGCGAAATGTTCGTGAGCGGACGTGAGGGTGCCTTCGCGCCACAAGTCACCGACGGTTTGAGTCAGCGGCGCGACGACGCGCTGCAACAGGCCCAGGGCGCCCAGCGCGGTGGCTCCGCGTTTGAGCGCAGCCTCCAAGCGGCGGTCATCGAGCGATTGAATGGAAGTCAGGCACTCCTCCAAGAACGAGTCAGGGACCGACTTCGGAGCCTTGAGGCGCGAGGTCTGAACCTTCGTCGCGGACGCCGCGGTTGTCAGGGCCCGCAGTTTGTCGTTCGTCAACCCCACCACCTGGCCGATGTTGTGGCCCGCGCGAGTCACGTCCCGCAGCACACTCAATCGCTCAATGTCATGCTGCGAATAGAGACGATGGTTGGCGCGCGTGCGCCTCGGGGCCACGGCGTGGTAGCGCTGCTCCCAAATTCGGATAACGTGGGTGCTCAGCCCGGTGAGCCGAGCAACCAGTTGAATCGGATGATGTGCTTCAGACATATCTTATACGAACATGATACGAATTGCTCGTCCAAGCAAGGGCCTGGTTCCAGAGAATCGGTATTTATACAAACGTCCATGGGCCTATCTCCCAGAAGTATGGTCCACGCGTTTGACATTGTACAATACTTAGACAATGGTAATGCGGTCAACCGCCAGCCAACCACTGACGGCCGGACTTGAAACTGAAACGCGAAATGAAATCTCTTTGCTATTTGGCCGCGGCCCTACTGAGCGCGACTTGTATGCTGGCTGCAAACGCCGGAACTGAGCCTGGCGTTTGGCCGCAGTGGCGCGGGCCGACCCGGGATGGTCAAGTCAGCGGCGCCAAATGGCCGGAGAAGCTGGACCCCAACCACCTCCAGCAGAGCTGGAGTGTGGCACTGGGGCCAGGGTATTCCGGGCCGATAGTTGGCATAGATCGTGTGTTCACCACCGAGACGAAAGACAAGAAGGTGGAGGTGGTGAAGGCCTTCGACCGCAACACGGGCAAGCAACTCTGGCAGGCGCAGTGGGAAGGCGCGGTCAGCGTTCCGTTTTTTGCGAAATCGAATGGGGACTGGATCCGCTCGACTCCGGCGCTGGACGGTGACCGTCTTTACGTTGCCGGCATGAGGGATGTGCTGGTGTGTCTGGACGCGCGTGACGGCAAGGAGATTTGGCAAATGGATTTCGTGAAGGAACTCGGCTCTCCGCCGCCCGATTTTGGCTTTGTCTGTTCGCCACTGGTGGACGGAGACTCCGTGTATGTGCAGGCGGGAGCGTCGTTTCTGCGACTTAACAAGAGCAACGGGCAGATCGTGTGGCGCACCCTTAAGGACCAAGGCGGCATGTGGGGCAGCGTCTTTTCGTCGCCGATTTTCGCGGAACTCGCCGGTAAACGCCAACTGGTCGTGCAGACGCGAGAGAAGCTGGCCGGCGTGGATCCGGCCGACGGCAACGTGCTGTGGGAAAAGCCGATAGAAGCATTTCAAGGGATGAACATTCTCACGCCGGTCGCGCTTCGTGACACGCTTTTCACCAGCACCTACGGCGGCAAAACCATCGGTTTCAAAGTCGCCCACGCGGACGGCAAGTGGACGGTGAGCGAAACGTGGCGGCACAAAGCCCAAGGCTACATGAGCACGCCCGTGGTGATTGCCGGACTGGCGTACCATCATCTCAAGAGCCAGCGGGTGATGGCCATCGAAGTCGAGACCGGTCGCGAACTTTGGACCAGCAAGGAATCCTTTGGCAAGTACTGGAGCCTGGTCGCCAGCGGCGAGCGCATGCTGGCGCTCGACCAGCGCGGCGTGCTCTTTTTGCTGCGCGCCAACCAGGAAAAGCTCGACGTGCTCGACCAACGCAAGCTCACCGATGGTGAAACCTGGGCACACCTGGCCGTGGCCGGCGATCAGTTGTTCGTTCGGGAACTCAACGCACTGACGGCTTGGCGGTGGCTGCCGGACACCGCTTCGCGGCAATGACCCTTCTAAGGCAAGTTAACACTCCAACTGAATATGACGACCATTATGAACAAATCCGCTTCGCCCCATTTGCTTTCGCCCTTTGACCTGAGCGGCCTGGCCCTGCGCAACCGGGTGGTTATGGCACCGCTGACGCGTGCCCGTGCCGGACGCGATCGGGTTCCCAACGAACTCATGGCCGAATACTACAGTCAGCGCGCCTCGGCCGGACTGATCATCACCGAGGCCACGGTTATTTCCGAGCAGGGTTTCGGCTGGATGGATTCGCCCGGGGTTTACAGCGACGCGCAGGTGGCCGGCTGGAAGCTAACCACCACTGCGCTCCATGCCAAAGGCACACCGGTATTCCTGCAACTCTGGCACTGCGGACGCGCCTCGCACAGCAGCTTTCACGGGGGCAAATCGGCGGTTTCGGCCTCGGCCATCCAGCTCAACGGCGACTTCATTCACACTCCCATCGGCAAGCAACCTTACGAAACGCCCCGCGCACTCGAGACAGCGGAGGCCGCCGCGGTCGTGCAGGATTTCCAGCGGGCAGCCGAGTCGGCCAAAGCGGCCGGTTTCGACGGGGTGGAAATTCATGCGGCCAACGGCTACCTGATTGACCAGTTCCTCCAGTCGCGGACCAACCACAGGACGGATCGTTATGGCGGGAGCCTCGAAAACCGCTTCCGGTTTCTGCGGGAAATCGTCGAGGCCACCATCAACGTCCTGCCCGCGAATCGGGTGGGAGTGCGTCTTTCACCTAACGGTAATTTCAACGACATGGGGTCAACGGATTACCGCGAGACTTTCACGTATGCCGCGAACCAACTGAACGCCTATGGCTTGGCCTACTTGCACGTGGTGGACGGACTCGCATTTGGCTTCCACCAACTGGGTCAGCCGATGACGCTGCCGGAGTTTCGCGCCGTGTTCAATGGGCCGCTGATGGGCTGTTGTGGTTACACGCAGGAAACCGCCGAGGCGGCCATCGCTTTCGGCCAAGCTGACCTGATCGCCTTTGGTCGGTCTTACCTGAGCAATCCGGACCTGGTGGAACGCTTCGCCAACGGCTGGGAATTGAATCCACCGGCGGACCTGAAGGTTTGGTCAGCCCCGTCCGCGCAAGGTTATACAGACTTTCCATTTCATCCATGCCCCGCTCACCCATGAAAGGCTTCCTCCTTCACGCCCACGCCGAGCCGACGAGGTTCCAGGGTGCTTGCTTCCACACCGGGCAGGACAAGCCGTGATCACTTCGGATCGTTCCGCCATGAAGTTCGATACGCCGGCTGTGGCGTCCCTGCAGCCAGACGAGTTGCGGCTGGTGAGCCGCTACAATCTCTTTTGCTTTGAGTGACCTATTAAGACAGGAAATTGCCTTTCTGACGGGGCGCCTCGACGCGATCATTCGCGAACAGGCGGGCGAACGTGTTTTCCGCCAACTCCACCAGATTCGCGACCTCTCCATCGCCGCGCGACAGCACGACCCTCGCGCCAGGCTCAAGGCCAGCCCCACCCCGATCAACCGCCTCCAGGTCGAAGAGGCCTACCGGATCGCGCATGCCTTCAGCCTGTTCTTCCAGCTCGTGAATTTCTGCGAAGAACGCGCCCGCAGCCGGCACCTCGCTGCCGATTCGGCACCGCCAATGTCGTTACGGAGCCTCTTCCGGCAACTCCGCAAAGCCGGCGTGCGGCCGGAGGAAGTTCAACGCTGCCTCGACCAATTGGAAATCCAGCCCGTCCTAACGGCGCATCCGACCGAGGCCAAACGCCGCATTGTGCTCCACCAGATCAGCCGCCTCACGCGGCATTGGGATAACCCTGACGAGGTCCTTGAAGCACTTTGGCAGACCGAGGAAATCCGCGAGCGCCGCGTCGACCCGCTCCAGGAGGTTGAAACCACCGCGTTCTACTTCGACCTCGCGATCTTCGAAACGGTGGCCAACTTTTATGGCGCCTTTGACTCCGAGCTGGCGGCGAACTACCCCACGGTGCTGCGCTCACGGCCATTCCTGACCTTCGCCAGCTGGGTCGGCGGCGACCGTGACGGCAATCCGTTCGTCACGCCGGACATCAGTCGCACCGCGGCCCAATGGCATGCCTGCGGGTTGATGGACTTCTATGAGCGCGAGGTTGCTGCGTTGGTGAAGGAGCTCTCGCATGCCACCGCACCGCTGAAAAGGACGCTGCCACCCGAACCGGGCGAAGCGCTAATTCCCTACCAACCGTACGAGGTCTTCCGGAGGCAACTCGCCACCCTGCGCCGCAAGCTTCGCGCCGGCACAGCCACCTTGAAGGAGATCACCGTGGCGCTCGAAGGCGTCCAGCAGGGCCTGATCCAGCAGCGAGCGCATCGCGCCGCCGCCGGACACATCCACCGCCTGCTGACCCAAGTGCGAGTGTTCGGCCTGCACATGGCGGAACTGGATTTCCGCGACCACAGCAGCAAGCTCGACACTGCCGAAGCCGACATCCTCGCTGAGTTGCGCGCGATCGGGAGGATACAGGACGAGCATGGCCCATTAGCGGCGAATCATTTCATTCTGAGCATGACCCGCGGCGCGGCAGACATTCTCAAACTTCACGAACTTTCCCGCCGGGCCGAGGTGTATGACCTCGATCTCGTGCCGTTGTTCGAGACGATTCAAGATTTGCAGAACGCGCCTCAGACACTCGCGGAGCTTTGGGGAAACCCCCGCTACCGTGCCCACCTGCGCCGCCGCGGCACCGTGCAGGAGGTCATGGTGGGGTATTCGGACTCGAACAAGGACGGCGGTTACCTGGCGGCAAACTGGTTCCTTTACCGAGCGCAAAAGGACATGTCCCGCCTGGCCGAAGAGTGCGCCGTAAAGCTCCGGTTCTTTCACGGCAAGGGCGGCACCATCGATCGCGGCGGCGGCGCCAGCCACCGCAGCTTGCGCGCCCAACCGCACGCCGCGCATGGCGGGCGCATCCGCATCACGGAGCAAGGCGAGGTGATCTCACTCAAGTACGCCAACCCCGCCGTCGCGCAACGCAACCTGGAGCAGCTCACCTCGGCGGTGATCGCCGGGCAATGTCTGCCCAGTGACACCCCCGAGGAACAGCTTGCCGCCTGGGAAAGCTGCATGGACAAGCTGGCCCGCGCGGCTTTCGACTTCTACCAGCAGCTCGTCTATCGCACCCCGGAGTTTGCCGAATATTTCATGCAGGCCACGCCGATCGATTTGATTGAGCACCTGCGTCTCGGATCGCGTCCGGCGCGCCGCGCCGCGAACGCGGACATTCGCCAGCTTCGCGCCATTCCATGGGTGTTCGCCTGGACGCAGTCGCGCCACCTGGTCTCCGCCTGGTATGGCGTCGGCCATGCCCTGAAGGAATTTAGCGCGGCCCACGAAGGCGGGCTCGACCAACTGCGCGAGATGTATCAGCACTGGCCGTTCTTCAAGCAAATGCTCGACAATGCCGAGATGTCGCTGGCGAAAACCGAACTCGGCATTGCCCGTGAATACGCCGCGCTGGTGAAGTCGGTGGTGGTGCGGAAGAAGATCTTCGGCCTCATCGAGCGGGAATACGATCGCTCGGTGGAAATGGTACTCCAGGTAACGCAGCGCGCCGTGCTGCTGGAAAACCAGCCGGTGCTCGCGGAGTCCATTCGTCGCCGCAATCCGTACGTCGACCCGCTCAACTTTCTGCAAATTCGCTTCCTTGCCCACTGGCGCCAGGCCGACGAAACACAGCGCACTGAAGCCCTGCGTCGGCTGCTCGCACTCACCGTCAACGGTATCGCCTTCGGCATGAAGAGCACCGGCTGACACTCACATGCACGAAACCTACGATCACGACATCGTCCAACTGGTTGAGCCTGCGCGCGTGGCTTCGGCCATCAACCCGCGGCTTGGCATCGTGGGGGGCGGACAACTGGCCAAGATGACCGCTCTGGCGGGGCTGCAATTGGGTTGCGACGTCGTGGTGCTGGAGCGTAACCACTATAGTCCGGCCGCAAAGCTCGCCTCTCATTCGATCGTCGGCGACTGGGACGACCCCGAAGCCCTGCTGAAGCTGGCATCCCAGGTAGACGTAGTGACGCTCGAGAATGAGTTCGTGGACGCTGGCAGCTTGCGGGCCTTAGAGGAAGCCGGCTACCCCCTCTACCCGACGGCTCGCAGCCTTGGCCTGGTGCAGGATAAGTATGTGCAGAAGCAAACGCTCGCCAGCGCTGGTCTGCCCGTGACGCGGTTTGCAGCGGTGGCAGACTTGGCCGAGGTCGAACCAGCCGGTACCATCCTCGGCTGGCCGCTGCTGCTCAAGGCCCGCCGCAACGCCTACGACGGCAAAGGCAACGCCACCTTACGCTCCGCCGCGGACGCGGCCGCCGCGTGGACGAAGCTCGGCGGCGATCAAGGCCGCGAGTTGTTCGTCGAAGAGTTCTGTCCCTTCAGGGCTGAACTGGCCGTCATCGTAACCCGCGGTCGCGACGGAGCGAGCGTCGCTTATCCGGTGGTGGAGACGGTCCAACGCGACCACGTGTGTCACATCGTCAAAGCCCCTGCCCGCGTTCCGCCAGAGGTGGCCGGCCGCGCGCTCGAGGTGGGGCGGCAGGCCGTGGCCGCGGTCGGCGCGGTGGGTAGCTTTGGCGTGGAGATGTTCCTGACGCGCGCCGGCGACATCGTGGTGAACGAACTCGCCCCGCGCGTTCATAACTCGGGCCATTACACGATCGAGGCCTGTGTGTGCTCGCAGTTCGAGAATCACGTTCGCGCCGTGCTCGGCTGGCCGCTGGGCTCGACCGGCATGGTCGCGCCCGCGGCGGTAATGGTGAACCTGCTGGGCACCGCCAAGGCCGCCGGCCATCCGCAGGGCCTCGAACGCGCGCTCGCTGTGTCCGGCGCGCACGTGCATATTTACGGGAAGGCGCTGAGCGGCCCGGGCCGCAAGATGGGACACGTCACCGCGCTCGGCGCCACGGTCGGCGAGGCGCTTGCCACGGCAGCAGTAGCGGCGGCGGAAATTGAATTCCGAGGACCCCGATGAAGACACGACGCCAGACCCAACCGCCGCTTGTCGGCATCATCATGGGCAGCGACTCCGACTGGCCCACCCTCAAGCCCGCAGCTGAGATTTGCCAGGAGTTTAGTGTGCCTTATGAGGTGCGAGTCGTTTCGGCGCATCGCACGCCCGACGACATGGCGCGCTATGGGAAGACCGCCGAGAGGCGCGGTCTGCGCGTGATCATTGCGGCAGCCGGTGGCGCCGCCCACCTGCCCGGCATGGTAGCGAGTCATACCCCCCTGCCGGTCATCGGTGTTCCGGTCCAGAGCCAGGCCCTCAAGGGACTCGATTCTTTGCTTTCGATCGTGCAGATGCCCGCCGGAGTTCCCGTCGCCACGGTGGCCATTGGCGGGGGCCGAAACGCCGGGTTGTTGGCGATCGAGATTCTCGGCGTCAGCGACTCCGCACTCCGCCAGCGGGTGCTGCGCTTCAAGCGCCAGCTTGCGGTTCAATCGCGAGCCAAGAACCGCCGATTGCAGGCGGAGTTGTCGTGATCCAGATGGACGCGAAGCGAAACCAGAACTCAGGGAGAGCTGCTGACCGGCTTGTGCTTGACGGTTAATGCCTCCAGTCGTGCGCGAAATCCGGACACTACTTGCTCGATGAGGTCGCTGCCGAGCCGCCGCTGGAGCGAAATGGCATAGAAGCGCTCCGCCAACCCGGGCACGCGGCTGAGCACCTGGAGTTGATGCGACTCCAGCTCACGTTCGACCACGATGCTCGACACCAGAGCCAGCCCGTGCCCCGAAAGCGCCAGGAGGCGCAGGAGGGCCATGTCGTCCACTTCGGCGCGGACTTGTGGCTCGACGCCGGCACCGGCCAGGAGTAACTCGAAATCGGCACGCACGTGGCTCTGGCGCGTCGGCAGTAGCAGCGGAACGCCTTTGAGCCAGTATGGGAACTTAAGGCCCCGGGTCCTGAGTCGCATCCGACCCGCCAGGAACACCGGCGTTTCACCCAGCAGGTGGTTGTGCACCAGGTGTTCCTCGTCGGCCCGCAGCGGAATGTTGGAGAGGACGAGGTCCAGCTTGTGATCGTGCAGTTGACTAACGAGGTCATGGAGCGCGCCGGCCACCACGGTGACCCGGGTGTCCCCCCGGCTCAGCAGTGGCTCGATGAAGTCGAACTGGAGGTTTTTGGAAAGTGGCCCGACGGCACCAAGTGTCAGCGTCTTCTGCGCCCGGCCAGTCTGGCGCACCTGGTCCAGCAGTTCGCGACCGGTGGCGAAGATGGTTTCAGCGTGTTCCAGGGCAATGCGACCTGCCCCGGTAAGATGCAGTTGGCGTCCGCGGCGTTCGAACAGCGGTTGGCCCAGTGACGCCTCCAACTCCCGGAGCTGCTCACTGAGCGTAGACTGGGAGACGTGCAGGGCTTCCGCGGCCCGCGTCATGTTGCGGTGTCGGGCGATCACCCAGAAGTGGCGGAGGTGGTGATAATTCAACCATTCCAGCGTGCGATCGGCGTTCTGCATATCGTTCGGAATAACCGATTGCTATCATCGTAACAATCTATTTCATCGCACGCGTGGCAGCGCCTAAGTTTACCCCGTCTATGATACGAACATTCAAATCCGATTCTGCCACAGCCCCTCAGCGGGCAGGGCTGACCGTAACCTACGCGAGCATGACGGCCATCCTGGCGCTGTTAAGCACCGGTTGCCAGGCCACGAAACCAACTGCCGCACCCGCGGCATTCACCCAGGCACAGCAAGCCGCGACCTCGCCGACGGCAGCATTGGCAAGGCTGAAAGAGGGGAATGCCCGCTACGTTGAGGGTCGTCCGCTGGGACATGACTGGGCGAAAGCGCGAGCGGCGACGGCCGGTGGACAATATCCGTATGCCATTATTTTGAGCTGTGTGGATTCGCGCACCGCTTCTGAAATCATTTTCGACCAAGGCTTCGGCGAGGTCTTCAACGCGCGGGTCGCCGGGAACGTCCTTGATGAGGACCTGCTGGGAAGCATGGAGTTCGCCTGCAAGCTGGCGGGAGCCAGGCTCATCGCCGTGGTCGGCCATACACAGTGCGGCGCGATCAAAGGCGCTTGCGCCGGAGCCCAACTCGGACATCTCACCGGGCTGCTCGAGAAGATCCGCCCGGCAATCCAGGCCGCGACCGGCAGTCAACCCGCGAACCTGCCGGCCAATGCGGCGCTCCTGGATGAAATCGCGAAACAGAATGTGCGCCTGGTCCTGGAGCAGATCCGCGTGCGGAGTGCGGTCCTGAGTGAGTTGATCCAGAACGGCCAAGTCGGACTCGTGGGGGGCATCTACGATTTGAAGTCCGGCAAGGTGAGTTTCTTCGAGAACTGAGGGCACCGACATGGACTTCTTTCAAGCACTATCCTCGAACCTGCTTTCGCCCGCGGTTCTGTTCTTCGCGCTCGGCCTGATTGCGGCAGTGGCCAAAAGCGACCTGAAATTCCCGGAAGCGCTTTACGTCGCGCTAACCATTTACTTGCTCACGGCGTTGGGCTTCAAGGGTGGCGTAGCGGTCAACGAGGCGGGCATCGCCGCGGTGCTCTTGCCGGCGCTGGCGGCCATGTTGCTGGGTGCGCTGATCCCGCTGTGGACTTATCCCGTGCTGCGGTTTGGCGGACGCCTGTCGGCAGTGGACGCCGCGGCGGTCGCGGCACATTACGGCTCGGTGAGCGCGGTGACCTTCATCGCGGCGACCAATTACCTCAAAGGGATTGCGCAGCCCTACGAGAATTACGCCAGCGCCTTCCTGGCCGTGATGGAGTCGCCCGCGATTGTGGTCGGGGTGCTGCTCGGCAAGCTGGCCGCCAGCCAGCACGGCACGAAGTTCGGCGCCTCGATGAAGACCGCGCTGCGTGAGGCGGTTCTGGGGCGCAGCGTCTTCCTGCTGGTCGGGACGTTGATTGTGGGCGCGCTGTGCGGCAAACGCGGCATGGAAAAAGTGGAAGCTTTCTTCGTGACGCCGTTTCAAGGCGTGCTCGCGCTGTTCCTCCTGGAGATGGGCCTCGTCGCTGGCCGGCGATTGGGTGATTTGCGCAAGGTCGGACCGTTCCTGCTCGGGTTTGGCGTTCTGGCTCCGGTGCTGCACGGTTGCCTCGGCGTGATGCTCGGCCAGTTTGTTGGTCTGAGTCTCGGCGGCACCACGCTGCTTGGCGTGCTGGCTGCCAGCGCCTCCTATATCGCCGCCCCGGCGGCGATGCGGCTGGCGCTGCCCGACGCGAACCCAACGCTCTACCTCACCGCGTCGCTAGCGATCACGTTTCCGTTCAACATCACCTTCGGCATTCCGATTTACTTCGCCATCGCCCGGTGGCTTCATCCCAGTTTATGAACACGCACCCGATGAAACTCGTCACGATCGTCTGTGAAGCGCTCGCCCGCGAACCGCTCAAAGCCTTGCTGCTCGAAGCCGGCGCGCACGGCTATACCTTATTCACCGTGGAAGGCCATGGCGCCAAAGGGCCGCGCCTGGCGGACATTCAGGAGTTTGCCAACATCCAAGTGGAGGTGATCACCCCGCCCGCCGTCGCCGGGCAACTTCTGGCACGCCTCGAGCAGGACTTCTTCCCGCGCTACGCGATGGTGGCCTACGAAAGCGAGGTCCGCGTGCTGCGGCGGGAGAAGTTCTGAGCGACCCGCCGCAACAGCAAATGACCACTCGAGGTTGATTCTGGCGTCGGCACCGGACGCCGCGGATTCATGGTCTGTTTGCAAGCCCCTCTGCGAGACACGCCAACTTCTTCACGAGACCGTTGAAGATGACTGCGTGGATGGGGTACAGGACATACCAATACAGCAGTCCCGTCAGCCCGCGGGGTGCGAAGAAGGCGGTCTGGAACAGGCGCGACGTAGCAGCGTCAACCGGCTCGACTCGAAATTCCAGCCAGGCGCGGCCAGGCACTTTCATTTCGGCGCGCAGCCGCAGCAAGCGATTCGGTTCCACGGCTTCCACCCGCCAGAAATCCACCGCGTCACCCACCCGCACCTCCAGTGGGTTGCGCCGGCCACGACGCAAGCCCACC
>TBL_comb47_HYPODRAFT_10007223_pt1 | contig 11738 bp, 5 predicted proteins | sample TroBogypolimnion_40_FD_10682 | JGI IMG/M metagenome (IMG submission 10682) | reverse complement strand
ACTAAATCTTTTTCTTTTGTCGAAAGAATAAAAAGACATTTCTTTGTGTTATCACAAGGCATTTATCCATGGTTTTTTTCAAGTATCATCATTTTCTTATTGCATTTACCCAGGCATGCTTATTCCGAAAATTTCTTAAGTTTTACAATGCTTATACTTATATTACCCTCCTATTTTAATCATGGGGATGTTGATATTTCTTTTCATGAGATAGCAGGTAATATAGAAACAGAGATTGAGTATGAAGAACCTGCATATAAGATACCATGGAAATACATTATCTCATTTTTACTTTTTATTACACTTTTCAGATCAGTCTTATCAATAGGGATAGCATTTTATTAGGAATACAGGCGTAATAGACAAAATAGTTGGTCGTGCCTATCTAAAACCATTATTATATCTAGCTTTGCAGTATTTTGAAAATTATGAATAAAAAGTTGCGTTTATTGTGGTTCAAAAATCACTCAAAATTACGGGCTTCAAAATGGGAAGCAAAGATCCAAATGTTATATTTGTAAAAAAGTATTTATTGCTAAAAATAGAAAAACAGATGAAGAAATCTGGGTACTTTATTCTGAGGGTAAGCAAACATATTCTCAATTAGCAAAACAAGAAGGTTGTTCTGTTCGTACTATTCAACGAATTATTGATAGGGCTAGTATAAAACAGAGTGAGGTTAAAGCAAGATCAGTAATAGTATTAACAGACACAACCTACTGGGGCAGAAACTTTGGTGTAATGTTATTTAAAGATGCAATAACGGGAGAAAATCTGTATAAGAGGTATGTCAAACACGAGACAATAATGCTTTACAGAGAAGGCTTTGAAGTCCTTTTCAACTTAGGCTTTACTATAAAAGGGATAGTTTGTGATGGGAAGAAAGGTTTATTACAAATGTACCCTGGTATTCCTACTCAGATGTGTCAATTTCACCAAAAACTTATCATAAGAAGATATCTTACAAAGAAACCTAAAATGCAAGCTAGTATAGAATTATTAGAACTTACCAAAATACTTACAAAAACAGATAAAGAAAGCTTTGTAGGTGGATTAAATCAATGGTATGATAAATGGGAAGACTTTTTAAACGAGAGAAGTTATGCAACCTTTAAAAAGAAATCAGCCTATAAGCACAAACGATTAAGAAGTGCCTATAACAGTTTAAAAAGAAATCTACCATATCTTTTTGTTTGGTATGATCATTATGAGCTAAATATACCAAATACAACAAATGCTATTGATGGCCATTTTTCTGATTTAAAGAATAAATTAAGGTGTCATAATGGACTTACTGAAGAAAGAAAAAAGAAGTTTATTGATGGGTTTTTAAAGGTATAAAAGCGAATATATATTATAAATTAAAAGAGAGTATCATATCGAATACTCTCTTTTAAATATATTTCCGCTTCAACTTATACCTGACGAGTTGCTCCCCAGCAGAGTTCGTTTCCCATTCAGTTGAACAAACAAAAGTAATATAAAGTAAAATAGGTATGACAAAAATGAAAAAATAAAAACCAACTATTTTGTCCATTAGAGCAAATCGTCTTCAAAAAACCAACTATTTTGTCTATTACACCGGAATACACAAATTTGTATTGACTAAATATATTATAGAACAACTATTCAAAAACACCAATATTCTTTTCATAAAATTTTATTTATTGGTAAAAAATATTAACTGAAATTGAAGTGTATTTTTTGATGTAGGAAGTCTATATTTCGCTGAGGGAAGTCTATTTTTTGTTATCGGAAGTGTGTTTTTTTCAATGACAAGTCATTTTGTATTTTAGGAAGTTAATTCTTTGTGATCAGAAGTCTATTTTTTTGATTCAGAAGTTCATTTTTCTTGAAAGGAAGTCTATTTTTTTCTATCAGAAGTCTATTTTTCATTGTGGGAAGTCTATTTTTTGCAATCGGAAGTCTATTTTTTTGTGTCAGATTTCGGTTGTGACTATTTTACAAATACTTACAAAGGGGTGTTGGAAAAATTATGAATTATGGGAAATAGTGCCTGGAAAAATTTCGAATTATGAATTATGGGAAATAGTGCCTAAAGTTTGAAGTTTGAAGTGCCTAAAATTAAGATTAAATATTTTTTCTTAAAACCTACTATATTTGATTAAAAAAAAGACCCTGTTATAGTCTCGCAACCATAACAGGGCTTTTCACTTGATTCATTCATTAATATGACTAGGATTTCTCCATATAAAAGAGAAATTTCTTAATCAATACTTTTGTTTTTCTTAAAATAAATCTTGTTACCGCCATATGCAGCTCCAAGTAAGAGTAGAATACTTAAACCACCATCAATAGGTGCACCACCTCCTGCAGGAGTTTGATTTCCTCCACCGCCATGTTGATAACCACCTGATGGTGGTAATGGTTGTGCGTTTAATAATAATGGTGCAGATATAATAATTGCTATTACTAATATTTTTTTGATTATTTTCATTTGTTATTTCCTTTCTTTATTAATTATTTTACAAATACTTTTTCAGAACTAACATTCTTATCAGTAATAACTCTTACAATATAATAACCGGTATTACCATTGAGACTATATTTTAACATTCCTGTAGCTTGGTTATCTACAGAATAGATTAATTGTCCTATAGTATTGTAGATAGCTATTTGTTTTACATTTTCAGTTGAATTAACAATAATGTCACTACCATAACTATAAATTTTAGTAGAAACTATATTATTGTTTGTAATTCCTGAAGTAGAATTAAAATTTAAGATAAAACGATTTATATTGTCTGATGTATTAGCAGTAAATGTATAAGTATCATTTTGCATTAAATTTTGAGATGTTCCGGTTTTTAAATCTACTAAATTTATAAAAGAACCTGCATCAAAGCTATTCAAATCATTTGCTTTGATTGTAAATGTTCCATTAATTCCTGATTCAAAACCTAAAGGAATAGAAGCTTCCGGATGCGAACCCATAACATTTATAGAATATTTATTGTTTCCAATAAAACTATATAATTGTGGTGCTTCTGTTATTGAACCATATAATTTAGGAGCATCATACATTTCATCAAAACCATTAGTTGCATCATTACTAAATTGAATTTGGATCTGATCGCTATAATTATTTGATGAAATTACATTAAGATTTAAGAAATTAATTAACGTTGATTTATAGACATTTAAAACACTATGTGTTTTAGATGTAACTGGAATAGTAATACTTGGACTTGCACCAGTTGCTTTAACAAAAAATGCTTGCATAGCAGGTATCACCTGATTACTCGCTAGATTCCAACTTGAATAATTACCATTTCCTTCATTCCAAACATATACATAATTATTAACATTGTTTTTGGACCATGAATCTATGTTTGTTTTTAATCCTGATGGAAATGGGTTTCCAAGTAAATTGTATCCGCCATTAGAGCCAGAGTAAGTAAGACTTGGAGTAACATTTCCAAAATTAAGAGGTCCACTAAAATTATGGCTAAAAGGATTTAACACACTATTAGCTGTCCCATAAGAAACAAGATACCCTGAGCCTACACTAAAACTTGTAGATGCAGCGTTTGGCTTAACATCTGTCCAAGAATTAGTTGCTTCATTATAACTAAAGAAATCACAATTAGCACTGCCTGATACTGCAAAATATGGAGATATAGCCTGATTAGATACTGGAGATGAAATTTGATGCCAGCCTTTAGGTGATCCAACACTAGTCCATTCGGAAAGATACCTTTCTACACTCACCTTATTTCCTGGTACATTTCCATTTATTATAAGAGATCCAGTTCCTCCTGATGTTGATTTAACAACAAGACTATTATCATCAGCCATAGTTAAGTCACCATTGATAGTTAATGTTCCATTATAAGGAATAGTTACAGTAGCATCTGTTTCAATATTTAGCATATTGCAAGTACTACCAGCCCCAGCTATTGGTTGAGTTCCCCCAGATATTATAGATATATTGTCTGTTGCTAATGGAGCAGTATTATCTGACCAATTAGAACCAGTCCCCCAATTAGAGGTTCCGGTTGTTAACCAATATTTCCCTAAATTTACATCTAAAGTTTTATATGCCCATGTATCATAGCCATCATTAAAACTACTAATATTTGAGCCATAAAATGGTGTAGCATAATTTGTATAATCATGTACAAACCCATCAAAAACGTATGCAGGTGTCCAAATCTCATCAGGTTCATCAGAAATAAGCCCAATTGTTCCAGTTCCCAAACCTGAAACAATTTTAAAAGTAAAGACATCATATTCTTGATTTTGAGTAAAATTCACAGATGAAGACCCTGATGTAAATCCAAATTTATAATTATGATATAGTGGATTTACTGCATCAATTTGATCTTGTACCCAACTAACAGTTGAATAATTAGAATTAGTAACTATAAAGTTAATTCCATAAGACTCTAAATACCGAAATGAAATAGCAAAATTAGAAAATGTTCCACTTAAAGTTTGAGAGGATTTAAGCTTAACTGTCACTTGATTTCCTACCTTTGTGAATGTTGTCTGAATATATTGTTGAGACTTAACAGTTGTAAAAACTGTTATGAATAATATTATCAATAACAACTTACGAATTTTTATCATTTTTTTATTATTAAATTATTAATTAAAATTATTATTAAGATTATTGAGGTACACGTGATTGATAAACAGTAACACCCAATGCATTTGAAAGTATGGTACCATCATTAACTGATGCTTGCCCTGTAGATCTAGCAACACCGTCTAAATTAACATCATAAGTAGAATAAATTTGCGGAGTTGCAACTCCTGTAAATGCATTAAGCATTAATAAATCGTTGACAGCTTGTTGACCAGTAGCTCTTGCAACTCCATCTGAATTTACATCGCCCAAAATCATCATCGCTTTATTGTTACTTAATATAGTAGGAGTGCCAACACCATAAGATTTATTTACCGCAGTTGTGAAATCATATAAATTACTTGTATTATTTAGAACTTGAGCAGTTGCACTCATAATAGCAAGGTGATTTCTATGACGTACAACAATGTAATAATTCCCTAAAGGAGTATTAGGGAATTTAAGATTACTTGATCCGTCAATTCCAACAATTGAACCGTTACTTAATACAAATCCTGCTTTACGTTCTACAATTGTAGAAGCAGCTGTACCCGATCTTAGTTCAACTAATATCCAATCGACAACATTAGCAGGTATGGAAACAACAGTTTCTGAACCTGAGTAGCTCCATGGTAATCCTGAATAAGGTTGAGATTTAGGGAAATAAGCTTTTCCACTAAGTGTTGTATTCATTAATCCAGTAACTGAATTATATGCACCTTGTAATATCACCTTAGCATTAACTACTATAGGATTTACTGTAACTAAAGCACTTCCAGTTAAGCCACCAGCTATTGCTGTACAATTAGCATCACTTAAAGTAGCAATTGTATATGTAGTAGTTACATTTGGAGTAACAGATACAATAATAGTAGGAGCACTACCACTAAAACCTGCTCCATTAGATAAAGTACCACTTATAGTACCTGTACCTGTTACAGTTAAAGTTAAATTAGTGCTTTGTCCATAACTAATAGTTGTAGAACCAGAAATAATACCTGTAGGAGAAGTATTCACAGTAGCAGTCACATCCAATCTTGTTAAACTTGAGCAACCACCTACATCTGAACTAGCAAAATAATAATGACCATTTACTAAGTCACCTGATATTGCAGAAATATCAGTTAAACTTGAAGTAGAATGCCAACTTAAAGTTGATCCTATTTCAGGTGTTGCATTTAAATTTGTTACTTTAGGATTAGTTCCTGAACAAAATGATTGAGCATTACTACCTGTTGGAACAGCTGGATTATGATTAACAGTTACTGTAACATCTAACTTAGATGAACTTTCACAATTATTTGTTGTCTGGCTTGCATAATAATGAGTAGCAGTTACCAAATCAGTATTAGTTATGTTATTATATGTTATTCCTAGTGCATTATACCATTTAATATTACTTCCAGATACTGACAAATCAGAAATCTTATGTGAAACTCCATCACAAAAAGATTGACTATTAGAACCTCCTGGAGCACTAGGAGTAGTATTAACTGTTGCTGTTACATCTAGTCTTGCTACACTTTCGCATCCATGTGAACTTTGGCTTGCAAAATAATGTGTGTTATCAATCAAATCTGCATCAGGTGAATATGCACTTCCTCCACTTGATAAATCATACCATACAATACTCTCACCTGTCAACACTTGTAAATTAGAAACTTTAGAAGAAGAACCTGAACAGAATGATTGTGATAAAGAACCAGTAGGTGCATTTGGAGTATGATTAACTGTAGCTAAGATACCATGTGTTGAACTTTCGCATCCTGATAAAGAAGTTTGTGTAGCATAATATGTAGTCCCATTTACTAGTGTTGTACTTGATAGAACTACATTACCTAAAGTTGCAGCATCATACCATTTAACTGTTCCTGTAGCTGTAATGGCAAGATTACTTACCTTAGAACTACTAGCTGAACAAAACAACTGTGGTGTTGTTCCAGTTGGTGCAGCTGGTGTTTGATTAACTGTAGCTAATATACCATATGTAGAACTTTCGCATCCTACTCCGGAAGTTTGTGTTGCATAATAAGTAGTACCGTTAACGAGTGTTGTAGCTGATGAAACAACATTTCCTAATGATGCAGCATCATACCATTTAACTGTACCAGTAGCAGTAATAGAAAGATTACTTACCTTTGAAACACTAGCTGAACAAAACACCTGCGGTGATGTTCCTGTTGGTGCAGAAGGTGTTTGATTAACTGTAGCTAAGATGCCATATGTAGAACTTTCACATCCAGCTATAGAAGTTTGTGTTACATAATAAGTAGTTCCATTAACAAGTGTTGTACTTGTTGGAACATTACTACCGTTTGTTGCTGCATTATACCATTTAACAGTACCAGTTGCAGAAATAGATAAATTACTAACCTTTGAACCACTTGCTGAACAAAACACCTGTGGTGATGTTCCAGTTGGTGCGTTTGGAATTGGATTAACAGTTACAGTTACAGGCAATCTGTTTGTGCTTTCGCAACTTCCGACTGTTTGAGTAGCATAATAATGAGTTCCATCTGTTAATACAGTAGAACTAGCTAATGCAGCTCCCCCACCTGTGGCAGCATACCATTTAATAGTGTAGGTTCCAGTACCTGTTGCAACTAAATTAGCAACAGTTGCACCGGCACAAAATGTTTGTGTTGTACTACCTGTTGGAACAACAGGAGATACATTCAAATCTCCATTAGTCCAATTTGCCTGTACTGTTACACCTGTACTATTAGCTAACGAACCTGCATTAGAATTAAAAGTTGTAAAATTAACGGGAACATCACAATTTCCTGCACCACCATTAAAAGTAAATTTTAGATCTAAAAATTTTCCATCTAAAGTAAATGGAGTTACATTATTCGACCAGTTAAGAATTATAACCTTAGTTGTTGGATCTTGGTTTGCAACAACACCTGATAAATTATTAGCTATACCAGTATAAGTTAATTTTGTATTATCAAAACTAACATACATAGTTGCTGCACTAAGATTAGTATTTCCAGTTACACCTGTAAATTTTAGAGGCAGATAATAAGTATTACTTTGTAGAGTAGCTTCGCTCCCTACTAAACTTACATTAACAGGGGTATAATGTTGTGGTAAAATACCATTATTAAATATTGCCGGTATTTGTACACCATTAGTACCTGTTATTTGGTTCTGTCCTGTAAATTTAAGAGTATCTGAGCCTCCGATATAATTAAAATTCAGATTAAATCCCGATACATTTACTCCAGATGAGTTACTCCAAGCTATACTAATAACTCCGTTTGAAGCATTCGAAACGATTCCACTTATTGAACTACTTGTAGTATTTGTAAAACTTAATTTACTAGGATTATAAGCTATATTCAATGAGAATGCTCCTTCTTTTGGAGTAAAATTAGAAAAATTAACAGGAACAACAATTGCTCCACCATTATTAGGATTTGGAGGAGCTATGGTAACATTTGCATTAGTTGCAGGAGGTTCAATTACACTTCCATTTACTAAATTTACAGGTAATTGAATACCATAAGCATTGCTAATAATATTTAAACCAGTAAAACTCACATTAGCTGTCCCTCCTAAATAATTAAACTTAATTTTAAGTTTATTAGTTAATGAAGTTATATCAACAGCAGTACTGTTTGTCCAAGTAATACTGATTACTCCATTTGAAGCATTTCCAATAGCTCCGGTTAAATCACCTTGATCAATGCCTACAAATTGAAGTACATTAGCATTATAACTAATATTTAAGTTTATAGCACCAACTGGGACAAGTAAACCTGAAAAAGTTATAGGTTGCGTGTTTTGAGTACCATAAACCCCATAGTTATTCCCATTATTATTGATATTATTTTCAATCGTAGCAGAAGCTGTTATATTTGTAGGTTGTGTTATTGCACCATTATTATAAGTAGTTTGAATTACAATTCCCGAACCGTTCGAAATCTCACATCCTTGATTAAAGGTAAGATTACAACTTCCTCCGGTGTAAATAAAATTCAACATAAACCCAACTGCATTATTATCCATGGATACTGTTGACATATTAGCAAGGGAAATATAAATTTTATTCCCTACATTGTTGGCATAAATACCACTTGAAATTACTCCCGGACTAATACCTGTAAATGAAGCAATAGTAGAATCGTATCCAATAACCATTGTAATAGCTCCTACAGCATTTGAACCGGTATAACCGTTAAAGGTTACATTTACCGACATATTACCATAAGTACCCGGTAAAGATTCAATACTTGCAATCTGGCTACTCGCAACTTTTGTGAGTGCCAGCAGCAGTATTATTAAATATGTGATTGTTTTTTTCATACTATAAGATATTAAATTATTGTAAAAACTTTAAAATAATTAAGGGGAGAGCATCAAAGATGCTCCCCCTGTAATTAAGATATTAGTGGGTTTTAACCAATTTAATAACCTTTTTGTATTTTGAAGTTTCTCCATTAATTATGATTTCACATGAATAAATACCATTAGGTAAATCTAATGTATTTAAGTTTAATTTATAATTACCGGCTGATTTGTATTCATCCACTAATACATTTAGTTTTTGACCAACTGCATTGTATATAGAAAGTTTTACACTTCCTGATTCAACCAAGCTGTAATCAACTACTGCATTGTCTTTATAAGGATTAGGATAAATACTAATACCGTTAGATTTATTATCAGATTCGATACCGCTAACTTTTAAGTTACTGAAATGAACAATATTTCCATTTCCATCAGCAAATTCTGTATTATCACCAAAACTGAAGATATTAGCTGAACTGTTGATTGCATCAATAATTCTGACTTTTAGAGTTAACAATATATCATTAGTTTGTAAAGCCACAGGATTAACATTAGACCAAGCTATATTTACTTTACCCTTGCTGATATTGTAATTTAAGCCTTCTAATTTTGAAGTTACACTTGTTACTTCTACCAAACTATTGTTGTATGACATATTTAATGAAACAGCTCCCAAGCTTAATACATCATTTACACGGATAGGAACTTCAATTTCCTGAGCATTGTTTGCAATGATTGTTCCTTCTTTTTGTAAATCTGTATATTTAATAGCCTTGTAACCTGTTTCAGGTACATAAGAACCGTTAACATCACCTATACATAAAGCATTAATATTATGAGTGGTTGGTGTACCATTATATATAAATGAACTAGTATTACCAAACACCCAGTCACCTGCTGTAAATCTATTTACTAAACCAACATTACGTAATTGTATTAATAATGCATCAGTTGAATTTACAGAACTTGCTAAATTAACATCACCTGCTCTTAAAGGAAGATCTGTTAACACAAATCCAGTTTGTCCAATAGTGTGAAGTTTAACTAATAAAGCATCGGTTGCGTTTACACCACCCCATGGTTTAGATGTAGTAACGATTATTGTATAAGTACCTGGTAGTATATTAGTAAACTCATAATAACCATCTTTAACTCCCATTGTATCAGCTAGTGAATATGAAGTTGTAGTAGCTACTACTAAATTAAACTCATCAACTAATTTAACAGTTAATCCATTTAGATAAGTATTAGAAGCATTATCATAATTAATCTGACCGTAGAGGCTCTTGCTTGTACCTGTAATTGTAACATTAATTGATGAAGTTGCACTACATCCACCTGGTTGAGTTGTTTCAGTTACTGATACAGAACCTGAACAAGTTGAACATGTACCCCATAACACTGTAATGTGATTAGTACCTTGTCCTGATTGAATTGTTCCACCACTTACTGACCAAGAATATAAATTACCGGTTGTACCTACAGTCCAATAATGCTCAGTATTATCTGATATAACTGCTGTATTACCAATAACTACAGGAGTTGGTAATGGATTAATAATTACATTATACTTAGTTGTAGTTGTTACACAAAGTGTAGAAGTATTAGTTTTGGTAAGTTGTAACCAACCGGTTACACAATTAGTATTCCATTTTACAGTTACACTTGATGTGTTTGCACCTGAAGTAATAACTCCATTGTAAACAGACCATTGATAAGTATATGTACCAGCTACATTTTCTTTATCATAATACACTTTACTGTCACTTTGACAAACTACATTTGGACCATTAATTCGTGGAACTGGTTTAGGATCGACAGCAATATTTATTGTAAAGCTTTTCGTATTTTGGTGTATATCAGTTACAGTCCATATTAGAGTGTTTGTTAAACCTGTGAAAGTTGTTCCAGCTAAAGGATTTGTACCTGTTAAATTATTACTAACACTAGCAACTCCACAATTATCTGTAATTGATAATGGATTTGGATTAAATTCTAAACCAGTAACAATATATTGATTAATAATTGTATCATTTGCACAAACGTGTTGATCTCCTATAGAAGTGATAGTTGGCTTTTCATCATCAGTTACGGTGATAACCTGTTGACAAGTATTCGTATTATTGTGAATATCGGTTACTGTCCAAGTTATTGTTGTTGTTCCTACTGGATAAACATCAGTTGCATTATCTGTATTATTGAAACTATTGATTGTTGTGAAAACTCCACAATTATCATGGGTTGCTGATGGAGCTAAAACTGTTACTGCTGCATTGCAAACACCTGGATCTGCTGTTTTGCTTTGTGCTGGCGAACAAGTAAATGTTGGCTTTTCATTATCTGTTACGGTGATAACCTGTTGACAGGTATTCGTATTATTGTGAATATCTGTGATTGTCCAAGTTACGGTTGTTGTTCCTACCAAGTATGTTCCACTTGCATCATCTGTATTATTGAAATTGTTAATTACTGAAAGTATATCACAATTATCATGTGTTGCGGTTGGAGCTAATACTGTTACTGCTGCATTGCAAACACCGAAATCAGCTGTTTGGCTTTGTGCTGGCGAACAAGTAAATGTTGGCTTTTCATTATCTGTTACGGTGATAACCTGTTGACAGGTATTCGTATTATTGTGAATATCTGTGATTGTCCAAGTTACGGTTGTTGTTCCTACCAAGTATGTTCCACTTGCATCATCTGTATTATTGAAATTGTTAATTATGAAAGTATATCACAATTATCATGTGTTGCGGTTGGAGCTAATACTGTTACTGCTGCATTGCAAACACCGAAATCAGCTGTTTGGCTTTGTCCTGGCGAACAAGTAAATGTTGGCTTTTCATTATCT
>TBL_comb47_HYPODRAFT_10007222_pt1 | contig 11739 bp, 13 predicted proteins | sample TroBogypolimnion_40_FD_10682 | JGI IMG/M metagenome (IMG submission 10682) | reverse complement strand
GGCACGAGCAGGATGAGACCACGAAGAAGTACAAGTATGAGTTTCGGCTAACGTTTGAGAATATCACGTACACTAAGCCTCGTATCCAGGAAGCGACTGGCCGAATTAAGCCTATGTTTCCCCAGGACGCACGCACACGCAACTTCACATACGCTGCCCAGATGTTCTCGGATATCAGGTTCACGGTTCGGTCTTACAAGGCCCCGACATATGCGACCTTTGATGAGGAAGTCAAGGTGTTTGAGGGCGTATCGCTCGGCAAGATCCCGGTCATGCTGGGGTCATCGCTGTGTATTATGTCTGACTACCCGATGTCCAAGGAGGAGATTGGCGAGTGCCCTTACGATCCGTTCGGGTACTTCCTGATCCACGGTTCAGAGCGTACTATTCTGAGTCAGGAGAAGGTCGCAGATAACCAGATCATGGTCTTCTTCAACAAGAAAACGGCATCCAAGTACACGTACTCCGCCGAAATGAAGTCGCTGCACGAATCGTTCACAACTCCTCCAAAGAAGCTGGAGGTACGTATCTCGGCCAAGTTTAACGGATACGGCTACCCTTTGACAATGTGCGTTCCGCGGTTCCGCGAGGATATTCCGCTGTGTGTCATGTTCCGCGCATTCGGTGTAGAGAAGGACCAGGATATTGCCGATATTATCTGGCCTGACGGAAATGACCGTCAGATTGGTGCTCTAGCAGCTTCGTTCCGCGAGTGTGCGGATATCAAGGTGTTTACTCGCGACGATGCGATTGAGTACTTGACCCATCATCTTCAGTACGGTACGACGCAGGAAGATAAGAAGGCGTATGTCCGGTCTCTACTAGAAACCGAGTACCTTCCTCACGTACGGTTTGGTGGCGATACGTCTCCGATTTCCGTCCTAGAATCTCGCAAGGTTATCCTGACTGGCTGGATTGTGCGTAAGCTTATGCTGACGGAGGCAGGAATCTTGAAGATTGATGATCGCGATGCGTACCCCAATAAGCGTGTCGTGTCTACCGGCGCCCTGCTGACCCATCTGTTCCGACAGCTGTTCCAGAAGGTATGCAAGGATATTCGCTCCAAGTTTGTTCATGAGGTGAACAATGATACCTGGAAGAAGAGAGAGACGCCTCGGCCGCTGGAAGTTCTTAACGTCAACAATCTGTACAAGATTCTCAAGGTGTCTACTATTGAAGGTAAGCTGAAGCAGGCGCTGGCTACCGGTAACTTTACTGTACAGGGACTTGGCACGTCTACGGTTTCAACGGCCACGAAGATGGGCGTATCACAGGTCCTGAACCGCCTGTCGTATTCTGCGACTCTCAGTCATCTGCGTCGTATCCAGACTCCAGTTGAGAAGTCAGGCAAGCTTCTGGCTCCGCGCAAGCTTCACGGTACGTCTTGGGGGTATGTTTGCCCAGTGGAGACACCTGAGGGTCATTCAGTAGGTATTGTCAAGTCTATGTCTATGCTCACATCTGTGACACAACATAGTCCTGCGGCAATCGTACTTACGTTTCTGAAGGAACAGCCAATTGAATGGATTCGCGATATTCGGAAGTATTCTGGAACAATGATCATTCTGAATGGTGTGATTCTTGGGTATACTACCGACCCCGTGACTCTACACTCATCGCTTCGTAAGGCCAAGCAGGCATTCAAGATTCATCCACACAGCGGTATTTCGTGGAACATCCATCAGAACATCATTAATGTGGAGACCGATGGCGGTCGGTTTGTGCGACCTCTGTTTCGTGTAGAGAACGGCAAGATGCTTTCTCCTCCTACGCGCTCAGACGAGTGGAACGACTGGATTCGGTCATGTATTGAGTACATTGATCCGGCCGAGACTGAAGTGATTCGTGTTTCAATGTTCCACAACGAAGTTTCAAAGTCTCATACGCACTGCGAGATTCATCCAACTCTGATTCTGGGGCATATGGCATCTTCTATTCCGTTCAGCGACCATAACCAGTCACCTCGTAATACTTACCAGTCGGCTATGGGCAAGCAGTCAATGGGTATCTTTGCTCGGAACTACGCCAAGCGGCTGGATAAGAACGGGTACATTCTGTGCTCGCCGATGCGTCCGTTCGTAGAGACTCGGATGATGAACGTCCTGAACACTCACGAGATGCCCAGCGGAGATAATCTCATTGTAGCTATTGGGATCTATTCAGGGTATAATCAGGAGGATTCGGTGATCATGAATCGGGCGGCGATTGATCGTGGTATGTTCCGGACGCTGTACTACACGATCTACAAGGACGAGGAGCACCGGAATGTGTCATCGGGTAAGGAGGAGAAGTTCGCTAAGCCTCGGCGCGAGAATACTCGGGGATTCAAGACTTCGGCTTACCATGCGATCCAGGACAATGGCGCTCCAGCCATGAACTCGTACATCCACGAGAACGATGTGGTTATTGGCAAGGTTACCAGCTTGAAGGCTGATCCCAACGGGTACGCTTTCCGCGACTCGTCTACGATTCACCGCAATTCCGAGACGTGTCGTGTAGACGGAGTTTGGAACGAGAAGAATTCTGATGGTTACCCTTTCGTCAAGGTCCGTGTCGTATCAGAGCGTATTCCTGAAGTTGGCGATAAGGTGTCTTCGCGTCATGGACAGAAGGGAACGTGTGGCATCATTCTGAATGAGGAGGATATGCCGTACACTGCTTCTGGTCTGCGTCCAGACATCATTATGAACCCACACGCTGTTCCTTCGCGCATGACGATCGCTCAGTTGATGGAGACTATGCACGGTAAGATCTGTACCGAGAAGGGTGCATTGGGCGACGGTACGCCTTACTCGCATATGAAGATGGGTTCGTTGCGCGAGCAGCTGCTGGCAATTGGAATGCATCCTTACGGCAACGAGATCATGTACAATGGTCAGACGGGTGAGATGATGGAGAGCGAGATCTTCGTCGGCCCTACGTTCTACCAGCGACTCAAGCACATGGTTGTGGACAAGAAGCATTCTCGTTCACGGGGACCGATTGTATCACTCACTCGTCAGCCTTGTGAGGGCAGGTCTCGTGATGGCGGTTTGCGTGTTGGTGAGATGGAGCGTGATTGTATGCTGTCCCACGGCCTAGCGATGTTCACCAAGGAACGTCTGATGGATGTATCGGATCCTTTCCGTACTGGGTTCTGTAAGACGTGTGGAACTTTGGCTGTGGTTAATCCGTTGGAGAACGTGTACCATTGCGGCAACTGCGGAATGAAGACTCACTTTGAGATGAAGACGATTCCTTATGCCGTCAAGCTTTGGTCTCAGGAACTAGAAGCAATGCATATTGTACCCCGAATGGTGTTTGAGTAGTTTAGATACTGAAAAATGTAGAAAATAATGATTAGAGCTGAATTAGGATATTGGTATGGGCTGGGAAACCAGCTTTTTATTTTAGCGGCTGCCGAATCGTTTGGTAAGCAAACTGGACGCACGTTTTATATTCACAATAAACGTACACCCCATAATCCTCATTCATCGGCAAATTATTACGATTCAATTTTCAAGAACTTTCTTCCTCTCTCTGCTGATCCAGGTCAAGAACTCACGATTAATGAACCCGGTTCTCAGCCATACATGGACTGGCCAACGATCATCAATACTCAAGCTGCGCACAATATAGTCATTTCTGGTTACTTTCAAAACTGGAAGTATATTGAGCCTACGCGCGACACATTTGTTGAACGACTTTCGTTCAATACTGATATTCTCAAGAAGTATCCGGATATTTCTGATTGTGTGTTCGTACACGTTCGTGGTAAGGATTATCTTAAGTGGGGAGGGTTTGTAGATTTGAAACAGTATTACGAGAAATGTCTTTCTATGATTCAGGATAAGATTGTGGTGTTTACCGATGACCCAGAATACGCAAAGAAGGTATTGAATAGACCTTTTGATTGTATCGCAGAAAACGAAGTAGATTCGCTTTACCTTATGTCCAAGTGTAAGGGATGTGTATGTGCTAACTCAACGTTTTCGTGGTGGGGAGCATATTTGAATCCAAATAGACAGATTTTCATTCCATCAAAGTGGAATAATGACACAAGTCAATACAGTTTTCCCGGGACAACTATTGTAGATGTTTAAGATAATGCAGTACCTTGTAGAATTTATAGGTACATTGATCATTGTTTACAGTCTTCTTCTTACCGATACGAACCCAGCAATTATGGGAATAGTATACTTTGCGGTATATACAGTTGCCGGTGAAATGGCTTCTGGAACGTTCAATCCTCTAGGAGCTGTAGCCTACTACATGATTGGACGGATGTCGCTACAAGAACTTGGATTCAATATTGCTTCTCAAATGTTTGCAATGCAAGCGGCTGTCATCTCTTTCTTACCGATAAAGGCTTTCATAGGAGACTTGTATTAAATGTAAAATGAGTCTGTATCTTTACGTCATTGATCCCAATCATCGCGATCGCCAGCGGGTTCATGTCCAGAACCGTCGCTCTACTGATTCTGGCGTAGATCTTCTTTGCCAGAACACTCATCTTGAGTTTATTAACCGTAATGGAAACCTACCACCCCATCTAGGTGTTGAAATGAAGACGGGTGTTATTGCAGCTGCTCTGGATAAGGATGGTAGGCCGGCTCCTTATCTTTTGCTTGCCCGATCATCTACGTCTTTGACTCCTCTTCGTATGTCCAATCAGGTAGGTCTGGCAGATGCTGGGTATCGTGGTGAATTGATTGCACGTGTAGATTGTCTTGATCGGCAGATAGATCATTACCATATTCCTATGGGCAATCGTCTTTTCCAGATCGTTCAGCATAATTGGCTACCGTACGATCGGATTGTTCTAGTTGATTCTCCTTACGATCTTCCTGCTCCTCCCGACAATCGTGGCAGCGGTGGTTTTGGGTCCACAGGAAATTAAGTGCGTTAAAATATAATGTCGGGATTACCTCCACTTCCGCAAGTTCCGATAACGCCGATAGGAGCCCGTAATCTGGGCGAAGGGATTACATGGTACATTGATAAACTTCAACGAAAGGGGGAATCCTATATCGTTGGAGTCGTGTTCTTCAAAGGGTTTATTCAAAAAGTTCTGGTTCCTGAATACCTCATTTTTGTTCTGGACAAGGGAGAACCGGAAAAGAAATTTCTGCTGAATGCGTATGCTAATAGTTTATCAAAGGTGAATAATTACGACCAATTACGAATGGTTATGAATAGAGTGAATGCCGAATTAAGTAGGGTAACACCTCCAAAGTATCAGGGAACGTTTTTCCTTGATAGGTTGAATGAGTATGCGAATATGAACCGAATGTACTTTGCTGGAAAGAAGAAGACGAGGAAGCGCAAACCAAAGCGTCGTCAAACTAAATCACGGATGAGGACGAGGGAAATGGCGTCGTGAACAATGGCTCCCCAGTAGGCAGAGTAAAGGGAGAATCCAAAAACAAATATCATCCCTAGAATGAGCACAATTGACCGCAGAAAAGTGTTGAGGATGGGGTTCGCGGTCGGCCAGAGTAGGACGTTCATTTGTCTCTACAATTTTTTTTCTTGCCGTAGAGCATAAACAAAAATGGGAGGTGGTCTGATGCAGCTTGTGTCGTATGGTGCGCAGGATATTTACATCTCGGGCAACCCCCAGATTACGTTCTGGAAGATCCTCTACAAGCGCCACACGAACTTCGCTGTGGAGTCCATTGAGGTGACGTTCAACGGTCAGGCGGACTTCAACAAGCGCGTGACGGCCGTCATCAACCGTAACGCTGACCTGATGTACAAGACGTACATCCAGGTTGTACTCCCCGAGATTGACCTCGGCACGAACGGCACGACGGGCCTGACGGCGTCTGGCGCGGGCTTCCGCTGGCTCAACTACATCGGCCACCGCCTGATCAACCAGGTTGAGCTGGAGATCGGTGGTCAGCGCATTGACCGCCAGTACGGCGACTGGATGCAGATCTGGACGCAGCTGTCCACGGATGCCGGTAACATCTCAGTGCTGGACTCCATGCTCGGCAACACGCACGACCTCGTGCTGATGAAGCGCTCTACGGGCCTGGCCCTGGATGCGACGTGCTCTGCGTCCGAGACGACGATCTCTTGCGTCCCCCGCTCGGGCACGCCCGCCAAGACGCTGTACATCCCCCTCCAGTTCTGGTTCTGCCGCAACCCTGGTGTGGCGATCCCGCTCATTGCGCTCCAGTACCACGAGGTGCGCATCAACGTTGACTTTGAGACGTGGCAGAACTGCCAGTACGGCGAGAGCGCGGTTGGCTCGCCCGTTGCCGTCTCTGCCCAGTCGCTGGCCGCTGCGTCCATCTACGTTGACTACGTCTACCTGGACACGGAGGAGCGCCGCCGCTTCGCCCAGCAGTCGCACGAGTACCTCATTGAGCAGGTGCAGTACACGGGTGCTGAGTCCATCACGTCGTCATCCAACAAGATCCAGCTGAACTTCAACCACCCCGTCAAGGAGCTCCAGTGGGTAGTCCAGCGCGACTCGTTCGTTGACTGCTCCACGTCCACGTGGCTCGCGTCGGTTGGCGGTGCCCAGCCCTTCAACTACTCCGATGACTTCAGCACGGACGGCATGATCACGTCGCTGCTGTCCCAGGCGTCGGCTGGTACCACGTTCTCTACGTCTGCCACGCAGGGTGTCTCGGCCGCGCTGGGCCAGGGCGCCTCGGAGGCGACGACGCTCATCGGCGCGGACACCACGGACGTCAACGGCGTCCAGGAGTTTGAGTCGGGCGTTAACTACCTGCTCGCGAAGGTCATCCTTGCCTCCAACGTGCGCTGCGAGGGCAAGAACCCCGTGGAGGTTGCCAAGCTCCAGCTCAACGGCCAGGACCGCTTCACGGAGCGTGAGGGCGCGTACTTTGACAAGGTCCAGCCTTACCAGCACCACAGCCGCTCGCCGTCCACGGGCATCTGCGTGTACTCGTTCGCCCTGCGCCCCGAGGAGCACCAGCCCAGCGGCACGTGCAACTTCTCGCGCATTGACAAGGCCACGCTCCAGCTCACGGTCTCGCTCAACACGGTTGTCGGCACGCGCACTGCCCAGGTCCGCGTCTACGCGCTCAACTACAACGTGCTCCGCGTCATGTCGGGCATGGGTGGCCTCGCGTACAGCAACTAAACGTTCACGCACTTGCTTGTGGTGGCGTATTAGTAATCGTAATCTAAAGCGTAATAAAAACACAATTGAGTTTCTGAACAGAATTTCAATTGTGATTATAGACAAATGGCGGATTTTTGGGATGTTCTTCATAATAATGCGTTCAGAGATCTGGATATAACCGGATATATTCCAGATACTCACGGATGGATGGATTCTGGATTTGATAGAATCATAACCGAAACACTTACAACCCGTGACCGAAATCGTCTGCTAGTCATTTTTGAGGTAGGGTCGTGGAAGGGTAGATCATGTATAACTATTGCCAATACGGTTAAGAAAATGGGGTTTACAAACGTGCGTATTCTTGCAGTAGACACATGGTTGGGTGCTCCTGAATTTTGGACATGGGGATTGAACGATAAAACTCGTGGAGTGTCTTTGAATATGGTGAATGGGTATCCTAGCGTATTTTATACGTTCACTAAAAATGTTAAATATTTTGGACACGATGATATAGTATACCCTTTCCCTATTTCAAGTATACAGGCAGCAGAAGTTCTGACACATTATGGTCTTAAAGCCGATTTGATATATATAGATGCTTCGCACGAATACGAGCCTGTAAAGGCTGATATTACTGCGTTTTGGCCGCTGTTGAATGATGGCGGAATTATGATTGGAGACGATTATTTACCCAATTGGCCAGGTGTTGTGCGAGCGGTTGATGAGTTCGGTAAGGCAAATATTGATGGAGTCGTATGGAAATTTATGAAAGTTAATCCCGTACCGCCACAAACCGGCATTCTAAAGTTTACTAATGGACGGTTGAGATTACAATAGATCTTCGTACTGAACGTCTCTTACCTTGATTGTTTTATCAAATATGTACGGCCACATACGTTCTAATGTCCATGGACACACCAGGCAGTTTGTTTCAAGTTCTACACTACTATTATTTGAGTTTACTAGAACACTCCGAATTAGCTCATAAAACTCTTTTTTTCTATTCAAAATACATGATTTGTGAACAATGTACTGAGCACCTGGTGAAAATGTAAACTCTGGAGGAAGAGGGTTATCAAATAAAGCTATAAAAGCCTCACGAGTTCTTGTATAGCGATTATGTATTTCAGTAAGCGGTTTATTTAATCCTATAAAAGTATTCATGTGATCTATTTCCGCAATACTTTTATTGAGAAACCGTATTTTTCTCTCTTTAAGATGATCGTATGGGCGTCCTTGTAAAAACACTACATATTCAGGTAAGCTATCATAATTTTCAATAATATATCTCAAGTACGTTTCAGCTTCGCGTCCTACGTTTGGGATATCTTTGCTTTTATCGTAAATTTTGTAATTACATACTAATTCATTGGTCCAGGACACGTCTTCATTGTACTTTGCAATCACTATAAAAACATGTGATCGGAGAAACTCCGAAACATGAATAGGCGGGAATAGATGTTCGCGAACTTTCTTTGATATTAGATCGGTGATCCGCATTAATATACTGGTGTAAAAATTAATATGTCATTCCCTTGGTCTAAAGTAAAGTTGTCAAGACAAGTCAAGACTATAAATGATGTATCTGCTGTGAATTCTGGTAATCAGACCTTTTTGCTTTACGATAACAAATGTCAAAAGAATCTTTTATTTGTTGGAAGCTGCCGATTAGTACAATTTGCTTTTTATTTTAATAATTTAGGAGTAGACTCTCTCAAACGTAATATTTATTACATATATGTTCCTGATTGGGGTAATGAAGAATTAAGAAATAAAATGCCCAGAAATATTATTCGCAACATTCTGAAAGATACTGATATTATTATATGCGAAAGCATGTGTCATTACGGAATACTGAATACAACAGATACTGAAGTGAACTTCTTTAAAGAATTTGAAGTTACGAATAAAATGATTTTTCGGCTTCCGAATTTAGAGTTACGGATGTACCATTATGAAACAATGACTAGATTCAAGCAACCAAGCGAAGAAGCTGTGAATTATTTCAAGAAATCAAAACAACATTTATTTAGTAAGTTAAATGAACTTGGTTACGAAAAGGTATCGGAGTTCATTGAACGAAACCTATTCAAAACAAAACTGTTCAACACCTTCAATCACCCAAGACGTGTTCTGTCATTGTTTATGTTCAAACAACTTATGATAAAATTCGGGATTCTGTTGAAGTCTGATTTCTTTCAGGACATGAATAATTATCCCTTTTTAGAATGTCGTGACTTTCCCATAATACAAAGAGATTTAGATGCGTACGGCCTTCAGTTCAAGTGTAACATTAGCCCTGACGCAATTTTAGATAACCCACTTGCATTTGTAAAACAACCACTGGATTCTTACACATTTGTAGACTCGGATGAGTTTATCATTATCCGGTAGGATACCTACACTATTTTTGTTATTATACATAAATGAGTGTACCCATTTTTGTACACTTAGGTGCTCCGGAATATTTGGATTACGTATTAAAACTAACACGAAAGAATAACACTGGACGGATAATATTACTTGGAGATGAAAGCAATAAAGAGATCGCGATTAGAAATAAAGTAGAGCATTATCTAGTATCCGATTACAACCAGAGTATTCCATACTACCATGTGAGCGTTAATGGAGAAAAGTACGAGAAATTTTGCTTTGAACGATGGTTCATTATCAAGAATTTTGTATTGAAGAACAGTATACCACAGTTTGTACATTCTGATTCGGATAATGCTCTTCTCACGGACTTTTCTAAGTTTTCTTACGCTAACGCTAGTTTTATCAGTGGCACTACAGCTATTGTTCCAAATGTCTTCTTTATGACAACTGAATCGGTTGTTCAAATAACCGACTTTTATATGAAGTTGTACTCTTTACCGTTTGACGAGTTTAAGAAATCAGTCGGTAAATATTTAGATATGACTATGGGTGGAGGCCATTACTCAGACATGTATTTCTTGAAACAAGCAGTAGATGAATGTGGAATACAAGTAGATAAACTTGATGAAACCAAATTTAATTCTGCATACAATGGGAACACAAACTATTACAATGTCCATTTCAACGGCAGAAACAACAAGAAGTACGCAAAAATTTTGTATGACAGCCAAAGCTCTGGTATCAAATACCCTAGTATTAAATGGGGGTTAAAGAAGATCTAGTATTTTTTATGTAAGATAACACAGTTTTTATGTATAAGAAGTAGGTCTGTGTTATTTATAACTCTATCTGCCTGAGGCGAAACATTCACGATTAAAGATGTTTTGATCATATACCTGAATACATATCTCCAAAATGTTAGCGATTCTAGAGTATTAGCTTTGAACAAATAATCAAGTATCATGTAGGTAAAGCCAATATCATAAGCACAAAATTTATCTCCATAGGATACTCTGTACAATATAAACTTATTTAGCATTGACATAATGAATTGAAATACTGGACTTCCTGTCTTATAGAATGCGACACCATTCAAGTGCAAGTACATTGACATATCTTCATCTGGTATAACCTGGTTTCCATCATACGTACTTCCAGACATTAAGAAGTATTCTGTCTTGACGTAGTCCTTACACTTTTCAAGCCAGCCTGGAAACACTTTACAGTCTGTCTCCAACACCAATACCGTATTATAGTTTTTACATTCGTTCATAGCGTTCATGAATAATAAATTAGGCCCGCTAATTGCACCGTATGGAGGTAGTTCTTTTTGCGAGTCAGTTCTTGATATGTATACATCATCGCGTTGGGGTATATTCAAATTTATAAGATTAACGGACCTGAATATTTGCTTGACTTTGTCAAGTGAAACCTGTTGGTGATTTGAGTTATTTGTAAAAATATTCAAATCAATATCGGTTGATGAAGCAGTATCACTTATTTTGTTTAAAAGTCGTTCTAATAATCCTTTGTTGATCTCATGATTCGTAGTTAAAATCACTATAGACTCTAGTTGGTTTGTTACTTCATTTTTTATATCTGGTAGTTCGGAATCTGTTATAGATGGACGAGAGTTTGTTGGTACATAAACAAATCTACCATTTTTGAATGAAAACATCTTATCAAAACACAATATATTTAGTATAATAAATGGACGCTACGTTAGCTGCTGGATCACGTCGTAAGACGCAGCGTGTTTCAAAGTATGGATCACGTCGCAAGGTATGGAATGGTACGGCCGAGAAGACCAAGGGCGGTTTAACGCGCAAAGATCTGAAACAGAATAAGTACGGGCGTATTGTCAGTGTCAAGCGTAGTATCCGCGGTGGAGCACTACAGGATTCACAGCCCGAAGAAAAGAATGATGACGAATAAATAATGAAGTTCAAGTCTTGGCATATCGGATGCCTTTTAGTAGTTGTAGCTGCAGCCTTATACTTTCTTGTTTCAGTACGTGAAGGTATGGATGATCCAAAGTGTCCTACTGGTGCACCAGGTATTAGCTCTGTAACTCTGACTGGAGGCCAGAAAGTCCGACTCTACACCCAATCAGAATGCTCAGCGATGGGTGGAAACTTTGCAGCGAATGGTAAGAAAAATTGGGGAATGTCAAATGATACTGTGGGCGAGTGCTTAGGTACATCTAATGGAATCAACGTAGGATTCTGTAATCAGGGTGCGCCCCCTTCAGCAGCTGCCGCGGCAGCAATTGGTGGTGG
>TBL_comb47_HYPODRAFT_10007219_pt1 | contig 11742 bp, 8 predicted proteins | sample TroBogypolimnion_40_FD_10682 | JGI IMG/M metagenome (IMG submission 10682) | reverse complement strand
TTATGAGCTATTGTTGAAGCATAAAACCAGCAGAAATACTGGATATATAATTCCTCCCTGAACACCTGCTCTATTCCTGCTCTACAGGGGTAAAATTTATACTAGTTTTAGAGCCTCTGTTTATCCTTCATCCCTGCCATTTATTTCCTGATTCTTTTGATAATTAATTTTTGTTTTTGAATAGTTTTGAAACAAATTGTAGGGCAGTCGGGCGTTTTTCTTTTTTGAGTACTGATTATGAGATGTTTTTGCTGTTAGATTATGAGATAGAAGGAATGTGTGAATGATGTAAAACTTTTTCGGAATTGTGTAAAACGCTCCTTCATATTGACACCTATCTTTGATTGTGTTATTCTGTGGAGTGTTCATTATCTGCAAAAAAACAGGAGAGCACTTATCGGTTAAAAACAGAAGATGATTTGTGCGTTATTTGATTCGTTCATTTAGGGTCGATTTCCACATAAACCATTAGATCCGGGTAATAATTATATCAATCCGGAGTTGTATTGAAAGCTAAAAAAGAAAATTATATGCAGGAAAAGAACATGCTTCTTCTTAAGAAAATTCTCAAATATGGTGCCTTCTTTATCGCAGCAGCATTTCTGGTAGGTGTATTGCTTTTTTCAATGGTGTATATGGGTGTTTTTGGCGCTTTGCCTGGGAAAGCTGAACTTTCTGCAATAAGCATCGAAGAAGGCTCACTGGTTTATTCTTCTGACAATGTATTAATCGGAGAATACTTTACGCAGAACCGTACAAACATAAGCTGGAAAGAAGTTCCTGATCATCTGAAAAACGCATTGATTGCAACGGAAGACAAACGGTTTTTTACCCATAAGGGATATGACCTCCAGAGTTATCTCCGAGTGGTATTCAAAAATATATTGTTTCGCAACAGTAGCGGAGGAGGAGGGAGTACTCTGACCCAACAGTTGGCTAAAAATCTATATGGACGTAATAATTATGGTTTTATAAGTCTGTCGGTTAATAAAATCAAAGAGATCTTCATTGCCTCCCGCCTTGAAAAAATTTACACAAAAGAAGAGATACTGTTATTATATCTCAATTCTGTTCCATTTGGTGATGATGTATATGGGGTCGAAGCTGCGGCACACCGGTATTTTAATAAGCATACCTGTGATTTGAAAATTGAAGAATCAGCAGTCTTGGTGGGATTGCTTAAAGCCAACACCTATTTCAATCCGAGGCTCAATCCAAATAATTCCCTTGCCCGAAGAAACATGGTTATAAATTTAATGCGGCAGGAGAACTATTTGACAGCAGAAGATGCGGACAGTCTTAAAAAATTGCCCCTCAGGCTTAACTATGAAAACTTGGGTTTAAATGTACCGGCAGGTTATTTTGTGTATCAGGTAAAGAAACAGATTCTGGAGTTGTTGAAAGGGATGAAAAACAGTTCCGGCAGTACATATGATCTGGAAAAAGATGGATTGAAAATTTATACTACTTTGAATATGCAGGTTCAGGAGATGGCACAGGGAGCCATAAAGAACCAGCTGAAAGCAATGCAGCCACTACTCGATCAGGAACTTACAGGCCACAATTTCAAGAAACAATGGTATCAAGCGCAAAGACATTATTTCAGGGATGATGATCAGGCTTTGAAAAAAAGAGCGGTCGAGTTGTTTGATTGGGATGGAGTTCAGACTAAGAATATTACGAAGCTGGATAGTTTATGGCATTATTATAAGATGTTGAATGGTGCCGTGCTGATCATAAATCCAAAAACCGGGGAGGTCATCTCCTGGATTGGAGGCAATGATTTCAGGGCACTTCCTTTTGATATGATCCTGTCGCACAGGCAAATTGCTTCTGCCTTTAAACCATTTTTATATGCTACCGCCCTCGAGAATGGTTTTTCACCTTGTACCTATCTTGAAAACTCAGAAACAAAATATCCTGGTTACCCGGATTGGGAGCCAAAGAACTATAACAATGCATCAACACCCAACAGTACTGTTGCATTGTGGTATGCATTAGCCAATTCGATGAACCTTCCAACGATTGATTTATATTTTAAAGTGGGGCGGGATAAACTGATGAATACTCTGAGCAAGTTGAACTTTCCGGAACCGGTAAATAATGCGCCTTCAATCGCATTGGGCACCCTCGACTTGTCCCTATCTGAGGTTGTCAGGGCCTATGGCGCTTTTGCCAACCGGGGTCAGATGAACGAACTGGTAATGATTAATAAGATCACCGATGCCAAAGGGAATATTTTGTATAAAAGAGAGCCTTCAAACTTTTCACAGGTATTTACTGCCGAAACCAGTGAAATGATCACAACTATTTTAAAGGAAGCCATCAATCAGGGTACAGGTGCCAGTATCCGCGGCCGTTATGGCATCCGGGCAGAGCTTGCAGGAAAGACAGGTACTGCTCAAAACTATTCAGATGCATGGTTTATTGCCTATACGCCTAACCTTGTCTTAGGGACATGGGTGGGTGCAGGCAAACCGGATGTTCATTTTTACAGTGGCACCGGATCGGGGGCTGCACTTGCATTACCAATTATCGGTAATGTCCTTGGTAAAATTGAAAGAGATGATGAATTAAGAAGAAGATATCTAACATCATTTGTATCTGACAGTGTCGGTTCTTCCGTCATAGATTGTCCACCTTACAGAGAAAATGGAGTTTCAGGGTTGATCAATCGTTTATTTAAGGGAAACAGTAAGAACGATAATGGCTCAAGGAATTCAGATAAAAAAGAGGGTGGAAAATCATTTCTGAACAGGCTATTTAATAGAAACTAGTACAATCAGTTTAATCTTATTCGTTTTTAGTCTTCCTGTATTTCGCAATGAAGTAAGTGGTAGGTGATCCTATTATTCTCAATTATTCCTTAAATTTTTTAATGCAATCGTTTGAATTGAAAAAAAGTTTTATCTTTGAATCGGGATATCCGGTTACTTTTATTTTATTTGCCTGAATCAATTTAGCAGTTTATCTGGTGTTGAAAAGATATGTAATTTGTTTTCATTTAGGCTTTTGAGGATTCAGGTGAGTTTTCTTTTATTTTAGGATATGCTTTTTGAAGCGCAAACATTTTAATTTAAAAATATATTATATGGCAAGGTTTACCAGAATACAGGTAGCTACAAAGATGGCCGAAACAGGAATGGTTCCGGTTTTCTTTCATAAGGATGTAGAGATATGTAAACAGGTTGTTTTGACCTGTTACAAAGCAGGCGTGAAGGTTTTTGAATTTACCAACAGGGGTGATTATGCGCACGAAACTTTTACAACACTGAACAAATGGGCAGAAATCGAATGTCCTGAAATGATGCTTGGTGTTGGTTCCGTCATTGATGCACCAACTGCGGCACTTTACATTCAATTGGGCGCGAACTTTATCGTTTCACCTTTGATCAATGAAGAGATTGCTTCTGTTGTCAACAGAAGAAAAATTTTATGGTCACCTGGTTGTGGCTCGGTTACAGAAATATCTAAAGCCGAGTCGTTGGGTGTTGAAGTGGTTAAAATTTTCCCGGGTTCTCAGGTTGGGGGTCCAAAGTTTGTGGCAGCTGTAAAGGGTCCCATGCCATGGACTAGCATAATGCCTACAGGTGGCGTAGAACCTACTGAAACAAATCTGACAGAATGGTTCAAAGCCGGCGTTACATGCGTAGGTATGGGTTCACAACTTTTCTCATCCGATCTCATCAAAAGCAAGGACTGGGTCAAACTGGAAAATAATGTGCGTGATGCAATGGCTATTGTGAAAAAACTTCGTCAAACATATCCTGTAAAAATTTAACTTTACGCTCAAATCTTTTTTATTATGGAAAACGTTACCCAGAAGATTGGCAACTACAGATGGACAATTGTCGCTTTGCTTTTCTTTGCTACCACAATTAACTATATGGATCGTCAGGTAATCGGCTACCTGAAACCATTGTTTTCATTACCTGTTGCACAAGGAGGTCTCGGATGGAGTGATACCGATTTCTCTTTTGTTACATCTTGCTTTGTTGCTTTTTATGCACTCGTTACCTTCTTTGCCGGTTTTGTCATTGATAAGATAGGCACCAAATTGGGCCTGGCGCTATCATTGATTATCTGGTCTCTTTTCGGGATTTTAAATGCTTTTGCAGGAAGTCTTGCCGCAGTTCATGCAGCCCTCCGATCATTGTTTGGAATTGGTGAAGCAGGAAACTTCCCAGCTTCTATCAAAACTGTTGCTGAATGGTTTCCAAAGAAAGAACGAGCGTTAGCAACCGGTATCTTCAACTCGGGTTCTAATGTTGGAGCTATGATTGCATCAATTGTCGTTCCTTTAATCGTTTATTATTCTTTAGATGGTAAAGAAATGATTCGTGTTTGGTTTGGTGGAGCCATTCAAGGTTGGCAGATGGCATTTATTCTGACAGGTTTGGTTGGTCTGATCTGGTTGATCTTTTGGTTTCTTTTGTATTCAACACCTTCAAAACATAAAAAATTATCAAAGGCTGAATTTGATTATATCCATAGCGATGACAAAGAACTAAATGATGTTGCCGGCGATGTTAACAAAGAGAAAATCAAATGGCAGAGGCTTTTTGGATATCGTCAAACCTGGGCATTTGTCTTTGGTAAGTTCATGACCGATGGAGTATGGTGGTTTTTATTGTTCTGGTTACCTGACTTCATGAAACAACAGTTTGGGATGGAAGGTCATGCAATCATGATTCCTCTGTTTACTGTTTATGGCGTAGCAATTATTGGAAGCGTGTCAGGTGGTGGATTCCCGATGTTATTTATTAATAAGGGGATGGAGGCATATAAAGCACGTATGTTGGCAATGTTCATTATTGCTGTTCTTCCTCTTTCGTTAATATTAACACCTTACTTTGGAAATGTTTCTCATTTCGGAGCAAATGCATATATCCTGGCATTGATTGTTATCTGTTTGGGTGCAGCTGCACATCAGGCATGGTCAGCCAATTTGTTTACTACCGTTTCTGATATGTTTCCTAAGAAAACAATTGGGTCTGTTACAGGTATTGGTGGATTAGCAGGTGGAGTAGGTGGTGTATTGGTACAACAATTTGCTGGTCTTATCATTAAACACTATAGAGGAATTGGAGAAGGAATAGTAAGTCAAAAGTTTCCAAATCTTATTGATCATGCAACGAATAAAATTGATCCAAATCTTTTGAAGATTAATCATGATGCAATAAACATCATTCAGGGTAATGTGCAGACAGCTTATGCAATTATCTTTATCTTTTGTGGTTTTGCATATTTATTTGCATGGTTTGTTATGAAGGTATTAGTGCCTAAATATCGTCCGATCACAGATCTGTAAATCATAAAAGTATTTACTAAAAAAAGAGAGTCCCGACAAAATGCCTGGACTCTCTTTTTGTTTGTTGAATGACCTTACCGTTTAGAGGTTAAACAATCTTTTTAAGTGACGACCAAAGAGGTTTTCTTCAACGCAACTTCCAACTATGATGTGATGTTCTTTCAACAGGTTAGTATATTCTTCACCTTGTTCTGCAGCGATTTTATAACCTACATGAATCAACTGACGCAAGCTTGGGTTATAGTCCGCCTGACCCGGGATATGACGCAAGGTGTTTGCAAATTTCGTACTGTCCCAACTATCAACTTCAGCAGCTGAAGGCAAAAGATCTTGTTTAATATCGATTACGTCGGCATAGGGTGCGCAAAGTTCTTCCTGACGGGTCAAACCTTCTTTGTAGATTTTCTTTGCCATATCGAGCGCTTTGCCGCCTGCAAGGGCAAGACCGATAACTTCTTCGAGCCAGGTTGTTCCGGCAGTCTTAACATGGATACCTTTGTCGTATTTTTTTATGATCTGAGCGATCACAGGGTAGATTGAAAATTTATCTGAACCTGAATGTACACTCAGTTTAAGATCTTTGGGTAATCCAAACTCCTTAACAGCATAATCAATAACGAGTACATCTTCTTCAAATTCGCGGGCAAACTGATTTACATCACCTACATAGTCAACCCCTTTATTGAATCTGCCTGTGAACTTGGGAGCGATAGTCTGTGCAGGAATATGTTGTCCAGCAATCATCTTTAAAATAAAGAACATTTCGACTGGTGTCTGAGGAGATTCTACTTCATCCATAGAAACTTCGGTAACGAAATTACCAGCTCCTTTGTTTTCTTTGATGAAATTGTAGATATTTCCTGCTTCATGGATTGCAGCAAGAAACTTGGCGGCAATCTTTCTCAGCAATGTTTCATCTACTTCAAAGGGATGCTGAATACCGGGGATAGTTAGTTTTCCTGAATATTTAGCACAGGAAGCTACAAATGCGGTAATATCTGCTTCTGAAGAAGGAGTTCCGATTTTGTTGGCAACATCAAGCGTGAAGAAATTTGAGCTGGCCAGAAATCCCTGTACATTACTCAGATTGATATGATCTGCATCAACAAAATAAGGGCCGGTATATGACAATGCCTTTACTGCTGCGTCTGCCTCAATACGTGTGTCTTCAGGTTTTGAATGGATGTAAGAATGTTCTCTGTTAGATTTGTTCCAAACAGGTGTAACTTCAATACCGGCTGCTTTTGCATTCAGGATTGCCTGAAGTTGAGCCTTGCCCTGATGACCAAACCGGTCACCAATTCCTAAACTGTATTTTCCAATTTCCATGTATAAGTTTTTTAATTAGTTAAAGAATTTATATTAATAATTATTACCGATCCAATCGTCTCCAAAGTTAATAAATATTTTTTTCCGTGTTCGTACACGGCAAAGATAATTTTTATTAGTTTTGTTCCGATTCTAAATCCAAAAAAAAAAGGACTGAAGTGAAAAAAAATATCAGGATAATTGATATTGCACAAAAAGCAGGGGTTTCAATTGGAACTGTGGATCGTGTTTTGCATAACAGAGGTGATGTGTCCGAAGAGACAAAAGATAAGATCCTTGGTATCATTGAAGAGTTTGATTATCGTCCTAATATTTTGGCAAAAGCGCTTGCATCAAAAAGTGCCATCACCATCGCTTCTTTTACACCCTGGTTTAAAGATAAAAATTCATATTGGTCAAAACCACAGGAAGGAATTGAGCAGGCATTCAGACAAATCAAACATTATGGAGTAAGCCTAAAGCAGTTCTATTTTAAAATTGACGATCCCGAAACGTTTACAGCAGAAGCCGAAAAAATACTTGAATTAAATCCGGATGGCGTTATATTGGCTCCTTGGGTTAAAAGAGAATCATTGATTTTTACACAAGCATTGGTTCGGAAAGGAATTCCTTTTATCTTTATAGACTCGACCTTTAAAGAAGCTAATCCGATCAGTTTTATTGTACAGGATTCTTTTCAAAGTGGTTTTTTGGCTGCAAAACTTCTTGATTATGGAGTAAAAGACCAAAGTACAATCTTACTGGTGCATATCACCAAGGAATTGGATAATGCCAATCACCTGCTGCAACGCGAGAAAGGTTTCCTTAATTATTTTGAAAGCAGAAAAGAAAAGGGACATACTATTATCAAAATTGAGGTCTCGGGTAAAGAAAATGAACTGAATGAAAAGCTTAAGGAGAGATGTATTGAATTAAGCCGAATCGATGCAGTATTTATTACAAATTCTAAGGTTCATCATGTTGTTACTTGTTTTGATCAATTGGAGAAAAGTCCTAAAATCATCGGTTACGATTTAATTCCTAAGAATGTTGTGCTGCTCACAAAAGGCAAAATTGATTTTCTAATCTGTCAGAAACCCGAAAAACAGGGTTTTGTAGCTTTAAATCTTCTTTTTGATCATATCGTGAGAAAAGAAAGGATTAAAGAAGAAAATTATATGCCAATCGATATTATTACTAAAGAAAATATTGAATACTATTCATCTTTTTGATGATAAGTAAAATAAATAATCAGTTATAAAGTAGAACTATTAAAATAATTTAAGATGAAAAAAATCTCGTTTGATGACCTTAATGGTAAGGTATGTGTTGTTACAGGAGGTGCCGGAGTCATTGGTATCTCTTTGGTTAAAGCACTTGCATCTGTTGGAACAAAAGTTGCAATTGTCGATCTGAATGAAGATCTGGCGAAGAAAGTTGCTGCTGAAATATCAGAAGAATTCGATGCAGTAGTGATTGGTGTTAAAGGAAATGTTTTGGATAAGGAATCACTCGAAACTGCCAAAGCAGAGATCAACGATAAGATAGGACTTATTGATTTGCTTATCAACGGTGCCGGTGGAAATTCACCAATGGCTACTACAGGGGTAGAACAGATTGAAGAATCGGATATCGATAACCTGGAAAAAACTTTCTATGGCCTCCAGATGGAAGGTTTCGACAAAGTTTTTGCACTTAATTTCAAAGGAACAATCCTTCCAACGATGGTGTTTACCCGTGACATGCTTTCAAAAAGAGCAGGATCGGTGTTAAATGTATCATCGATGAACTCTTATCACCCTTTGACAAAAATCCCTGCTTATTCAGCTGCCAAAGCATCTGTCAATAACTTCACAGAATGGGCTGCAACCCATTTCGCTAAGGTTGGGATCAGGGTGAATGCTATTGCTCCCGGATTCTTTATTACCAATCAAAATCGTTTCCTTGTTACAGACGAAAAGACAGGAGATTATTCACCACGTGGTTATAAAATCGTTTCCAGTACACCAATGGGTAAATTTGGTGATCCTGATGACCTGCAAGGTGCTACTTTGTACCTGCTTTCAGATCTATCTTCTTTTGTTACAGGGATAGTTATTCCTGTTGATGGTGGCTTCAATGCATACAGTGGCGTTTAATTTATGGATAATTGAAACCAATTATTTTATTGACTATTCAAAATAAAAATTGACATGAGCTTACAGTTAAAAAAAGATTTTGCTTATTCATTGCTGGTTCCTACCAGCATGGGTGTAAGAATTACTCCTGTTAACGGTCAACCTGTTCACAGCAGTGATACCTTTAAAATGCAGGCCACCAGTGCCGAAACCAATGTAGCCAGTATAGCTTCTTACCTTGGTCTTCCTGTTAAAGTACTGACCACTTTCGTGAAAGACAGTCCGATCGCGCAGTTTATCAAGAGCAATCTGAAGAGTCGCAATATGGTTTTCGAAGGTCCTGAAGTTGCTCAAGGCAACCCATGGAGTTACCGTCACCAGTTTAACATTGCAGACAGTGGTTATGGTACACGTGGACCACGCGTTCAAAATGACCGTGCAGGTGAAGTAGGTTGTACCCTGAATGTTAAAGATTTTGATCTGGAACGCATCTTTGGAAAAGAAGGAGTGCAGATTGTACATCTTTCCGGATTAATTGGCGCCCTCTCTCCTGAGACCAGTAATTTCTGTTTAGAGATTGCCCGTTTTGCTAAAAAATATGATACCCGTATCTCTTTTGACCTCAACTATCGTGCTTCCTTCTGGAAGGGTCGCGAAGCAGAATTGCGTGCAATCTTCACAGAGATAGCATCAGTATCTGATATTCTGATTGGTAATGAAGAAGATTTCCAGCTTTGTCTAGGCATTGAAGGGCCTGAAGCAGGTGGAAAAGGTATAGAAGCAGAGATCGATGGATTCAAAGGAATGATAAACCGTGTAAAAGCAGCTTTCCCTAATGCTTCTGTATTTGCAACAACACTTCGTCAGGTAGTAAGTTCAAACGAACACCTTTGGGGTGCTATCATGCTGGAAGGAAATAACTGGCAGGTAATCGAACCCAGAAGAATACCTGTACTTGACCGCATCGGTGGTGGTGATGGTTTTGTAGGTGGATTGCTGTATGGTATTCTAAAAGGCTGGGAGCCTGTTAAATGGCCTCAGTTCGGATGGGCTACCGGAGCACTGGCAACTACATTCCTGACCGACTATGCACAACCTGCAGATGAAGAAATGGTTTGGAGTATCTGGAATGGCAATGCAAGAGTAAGAAGATAACGACTATGATGTATTATGAAATCGGTTCAGTCAGTCATGTATTGAGTGCTGAAGACCTAAAGAAGGGATTGTTTGAGGCGTTGGATAAAATGGGAAAACGCGACAAGGTATTGGCTATTCCTCCCGATTATACACGACTACCCAGTCGTGCGGGGGAACTGACCGAATTCGCATGGCAGTATTATGGAGAGCGTCTGACCGATGTTCTCCCTGCTCTGGGAACCCATTCTCCAATGACCACACATCAAATTGCACATATGTTCGGAACCATGCCATCATCACTCATCCGTGAACACGACTGGAGAAATGATGTGGTTACGGTTGGAGAAGTTCCAGCTGAATTTGTGAAAGAGGTTTCGGGAGGTGCTGTTGAGTTTCCCTGGCCTGCTCAGGTAAATAAATTGCTTATCAATGGTAATTTTGATCTGATCCTTTCTATCGGACAGGTAGTACCTCACGAAGTAGTGGGGATGGCCAACTACAACAAGAATATTTTTGTAGGTACCGGTGGTGTGGAAGGAATTAATAAGAGTCATTTTATTGGTGCGGCTTATGGAATGGAAAGAATGATGGGACATGCCGATACTCCGGTACGGCGTGTGTTCAATTATGCTTCTGAAAATTTCACGAAACACTTACCGATTGTTTATGTCCAGACTGTTGTAGGTCTCGATAAGACAGACGGGAAGATCAAGACCAGGGGATTATTTATTGGAGACGACTTTGAAGTTTTCGACAAGGCTGCTAAACTGGCTTTGCTGGTCAACTTCGAGATGCTCGACAAGCCTTTGAAAAAAGTAGTGGTCTATCTTGACCCTACCGAATTTAAAAGCACATGGTTGGGTAACAAATCGATCTATCGTACCCGGATGGCCATTGATGATGATGGTGAATTGATCGTGCTGGCACCTGCCCTGAAAGAGTTTGGTGAAGACAAAGAGATCGACAGGCTGATTCGTAAATATGGTTACTTCGGAACTCCTAACACCCTAAAGGCTTGTGATGAAAATCAGGAGCTGAGAAATAACCTGAGTGCTGCAGCCCATCTTATTCATGGTTCATCTGAAGGCCGGTTCAGTATTACATATTGTCCCGGTGGCGAGAAAGAGAATCTGACACAGGCAGAAATCGAAAGTGTAGGATTTAAATATGCCCGTCTGGATGAAATGACTGCAAAATATGATCCCGCCGTACTGAAAGATGGATACAATATTCTACCTGATGGTGAGGAGATCTTTTATATCTCTAATCCAGCACTTGGATTGTGGGCATTTAAGGACAGATTCAACTACTAAAGATGAAGATAATCATTGATGATAAAATCCCATATATCAAAGGTGCTCTTGAGCCCTTTGGCGATGTCATTTACCTTCCGGGGAAGAAAACAACCCCGGAAGTTGTAAAGGATGCGGATGCCATCATTACCCGTACACGCACTATTTGTAATGAGAAACTGTTGGCTGGATCATCTGTGAAGTTTATTGCCTCTGCAACGATTGGGTTCGATCATATTGATACCACATACTGTGATAGGGCAGGTATTACCTGGACAAATGCTCCTGGGTGTAATTCTAAATCTGTTGAACAGTACATTGCATCTGCTTTGATGGTATTGGCTGAGAAGAAAGGGTATCTCCTTTCGGATAAAACAATTGGGATAGTAGGTGTCGGAAATGTAGGTTCTAAAGTTGCACACATAGCCGAAATCTTTGGTATGAAGGTATTGCTCAACGATCCACCTCGTTCCCGTGCTGAAGGTGCAAAGGGATTTGTTGAACTGGATGAGATCCTGGAAAAGGCTGATGTTATCACATTACATGTTCCATTAAACCCGGATGGTCAGGATAAAAC
>TBL_comb47_HYPODRAFT_10007218_pt1 | contig 11745 bp, 10 predicted proteins | sample TroBogypolimnion_40_FD_10682 | JGI IMG/M metagenome (IMG submission 10682) | reverse complement strand
GGTCGATCCTTCACAAAGCTAATTTGATCAGCATAAGGCTTGCCATCAATACGCGGCTTTAGCTGATCCAAAATGAAGCAGATGGTTTTGACCACATCCAGATTGGCTTTTTCATTCCACCCGCCAACATTGTAGGTTTCCCCCAATCTTCCATTGGCCAATACCTCGCGAATTGCAGAACAGTGATCCCCCACATATAACCAATCGCGTACTTGCTGGCCATCACCATAAACAGGTAAAGACTTACCATTTAAAGCGTTCAATATAACTAGGGGGATTAACTTTTCCGGGAAGTGGTAAGGGCCATAATTATTGGAGCAATTAGTAGTCACTACCGGGAATCCATAGGTGTGAAACCAAGCACGAACTAAATGGTCTGATGCTGCCTTAGAAGCAGAATATGGACTGTTCGGCTCGAAGGAATTGGTCTCCTTAAAGGCGGGATCTGAGGGTGATAGAGATCCATATACCTCATCTGTTGAAACATGATGGAAACGAAACCGCGCTTTTTCGGCATCTTGAAGATCAGCCCAATACTCGCGCGCACATTCCAATAAATTGAAAGTGCCCACTATATTGGTTTTAATAAACTCCGCAGGGCCATGAATAGAGCGATCAACATGACTTTCTGCTGCAAAATTAACAATTGCTCGAGGACGATGTTCGGCTAGTAACTTTTTCACCAATGCCTTGTCGCCAATATCCCCATGCACAAAAATATGTCTAGGCTCGTTTTGCAGAGCCTGTAAATTTGCTAGATTACCGGCATAAGTCAATTTATCTAGATTGACCAAACCTTCGGCATCAGATGGTCCAAGCCAATTAAGCGCAAAGTTAGACCCAATGAATCCTGCGCCACCGGTAATTAAAATCATATTTAAGCCTAAATTACAGTATATATTTGAATTATAAGGTTTTAGAATGTCAAATTATCATCCAAATAAAACTCTTGAGAAACTTTTTGACCTCCAGACCTGTTGTAATCATCCCAACCCATAAAACGACCCCACTGCCAGAAGAGGTGATATCTCTTGAACAGTGTCAAAAGGTATTGGGGGCGCGAGATATTTATTTGATCATTCCTCAAGGCATGAATTCAGACGCCTACAAAAGCATTCTTCCAAATTTAAAAATTTATGAAGTGCCAGCAAAGTACATGTCAAGTCATCAAGCCTATAACCAATTGATGATTTCCCCGGTTATCTTTAATTATTTCAATCAATACTCACACATACTCATTCACGAACCTGATGTAATCGTCTTTAAGGATGATTTGGATTTTTGGTGTGCTCAAGGGTTTGACTATATTGGTGCGCCATGGTTTGAGAAAAATAAAGATGGCGCCTACAACTTAAAAGCGACTGGAAACTTTGGCTTCGCACTTCTAAGCACACATTCAGTTAATAAACTATTCCTTGAGAACCCGCGTTGGTACAGCATATCAATGATGATTCGAGATATATTCAGAGGGCTAAGAGGGAAAAGAGCATCGCTATCCAGAGCGCTTAAAGCATGCGGAAATGCTGGGAGGATTTCTGGTGCCAAGGATTTGTATAAAGAGCATTGCGATATTTTTTGGAGCTATCTTGTACCCAAAATAGCGCCATCGTTTAAAGTTGCCCCACCACAAGATGCGTTACATTTCTCATGGGAAACGCATCTTGATCAGTGCGCCAAACTAAGCAAAAATAAATTACCGTTCGGCATACATGCTTGGGCTAAGCACGACCCTAATTTTCTAAAGCCTTTTTTTTTAAACCTGGGTATTCCATTCAACCCTGAATCTGGCAATAAAAAGGCTGTAAAAAAATGAAGTATGCAAACTTTCATCAGCAAGATCGCTTGCTGAATTCGCCATTCGAGCTCATTGATCAGCATCACACCTACAACCCAACATTCACAACAAGACTACTTCGCTCTGAATTTCTACAAAAAAACATTGAGATAAATACGCCTGACTTAAACCAAGGAAGAGCGATTGAGTTTGATTTATTTTTTGATGGTCAAGAAGAGGCGTCTTATATAAATACATCAAGCTATCTAATTGCCTCAGAAAACCCACTCATTAACCCGCTTAATGCTAATGCGGAATACTACAAGAGATTTAAAAAAGTTTTTACTTGGAATAAAAATTTCTTTAACCTGCCAAATGTAGTTCCAATCTATGTTCCAAATAAAATTGAAGTACAAGAGTTTGCACGCTTTAAATCTCGCCCTATATTTGCCTGCCTAATTAATGCTAATAAGTTATTCAAAGATCCTCCTGCAGTAGATCTATACCAAGAAAGGATTCACGTCATTCGCTGGTATGAAAAGCATCATCGCGATTTATTTGCGCTATATGGCTTAGGCTGGAGCAAACCAAGCCCTGCATTTACCCCCTGGGGGAAAATTACGAGAAGAATGGGGCGGCTTGGCAGTCAACTATTTGATATCAAGCCATTCCCCAGCTATAAGGGAGAGATTGAAAATAAAAATGATGTATACAAGCTAGCCAAATATGCGTATTGCTATGAAAATGCTCGTGATCTACCAAACTATATAACCGAGAAAATATTTGACTGCTTTATGAGCGGCTGCGTTCCGGTCTACTGGGGATCAAATACAATCAACGAACATATCCCATCTAACTGCTACATAGATCGAAGAAAGTTTTTATCGACCGCTGAGGTTCATCAATACCTTGAATCAATTACAGAATCTCAATATGAGCTATATCAGAAGAATATTTACGAATTTTTAGTAAGCCCCCAATGCAGAAAATTTAAGACCGAAACATTTGCTTCAACCATTATTGATAATATTCTCTTAGATATCAACTGATAAGACATGAAATTTTTTCTCTACTGCAAATCATACGAGGGTGATCTTTTACGAGTCAAACGCCTTGCTAAAAGTATTCATCAATACAATCGAGATGACATACCCTTCTATGTGAGTGCCCCTGAAAAGGACTTAGAAAAATTTAAGTTCGAACTCTCAGGATATGCTATCAATTTTGTAAGCGATGAAGACATAGTTGCAGCTAACCCAAGAGCATCACTTTTAGAATACAGATCTTGGGATGGTCGCCTCTCTCAACAGGTAGTCAAAAGCGAATTTTGGCGCCTCACAAATTGCGAAACGTATCTTTGCATTGACTCTGATGATGAGTTTATTAGGGATTTCTATCTGACAGATTTCTTAAATGACTATCATCAGCCCTACTCTGTGATGATGCAATCCAAAGACTACTTGCAACTAGCCATCAATAGGGGGTACGAAAAAGTTTATTCGAACTTTATGCGAGAATCAAAAATGGTGAAAGACCAATTTCATCGTGAAGGGCCAGATTATGATTTTGGTATCCCTCCTGTTATATGGTCTGCGCAAGTTTGGCGTGATCTAGATGAAAAATTTCTGAAACCAAAATCAATGACGCTATGGGATGCCATCAAGATTGCCCCCTCCGAACTTCGTTGGTATGGAGAGAGTCTTTTGCATTTCAAAAGCATCCCACTCCATCCAATAGATTCACTATTTCGTAGCTACCATTACCGATGGCATATTCAGTCACTTAAAAAATTTGGGGAAACAACTGACAAACTCAAAACGCTTTACTTAGGTGTTGTTTGGCAATCCAACTGGGAGTATGAGCTTGATTCAGACAATAAGCGCCAGAAAAAATCATTAGCCTCAAGGTTTATGCGTGCATTTAAGAGACGAATAGTCGACCTAACGCAATGAATAAGGATAGTATCGGTCGATTTTTAATTGATTATGAGAATCCAGATGCCGGCATAGGGCATTCAATGGGTCACATCAATAATGCCTATAAAACCAGCTTGCGAAACAATCTTCAATTTGCATTCACTAACAAACAATTACGAAAATCGACCCAATTTGACTGGCAATGGAAGCTGCAAAAGATCCGTAGACTCATCACTGGCAGGAAACCTCGCGAAACGCATAATTTAGGGGACTCTATCAATGAATTATTTGGATTTGATGCTCAGAGCCCTAAAACCAGAGATGAGGTTGAGGGCTTAATAAGAAAACGGGGTCTAAAAGTTATTCAACTTCCCAAGCCGATTATAGAAATCCCCTCTAATTTGCAAAATGACGATGTTGTTTACAAGGATATTGACGAGGTCATCAGCAATCACCCAGAGGATGGCATTGTGTTCGTCCTGCCGAAAAAGCGCACTGGAGATTTTGAATATGCGCCATCGAGAAACTGGCTCAATCAATGCTATTCGAACGCCAGAATACTGCACCCACTTAATCTTTCATATCAGAATGACGTCTTAAGTATTGCCGTTCATATTAGGCGCGGTGACTTATTACCTGGCAGGGAATACTCTGATCTTGCCAATCGTATGCTTCCTGACTCTTGGTATATCAGCATTATTGAAACTATTCTTAACGCAAGCACGAAAAAAATATCACTAGTACTCATCAGTGAAGGAGTTAATGGTCAATATCGCTCAGAATATGGAGAAGTGTTTTCTTGGACCAAAAGATTCCAGTCGAATCGAGTGAAGGTAATCGAGATGATTGATGCCCCCTTCAATGAATCCTTTCACCATATGAAGAGCTCTAAAATATTGATAGGATCTAAAAGTGGTATGTCTCATTTAGCCGGCATATTAAATGAGGGCATCAAAATTATGCCAAAAATGTGGCACTCTTACCGTGGCACTAATTTAGCAATAGAAATTGAAGATAACGAGTTAGAACCAAAACTCGTAGAAGTTCAAAAAATGCTTTTATCAAATCTTATTTAGATTTTGCTAATAATTTCAACATATAAGGACACCAATAGCCTCTCAACTCTCATTCCTGGCTTTAAAAAAAAGTTTTGGCGGTTTTGAAAGCGGCTGTAGATCTNAATATTGGCAGACAGTGAAATACCTGGAATCTTTTGATTTAGCAACAACATAAACGGAATTGCGCTGCGTAGCCTATCAAAAAAAGACAAAGGCGAAGGTACCAGATTCTGATCTATCCCTAAAAATTCTAAGTAACGACTTTTGGCTAACTTAGATATATTTTCTGCTTCAGTTTTTTTAAGAACGCTGATTTGACTCGAATGAATTCTGTAAATAATGAGTTCATTTTTTAGGTTTGCAAATAAATATCCAGCCATGGCAGCCTCAATCCAAAGACAATAATCTTCAGCATGCTTGTTAGCAGCTCGATAAGGTATTTTTTTGAAAACCTCTGCCCTTGCCATAACGCATGGATTCGATATTGGGCAGTATGCTGTCAAAAGTGCTCTGATATCTGAGTCTGTATATCGCTCCTTTGACTTTTTTGTACGCCCTATATCCTGGCGAAAGCTTAGGTGAGCCCCTCCGCAAATATCAGCTTTACCAGACTCCAAAAATCTTAGCTGTGACTCTATGCGATCAGGCAAAGCCTTATCATCAGCATCCATCAAGGCAATATATTTGCCTTTTGCCATTTGAGCTATTTCATTTCTTGCGCTGATTAAGCCCCTATTAGATTCGCAGTAAATAGGAATAATTCTAGGGTCAGAAAAAGACTCAATAATTTTTCGGGTTCCATCCGTTGAGCCGTCATCCAATATCAATAGCTCGAAATTAGAGTGCGTCTGATCCAAAATACTTTGTATAGCTTCAGCAAGATATCGTTCTGAATTGAACGCTGGCATAGAAATTGTTACTAAGCAATTATCGATCTGCCCCATTAGACGGCTCTCAATTAAAGCCATCTGGATTCATGGATTGCCAACGCCAACTATCTGCAGACATTCTGTCTAAATCGAATTCTGCCTCCCAGGACAATATTTTCTTGGCTAATTGAGGATCGGCAAAGCATGTAGCAATATCACCAACTCTTCGTGCAGTAATTTCAGTCGGAATTTTTAATCCACTAGCTCGCTCGTAAGCTGCAATCAAATCAAACACGCTGTAGCCAATACCCGTACCTAGATTTAAGGTAACAGAGGGGCCTCCTCTGATTAAGTGATCAATTGCCTTAACGTGCGCCCTCGCAAGGTCAACGACATGAATATAGTCTCTCACGCCAGTTCCGTCAGGTGTGGGCCAATTATTCCCAAAAACCATTACCTTGTCTAATCTACCAGCCGCCACTTGGGCCACTACTGGCGATAGGTTATTTGGACGACCCCTTGGATCTTCCCCAATCAATCCTGAGACATGAGCCCCAATAGGATTGAAATACCTAAGGTACACAACCCTCAAATTGTTATCGGCTTTTTCCAAGTCCCGTAATATCTGCTCACCAATAAGCTTTGTCTGGCCGTATGGGTTAGTAGGTCGTAAATTCGCAGTTTCTTGAATAGGTACAATCCCTGGATCGCCATAAACGGTTGCGGAAGAACTAAAAACAAAGTCTTGAACTTTAAATTCTTGCATCACACGCAATAGGCCAATAAGAGACTCAAGATTGTTGCCGTAATAGTCAAGAGGATATTTAACGGAGTCACCCACTGCCTTAAGTGCAGCAAAATGTATCACTCCTGTAATTTTATGATCCTCAAAGATACTTCGCATGAACTGAAGATCCTGAACATCCCCTTTATAAAAACAGATCTCTTGATTGGCAATACTCTGAATTCGCTCAAGAACTCGCTCACTGGAATTGCAAAAATTATCAACACCAATTACTTGATATCCAGATTGAATTAATTCAACCCAGGTATGAGAGCCTATATACCCTGCAGCCCCAGTCATAAGAATGCACTTAGATTTAATCAACCGCACCCCCCTTTGTATACCGCATTCAAAATATCTCGCACCCCATCCTCCACGCTGATTGGCTCGTATCTAGGAGTTATCATGTTTTTAGACTGCCAATCTTGCCATATCTGCTCAAGGGTAGCCTGAATACTCATGGGACTTTCAGAATGGCTGAGATAGCATGCCCTATCAGTCAACATTTTATCTAGCTGCTCATTTCTATGGGTAATAGCCCAGATAGGTCGTTTTATCCATAGATACTCATAAAATTTGGAGGGAATATATTCAGCACACCACTCATCAGTCCCATGAAGCAATACCAGCACGTCAGCCTGTTGCATTTTGATTGAAACCTGCTCGCGACCAGAAAGGCCTGTCTTCAGATCCTTTTCTAGCCGTCCATGCGCAATAAGCACATCTCTTAATTTCAAATCATCCTGAAGTTTCTTTGTCAGTGGATCTAGAGGCGCACCATATGCATGTATACGAAGATAGTCCCTAGCCTGAGGATATTTACTAAAAAGCTCACTTAAGTGCACCATAATTTGGGACAAAGAACGATCCGCAGCCAAAGAGCCAAAATGACATAAATTTAAATACTCCCCAGGGGCATATTGACCATCTGCTTGAATGCCATTTGGGGGGTTTGCGCCTGGGATCATTGATATTCCTAAGGCGCCTTGACTGGTGTTTAGGCTGGGATTGCGCTTTTTTGCATAAGAAAGAGCGCCATTAGTAAACCACCATACCAAATCAGCGTCTTCGCAAATTTTTCGTTCTAAATATTTACGAAAGCGAGCATCTCGATTTTTTGGTATTTTTTCACCATTGTCATCAGGATTACTGCGAATAACTAAAGGATCATGAATTTCTGCCACCCAAAAGATGCCCGTAAACCATTTAAGCCACAGTCCCGCCAAATGGGCTGACCAAGCCCCACCTGTTGAGTACACAACATCTACCTTACCTTGCCTGATCAATGAAAGCCCATGAAAGAAAGCTGGCATTACCCATGACCACTGACTGGAGTACCCAAAAATTAATCTTTCCAACAAGATAAATGGGGACAAAAGAATAGATACGAAACGCGTTGTTAATTTATATATAAAGTTTCGGCCATGGCGATTTGCCACCCAATGACGAAAATCAAAGCGAAATCCTGATGGGCCCCAAGGTAAAAATTGCTTATGAACGAATCTTTGATCTCCCGAACCAGTAATCGAACTAAAGACTATGGGCTGAATACCTGCAGAAAGTAGATATGGAATTTTATCCGTGATGGTCTGGCTCGCTGCTCGGCCATCCATATTGAAAGCATGCGATAGGATGAGCCATCTCTTGCCTTTAGGAATGTCAGCAACAGAAAAAACTCTGTCGGTCATTTTGATACTGACTGTTCAGTTTTAATGGGCATCAATGTAAGCCCAATACAAAATGGGACGATAAAGAACAAAAGCTCAATAAAGTGATTACTTGACACCTCTGTAATTAAGTAAGCAATTAATATCACTGGAAAAATCCACCTTACAAATTGCATCCAAAAATATGCTTGATTGGATGCTCGATAAAAGGCCACGCCAAAAGGAATGAGCACTAAAAGCAATCCAGGAATGCCTACGCCAAGCGTGAAATCGAGCAATCCACTATGGGATGCACCCCTAAATCTTCCAATAGGTGGATAAAAATCTGGCCATTCTTTTATGGCCAGAGCACCAAATGAGTGATGAATCAAACCATATCCCAGTGGATTTTCTTTGATCAATCTTAAAGCTGCCACGGCCCAAGCAGACCTCTCATATGTGCTGCCATTGACTACAATCCCTTGGGAATTTTTTGGGAAAGGATATACATCCCCGTTTTTCCAGCTATGGAAATTGTCTATATCTATACCTATTTTTATATCCTCCAATAAAAATGACCACGCTTTATTAGCTTCAACATGCTTCTTGGCCACGTACCCGCCAGCAAGACTAACTATTACGCTAATAATTAGCGTAATAATAAATTTCTTAAAATTCCAAGAATAAGAAAAAATAAAAGAGGCAAGAAAAATAGCTAGTGGCGCCAGTAGGATCGCCATTCCATTTTTTGTATTAGAAAAATACTCAGAAAAAATAACCAAGAAAACGCCTATTGCCAATATTGCAATTGAATTCCAAGTTAAATATCTCAATAACGACCTCTTCAATCGAATTAATATCAAGGTAAAGAATATTGCGCCGAAAATAACTACTGGTGGCTTACCAGCGTAAGGGGCCATATAAAAATTAAAATGTAACCATACTTTTGTCTGATAAATCTCATATAGGTAGCGAATAAAATAAATGATCGTGGTTCCTCCAAACCCTACAATTAGGAGATTGTTGAACCAATCCATGCAAAACTTAGAGTTCGCCCCGCCCTCAGAAGACTCCGATTTCCCCATAACCAACCCAAGTCCTAACGCCATCACAGCGGCTAAGAAGGCTCTTATCCAAAGGCCAGCCATCTCTTCGAGCTGCTCGGGATAATTTGAAGATAGAAAAATTAAATGAAATAATAACCACCCAAAGAAACTAGAAAAAACCCAAACAGGCCAGCACCTTGCAGAACTCAACTGAATATCAGACTTCCTAATAATCTGAAATGCCGAGAGAAATCCAGTTAACAACATGAAATGTCTGAGGGCAATTGTTCCAGGTAAGGGCCAGATGGCCAGCAGTACGGTAGAACTGATAACCAATGCCCATTCATAGACATTGTGCTTATTGAGCAGTAGTAAGGGTTTAGCGGTCATCTAGGCAATCTAATAGGCATCACTAAAAGCTATTATCCACGAGGATTACAATTGAGTTCGATTAATTAGCAATACAAAATATCGAAATAATGCAATATTTTCCCCTTGGGCATCTCATCCTAAAACCACTCTCTTGGCTAAGAACGCCACCGAACTATAGGGGAATGAAGTACTTCATTTGTGGCCAACAGCTATTTTGTGTAAATCAACGCCCTATCAGCAATAGTAGGATTATTTTTAGAGGCCTGCAGTTTGAGAAAAATGAAGTTCTCGGCGCGATTAGCCTCGAGGAAGACATGTATTTGTTAATGCTTCACGAAGATAATATTGCACATTTTTTTCACGATATATTTTTCCCGCTTTATATGATTTGGCGAAAAGATAAAAAAAAGATTTTTGTATCCATTCATGCAAACCAATTTCAGTGTGATTTCCTAACATCAGTAATTGACCGGAAGTATTTGATATTTGCAGAACCACATACTACTTATGCATTCAAAAACCTAATACTCATCCACGAAGGTAGGGATTTACAGGCATATCCCAATTTTTTAGAAGTGTGCAGAGAAATTAAAGGCTTATGTTTTGCAAGCAATGGCATAAATGAAGCACGAACCCGAAATATTCTTTATGGACGTAATGAACTTGAGCGAAAAAACCTGCTAGATATTGATCAAGGCTTCTTAACAAAAAAGAGTATTGAGCTTGTATTTCTTTCGAAACTAAGTTTTTCAGAGACTATTGCACTCTTGGCTGAAACAAAAAACTTTATATACATGGTTGGAGCTGGCGTCTTCTATCTATTGTTCTTAGACCATACAGTTAATGTTTTGGAGATCAATCCCGTTAGAAATAATTCATGGGCCCAAATGTTTGGACTCAGTAAGCTCTGTAACTTAAAAGTATTAATAAGTCAAAACATCAAAAATACAGACCTTGCAATGCAAAGTGATGCCATTTTAGATAGCCATGTTGTCTTTGATGAGACAATTAAAGCCAACATTGTGGCGCTACTTTAATCATTCATGAACCAAAGAACTGTGCACAAACAAGCCATCGGTCCAGCCAGCAACCCCTTTTTGATAGTGGAATTGATAGAGCGAAACTAAAATAAACCCATTTCCAATCAAAAAATCATATATTTCAGAAAACTTTGCTGATTTCTTATACATATCTGAAAAAATAATCTCTAGATAAATAAATTTAATCTGAGAATTAGAAATCATAGTAGATGCCCCACGTACAACTTCCAAATCAAACCCTTGGGTATCAATTTTTAAAATATCTATTTTGGGAATCCGATCTTGAGCGCAGAATTTGTCAATCGTTAAAACCTCAACCTCTGTCTCTCGCATAACATTACCCGACCCAAATTCCCCCATTTGCAATAAGGAACTCATATCTGAGTAACTGTTTTCATAAAGAATTGTCTTGCCGGGTATTGATCCAAGAGCGCAATTAATTGCTTTCACGCTTTCGTATTGATTCGCAGTACGAATAAGCGTCTTATAGGTCTCCGGACTCGGCTCAAATGAGTATATGAAGCTTTTGGGAAATTGTTTCTTATATTTAATAATGGATTGCCCTACATTTGCCCCTACATCAAATATTACAGGCCTACTATTCTTCAAAAGTCTTGATATATCTAACAAAGGGTTCTTTCCTAGGCCTTCATTATCAAAATAGGTTAAGGCTGTTGCAATTTTCCTGGCATATTTATTAAATTTTGATTTAAATGACATACAGTCAATTTCCTGCAACGATAGACATCACAGCCATACGCACTGCAATACCAAAAGTCACTTGGTTGAGAATCACAGATTGAGGTCCATCAGCCACAGCGGAATCAATCTCAACGCCGCGATTCATTGGGCCTGGGTGCATCACAATCGCATCTGGTTTAGCCAAAGCTAAACGTTGCTGCGTAAGACCATATTGCCTAAAGAAAGCTAGGCCCTCGGGAACTTGACCGGCTTCCATGCGCTCTTTTTGAATGCGCAAGGTCATGACCACATCAACCCCTCTAAGGCCTTCTTCAACGCTATGGAAGACCTTGACCCCAAGCATATCTAAATCACTAGGCAAAAGGCTTTCTGGCCCGATAGCGCGAATATCAGAACAACCCAGAGTGCGTAATGCGCAAATATTCGATTTAGCAACCCTACTATGAACAATGTCGCCAATAATGGCGACCTTCAGCCCAGAGAAATCTTTCTTAAAGTGGCGCATGGTGTACATGTCTAGCAATCCCTGAGTGGGATG
>TBL_comb47_HYPODRAFT_10007217_pt1 | contig 11748 bp, 12 predicted proteins | sample TroBogypolimnion_40_FD_10682 | JGI IMG/M metagenome (IMG submission 10682) | reverse complement strand
TCTTTTGCTTCACCTGCTACTGGAACTACTTACAACATGACTTTTGTTCCTGATGGTGCTACCCAATCAGAATTACAGACAGGAATTAGCCACTTGCAATCACAAGGAAGGAAAGTATTAATTAGTATTGGTGGTGCTAATGGAGTTGTAACGCTAGCTAATGTTGCCCAAAGAGATACTTTTGTTACAACCATGACTAACATTATTAATACTTATAATTTTGACGGGATTGATCTTGATCTTGAAGGTAGTTCTGTTAGTGTTTCAGGAGGAACAATTTCAAATCCTACCGATCAGTCTATTATTAATATGATAGCTGCTGTTAAGCAAATTATGTCTAATTATAGAACTCATTTCAATAAAAAGATGTTGCTTACAATGGCTCCTGAAACTGCTTATGTACAGGGAGGAATGTCTGCTTATGGTAGTATTTGGGGTGCTTATCTGCCTATCATTAATGGCTTGAGGGACTCTCTGGACATACTACAGGTTCAGTTGTATAATAGTGGCACTATGTATGGTGTTGATGGTGGCATATATACTGTTGGCACTGCTGATTTTATAGTTGCAATGACTGAAGCTGTTATTCATGGTTTTACTGCTACTACCGGAGGTTCATTTGTTGGTTTACCGGCAAGTAAAGTTGCTGTTGGCTTGCCTGCTTGTACAAGTGCTGCCGGTTCGGGCTTTACAGATACTGCAAATGTTAAGCGTGCTATCGATTATTTAAGAGGAACAGGAACTAAGCCGGGTACTTATACATTGGCCGTTGCAGGTGGTTATCCTGATTTAAGAGGTATGATGACATGGTCGATTAATTGGGATAAGGTTGCAACTTGTGGTTCTGTTTATGAGTTTGCTACCAACTTCCAAAGGATATTTAACAGTTCTCCTTCTTCTATTGTTGAGTCATCTAAATCAAATGTATCTATCTATCCAAACCCTGCTAATAATGTTATTAATATTGATTTAAATAATCTTAATAAAGTAAAAGAGCTAACAATTTATAATGATAAATCACAAGTGGTGATGAGGCCTGATTTGAATTCAAAAAGCATTGATGTATCTAAACTATCTGCTGGTTTATATGTTATTCATATCATTACAGATAATTTAATCATTAATAAGAAGATTTCAATTCTTCACTAATACAACTTTATGACTTCAAACACAAATAGAAAACCTTTTGTAGATAAACATTATTTAATTTTACTTTCGGGTATCATGTGGTTAGGTGTTGGCATTTTGCTTAATAGTTTTGCTTATCATTGGTTAAGCAATTATGATGGCAGTTACACCTGGCTCATTGTATGTTCCGGTTTAGGAGTGTCTGTTTTTAAACACTACTTTGTTTTAGCTCGTTTTGCTCAAAAGAATATTAATAGAATAGAAGCTAATGGCGACAAACAATGGCTGTTTTCATTCATGACAATTAAAAGTCTTATCATGATAATAATTATGATGGGAACAGGCATTACACTTCGTCATTCATCAATACCAAAACAATACTTATCCGTTTTATACATTGCTATAGGCGGAGCTTTAATACTATCGAGTATTAAGTATTTTGTGATAACGGTAAAATGGATGAAAGAGAATTAAAAAATTACGAATTATGAATTATGAATTATGAATGAGAAGAATAAATAATAATTAACAATTAACAATTAATAATTACGCCTGCCTGCCGATAGGCAGGAATTACGAAAACTTAATAAAGGAGGAAAGATTATGTTAGTAGCACCATGTGGAGCGGTTTGTGATGAATGTCCTTATTTGCATAACGGCTGTGAGGGTTGTAGATGTGTTGACGGTAAAGTGTTCTGGGCAGCTGATCATACCGAGAATGGAGTATGTCCGATGTATGATTGCTCTATCAACAAAAATAAGTTTCATAACTGTGGCGAATGTGGGGAGCTTCCCTGCAACTTATTTACTGATATGAAGGATCCCAGCATGTCGGATGAGGAGCATAAGGAGTCGATTACTAAAAGAGTGAATGTTTTAAAAAGTGAACATAACTAATTACACCTCCTGTCAGGTTTTTTTATCCTGACAGGTCTAAAAAGTATTTTAGAATTATACCTGTCAGGAGAAGAAAACCTGACAGGAAACAATTATAGTAAATACAATACACAATGATTAAATACATAAGAATCCCTAAGGGAGATAATGCTTTACTTGATTTGGCTTTTGATGTGCGGACTGAAGTTTTTATTATAGAACAAAAGGTTGACCCTGCAATGGAAATGGACGAATATGATGCTACTGCCAATCATTATCTTGCTTTGGATGATGATAAGCCGGTAGCAACTGCACGTTGGCGTGAGATTGGTGATAAGATTAAGCTGGAACGTTTTGCCGTACTTGATGCTTATCGCAATAGTGGTGTGGGTAGCAAGATACTTGCAATGGTTTTGAAGGATGTGCTTCCGCTAAACAAATATACTTATCTGCATGCCCAGTTAAAAGCAGTTGACTTTTATACCCGACAGGGTTTTGTTGCAGAAGGTGACATCTTTTTAGAATGTGACATCGAGCATTATAATATGTATTATAAAAGATAGTATAAAGGTAACAAAAACAGAAAGCTTAAACATATTAAAAGCCCTGCATATTTATTAAGTATGCAGGGCTTGTTATTTCACCTCGACTACGCTCGGTGGCCGAGGCATTTAAAGGTGACCGAGCGAAGTCGAGGTGGGGTCTTATTCTTTTACAAACTTCCTCACCACTGTTTCTTTATCTGAACTTAGCTTTAAGATATAAACCCCTTTAGCGAAAGCGGAAGTATTAACTATCCCTTTCATACGAATATTATTTTTATAAACGGTTTGCCCTAAAAGATTAGTTATTTCAATACTTTGTTCGGCATTAGAGTTTGTTTTTATATTCAGCTTGTCATTTACAGGATTAGGATAGATACTAATTTTTTGATTAATTAGAATATTTTCATGTATTTGTTGAATAATCGGGAAACAATCGTAAGGAGAAATAGTAGAAGAACTTGAATAAATAAGTGAATCATTTTGTTTATAACAAAGTAACCAATTATTTGAACCATTCGTAGGTTCTAGAGCTATTGGGAATAATAATCCCATATTATTCCCGATCCCTTCAATCCATTGTATGAAATTTAATGGAATTGTAAACCCAGCATTATAAGTTGAGAAATTGATTCTTTTCCTGTATGACGCATCATAAATTAAAATAGAATCTATACTAGTAACTACTAATGTGTCTATTTTGCCCCAACCATAAATAAAAGTAAATGCCGAATAATCATACTTAATAGTATCACCAACATTTAAAGAAAAATCATAAAGTAAATATTCATGAATAGAATCTTTTGAAAGATAATAAATCTGCTTATTTGCCTCTCTGATACACCCAATATATTTAAGAGTAGTATCAATATTATTATAAGTTGAATCAACCAGACTATAAAATAATTGATGATACGTTTTACTATTTACAATGGTATCTTTGTTTGTTAAAATATTTCGATAATAATAATTAGGTTTTCCCGAACTAATGCTAAATTGATGATGTTCGCTCCAAACCGCATTACTGTCAGGAAAAGGCACATATTGTTGTGCTTTTGCAATATATATTGTAAAGATTGCAATGATTAAAACGATTATTTTTTTCATGATGTTCTATTCTTTAATGAATTTCCTAACTATTGTTTCTTTATCTGATGAAAGCTTTAGAATATATACTCCTTTTGCGAAAGCGGAAGTATTAATTATTCCCTTCCTATATATATAAGATGTATATACGGTTTGCCCGATAAGGTTTAGTATTTCTAGTTTTTGTTCTGTATTTGAATTTGTTTCGATTTTTAAATTATCTGGTGCAGGATTTGGATATATATTAAAATTAACCGATTCGAATGATTGTATATTTTGAATTAAAGCCCCAAATGAATAATCTTTTATATATAAACTATCAGTACTGGAGCAATTTACTCTAATCCATCCGTAAATAGTATCAGTGGCGTTTTGATATTTTATACCTATATATTCATCTATTATACTAACCCAATCTACTATCGATTTACTATTTCCTGTTTCCTGACTCCAGTCAGTTAAATATAAATATGAATTAGACCAAATAGAAAACATGGAGTTAATAGTATCTCCATATTGAAGTGGTTTGGCAACTTCTGTAATCCACCAACCTGATTGATTATTGTTATAAACCGAATCATAACGACCAAATCTAATGTAGAAATCAGGATTTAAAGTAGAAATTGAAATATTTCTATACTGACTAGCAAGTCCTATTTCACAATATGCAGTTATTTTTAAATCATATTGAGAACCTCCATTCATTTTAAAATAATAATCTACTATTGAAGAAGGACCAGAACTACAATGATAATTTAATAATGTATCAGGATTAATATCAATGTAGGTTGAAAATATATCACCTGTTTTATAAATTTGTGATTGTGCGTTAACTGAAATAGTTAATAACAATACAATAAATATTGGTTTGATTTTTATTGATTTCATAATTCAAAAATATTTATTTTAATAATATTTAGATTCGTCTAATTCCTTGAGGCGATAAATATTTAATAAATGGCGTAGGAATTTGGCTTTTTTGAAAAGCTAACGCCTTTTCTTGTTTAGAGTATCACAAAAGTAATACAAATTTATAACAAATGTACTTAATTATTAAAATATTTTTTAATTAGAACTTATATAAAGAGGCAAAAACTCTCAAAAAGGTTGGAAAATATTGATAAATATTTTAATTAAAGTGTAAACGCAAATAATAATGACTCCTAAAACGCACCAAAACTAAGCTATTGACAATTAGCTTGCATTCTTTTACCCGTTAGGGCAATAATATCGGTAGAAAACAAAGCAAGAACCGTTTTTAAAATCCCTTTAGGGATGAGATATTATTGGTTCTATAAATATAAAAGCCCAGTCTAATAAGTCATTGTAATATAAGAACGTCGTCATTGCGAGGAGGCACGACGAAGCAATCTATTGTTTTTGTGATAATTGAGATTGCTTCACTTCTTTCGCAATGACGATATGGTGCTTTTTAGACTTGAATCATTCCTTTTTAATTTCTCCACAAATTTACTCATTTTTTATCACACCATAATATAAAACGTATATATTTATTAAATATTTCTTTTATCCGTTAAGCCAGGCTACGGTTTTATCATACCATAATAAAGAAAGAAAAAATTAAGCTATGGCATAATAAATTTATTTTATAAAAACAGCTAAGATTGCAGAGCATACTTTTATTTATACAAATAGCTTACATTTAACACATAACACAATAATTATTTTAATAAAAGAGGTCAATTACATTTGTCCATACTGTGGACACGCAGTAAAGATGTCTTTTTCTCATGCGAAAGTTATTAGGTTACCGAAAAGATGTCTTTACGGAGTCCGAAAGTTATTAGGCTACCGAAAAGACGTCTTTACGGAGTCCGAAAGTTATTTGGTTACCGAAAAGACGTCTTTACGGAGTCCGAAAGTTATTTGGTTGCCGAAAAGACGTCTTTACGGAGTCCGAAAGTTATGAGGGTGACAAAAAGATGTCTTTACGATGCCCGAAAGTTGTGAGATATTATTTAGTATTTATTTTGCTTATATTTATGGTTTATTATCAGTCAGTTGGATAATAATTGTTAATTTATAGTTAATTCGTCCTTATGTGAGAATAAGTAATGAAAAGCTGGATAATTTATAGTAATTTTGTTGTGTTGAAAAGCCAATACCTTTTCAGTTAATATTAACAATATGAAAGTAACTATCGGCATCACACATTTCTTTATTCAGGCGCTCTTTAGGCACATCGTACATCGAGATTAGAATTCCTATATCTCTTTTTAAAATCTTATTTATAAATTTTCGGCATTTTATACAAATGTCATTTCTCATTTTATAATTTTTAATTTTAATAATATGTATGATTTAAATGCGTCAGAACGCAGATTGCTTGCTCATATAATGATTTCGTTGTTTAATAATAAAAATGTTCCAACCAAAAGAGTGATAGAATTTATTGTTGATTATATTGCAAGGCTAAGCGAAGATCCGATACCGGCTGAATATCTTCCATATATAGCTCTTATAACTCCACATTTAGCAGCTTTAAGAGCAATAGTTTCAAGCAAAAAAACAAAATTAGGTATTGTAACCGAAGAAGTAAGTTTATTTGATGAAAAAATGCTTGAGTTACCTGCATTATTAACCGATTTGGAATCAAAAGCAAGACAAGCTTATCCTGGTGATGAAATTACTATGAAATTTTTATTATTTACCGATAGAGAAGCTTTTAGAATTGGCGGACAACAGGAACAATTAGATACTCTTAACGGATGGTTGTTGCGATTAGGAACAAAGCCACTCATCCCTATCGTATTATCAGAAGCTACAACTTGGGTTCACGATACAAGTTTATTGTTATCAACCAAAGTAACAGGTCATGGTGGTGTAAGAAAAGCTACATTAAGCGAAACTGCCTTAAGAATAAATACCTTTTCGGCAATGCGACAAACTTTCGGAGATTTGTATTCAGAACATGCACAAGATTTACGTGTATTATTAACGTTATATGATCCAAATAAACTTAAACATGACAAATCGAATCCTGACAAATACTTGGCAAACCAATTTCCGATGATAATGGAAGCAGGTAAGATTACAACTTCTATAGATGGAACTTATGTACCCAAAGGTTCAGTAATTATTGATAACAGAAAAAACAAAAGCGGAGTATGGACATGGTTGTCGATGACAGAGCCAACCGAAAAACCTGATTATGCAAAATTTACACCAGGCCTAACCAGCGAAGAGAACGCTGTACCGATATTAGGCCCTAAATATGCAAAATACTACAATGCAATGTTCGACGATCCAACAGCTGAAGGAAGTTTGAAAATAACTGTAAAGAAAAGAAAATAAATTCAGGAAAAGTACGTTTAAGAAGTTTAAATAATAATATTTTAAGTGTACATAAGTGGTTTTCTAGTTCAATTTCAATAGTATTTCTTAATTATTATTAAAATAATGAGAAATATTATTTGTGTTAACTAAATAATTCATAAATTTGTACAAAATTTTATAATCAATAATTAAATATGAAAAAGATAGCAATTAGTCTGATAAGCTTACTATTAGTTGTAGGCACTTATGCACAAAAACCAAAAGCAACTCCATTTTTGGCTACAAATTTAGATAGTATTAGTTATATTATCGGTGTAGATATTAGTCGTAATTTAACTCAAAGTGGTATTGATTTCAATCCACAAGCATTATTAAAAGGCTTGGAAGATGGCAAATCAGGTAAAGATAGTTTAACTATTAGTAAAACCAGAAAAGATGCTGTTATGGGTAAATGGCAACAAGAAAAGATGAGTAAAACAAATGCTGAATCAGCAAAAAAGGCTGAAAAATACAAAAAAGAAGGTGCAGCTTTCTTAGCCGCAAACAAAACTAAAGAAGGTGTTAAAACATTGCCAAGCGGAATGCAATATAAAGTGATAAAAGAAGGAGCCGGAGAACATCCAAAAGCTACTGACAAAGTAAAAGTTCATTATCATGGCACTCTAATTGACGGTACCGTTTTTGATTCATCAGTACAAAGAGGCGAACCTATTTCTTTTGGTTTAAATCAAGTTATAAAAGGATGGACAGAAGGTGTTCAGTTAATGACACCAGGTTCAAAATACACTTTTTATATCCCTTCAGATTTAGCTTACGGTGATAAAGATGCACCAGGTGGTAAAATACCAGGAGGATCAACACTAATTTTTGAAGTTGAATTGTTTTCAATCGAAAAATAATCTTTAGATTAATAAATATGAAAGTCTCTCTTTTAGGGAGACTTTTTTTTTAGTATCTTTGCAATTAAAATAATATTTAGAGAAGGATGTTAACAAAAATTCATGATAAAACAATTGGTATCGCTGGTTGTGGAGGTTTAGGCTCCAACTGTGCTATTGCACTTGCCCGCATCGGTATTGGCAAATTGATTATTGTAGATTTTGATAGTATTGACAGAAGTAATCTTAACAGACAATATTATTTCATCGATCAGATAGGACAGCCTAAGGTAGATGCTTTAGAATATAATATAAGTAGAGTTAATCGAGATGTGGAAGTTATAAAACATCAAATTAAATTAGATAGTAATAATATTCCAAAAATATTTAAAGATTGTGATGTTATTGTTGAAGCTTTTGATCAGGCTGTAATGAAACAAATGATAATAGAAACAGTTCTATCAGAGATGCCTGATAAATATTTAGTTTCAGGCTCAGGAATGGCAGGTTGGGGCAACAATAATACTATTGAAACCAAACAATTTGATAAGCTTTATATTTGTGGAGATATGGTGTCGGAAATTTCCGAAACATTGCCTCCATTAGCTCCCAGAGTAGGAGTTGTTGCAAATATGCAAGCAAATCAGGTACTCGACATTTTAATAAATCTAATGTAAATGAAAATAATATTAAATAATACGGAAGAGCATTTCGAAAACGATGCTTTAACTATCTCTGAGATATTAAAATTAAAGAATTTTGTTTTTAAAATGCTTGTGATAAAAGTTAATAATGTATTAATTAAAAAAAATGAATACGACAACACAATAGTAAAGAATGGTGATGACCTTATGATTCTGCATTTAGTGAGTGGTGGTTGATCTGTTTTTTAATTTAATTGTTAGAATAATGTTAATTACTAATAAATTTAATTAGAAGTTAAGTAAATTTATTTACTTTTGTAGTCGTTTTAAAAAACACTAAATATAATGAGTAAAATTCTGAGATATTTTATATTAATATCACTAGTAATATTCTTCTTTTCATGTAAAACTGATTTTAATCCTAATGCACCTTATCAGGATATAACTGTTGTTTATGGTTTACTAAATCAAAATGATAGTATAACTTATATTAAGATAAATAAAGCTTTTTTAGGGAATGCAAGTGCTTATGTTATGGCTCAAAACCCTGACTCGAGTAGTTATGGAAACAATCTTGATGTAAAATTAGTAAGATCAATTCCTGGTTTATTACCAGATACATTACAATTTGACACTACTACTATTTATAATAAAGATCCGGGTATCTTTTATGCCCCAAATCAAGTTATTTATAAATGTGTAACTTATCATCTACTTGATCCAAGCTATGGATTTACTCTTTTTATTACAAATAAGAAAACAGGAAAGGTTATCACATCTTCAACACAATTGGTAAATACATTTCAAATAACTGCTCCAGACGCTAATCTTGTTTATATGGACTTCTCAAAGTCAGGAAAAAGAACATTAGCATGGAAGTCGGCTGTAGATGGAAGGCTTTATCAGCCAATAATCAGGTTTAATTATACCGAAACTAATCAATCTAATATTACAGTTCAAAAATCTATTGATTGGGTTTTTGCAAGTCAAAAATCAGCTAGTTTAATTGGTGGAGAAAACATGTCAACTGAATATTACGGGTCTGAATTTTATCAGGTTCTTCAATCAAATATACCAGTTGATCATAATCTAATTAGAAAAGCAGGTAAATTAGAAGTTATTTTTACTGTAGCTGCTGACGAGTTAAGTACTTATCTTGATGTAAATGCACCATCCACCAGTATAGTTCAGATAAGTCCGCAATATACTAACATAAATAATGGCATAGGTATTTTTTCTTCGAGATATGATAATCATATTAACGATCCAAGAATTCTTGATCTTAATTCTTCGTCACTTGACACCTTAAAATACGGGCAATATACTAACAGTTTAGGATTTCAATAGTACAGAAAATAAAGAATATAAAATTGATTCTGCAAAAGATCAATGTTTTTTATTTTATTTTCAATTCATTTCAGTTAATTTGTTAATTTTGCACTCTAATTAAAAAGCAATTCAATTAATCTATAAATATTTTGTTTAAATGAACATTACCAGAGAAAACATAGACGAACTAAAAGTTGTACTCAAGCTAGAAATAAGCGAAAGTGACTATCTTGAGAACTATAATAAATCATTAAAGACTTTTCAAAGAAAAGCAAATGTGCCGGGTTTCAGACCAGGTAAAGTGCCAATGGGATATGTTCTCAGTTCTCATGGAAGATCATTAAAGTTCGAAGAGATAAATAAAATTTCTACTGATGCGTTAGAAAATTACATTCAGGAAAATAAAATAGATTATATTTTCTCCCCTACTATCGATTCTGAAGGGATGAAAAATGAAAATTGGTTAGATCAAAAGGACTTTGTTTATTATTTTCATATCACACTTAGACCTATAATTGATTTTGATATTGAAAATATGGAAGTTGATTATTATGATGTGATACCACAAGCAGAGCTGATAGAAAATATGATTAATGATGCTCGATCACAAAGAGGAGAAATTATACCTAATGATACTGTTCTTGAAAATAGTTCTATCAATTGTAATGTTGAAGAGTTGAATGTAGATGGTACTGCAAAAGAAGAAGGCATTAAAGTGGATTCTTATTTAAGAATTGAAGATATAACTGATGCTGATACAAAAAAGAAATTGTTAGGTTTAAAAGTTGGTGAGAATGTTGAAATCAATCCTTTCATTGCTTATAATAATAAAGAAAGAACTGAGCTTTTTTTAAATATTGAAAATAATGAAGAAGCTCTTAAAGCAAATTATTTCCTTACTATTAATGGAATTCAATCAGTACAATTAGCTGAACTAAATGTTGATTTATATAAATCTATTTATCCTAATGATGATATTCAAACTCAAGAAGAGTTTGTCGAAAAAGTAAAAAAAGAAGGATCTACTTATTATACTCAACAAACAGATCAGTTGTTTTATAGTGAAGCTACAAAGAAGTTATTTACAGATAAAGAATATAATTTGCCTGATGATACTCTCAAAAAGGCATTATTAGAATTTAATCATAAAGAACTAACTATTGAGGATGTTGAAAGAGATTATCTATACTATAGAGGTTCAATTATTCATTTAGCCTTTAATAAATATCTTTTAGAAAAATACAATTTTAAAGTAACTTATGAAGATGTTAAAAAGTATGCTAAAACAAGAATTCTAAGTCAGTTTGGAGCTTATCAGGATTTTGATGAGNAACTTATGAGTATGATTGATAATTATGCTGAACAACAACTAAAAAATAAAAAGCAATATGATGAAATGAAAGAGAATACTTATGATCTTTTACTTCTTAAATTGTTTAAAGAAAAAGTAAAATTAAATCACAAAACTATTTCTCATGATGAGTTTGTAACTATAGTTAATGCTAAAACTCATGAACACAATCATGACCATGACCATGACCATGACCATGACCACGATCACGACCATGATCACAATCACGACCATGATCACGACCATCATCACGATCACGACCATCATCATTCACATTAAAAATAAATATTATGAACAACGAATTTAGAAAATACGCCACAAAACATAAAGGAATTAACAGCCTGACTTATGATAGTTATTTAAAAACAGTAAGTGGTTACATTTCGCCTACAATTATTGAAGAACGTCAGTTAAATGTTGCTTCAATGGATGTTTTCTCAAGATTAATGATGGATAGAATCATCTTTTTAGGAGTTCCTATTGATGATACTGTTGCAAATATAATTCAGGCACAACTTTTGTTCCTCGAGTCAGTTGATTCTTCAAAAGATATTCAGATATATTTAAATACTCCAGGTGGTTCTGTTTATGCAGGTCTAGGAATCTATGACACTATG
>TBL_comb47_HYPODRAFT_10007214_pt1 | contig 11753 bp, 9 predicted proteins | sample TroBogypolimnion_40_FD_10682 | JGI IMG/M metagenome (IMG submission 10682) | reverse complement strand
GCTGCCGACCGAGGGGTTAAGTCCGAATCCATGGCTGCAAATTCAAGCGGTACTGCTCAAGCCCTACACCGTTGCCGAGTTGTTCAAAACGGTGACAGAAGTTCTGCGTGCCGCCAGCAGCAGTGTCCCCTTTCATAGAGCAATCCCGCATTTAGTGGCTCTGTAGTCCAATAATAGTCCACTACTTTTCCCTGAAATTGGCTAATCCAGAAAGGAAGAGTCAACCGAAGGCGGCAGGATGCCAGGTTGACTGGCACAACTCTGCTGGGTCTTGACAATGTTTCATACGTATGTTTTATTATGCCTGTGAGAACGAAAACACAAAGCAAGTCGGCGAAAGATCAGGCGACCGTCACCCGCCTGCTAGACACAGCGGAGCGCTTGTTTGGCGAGTTGGGCTACGATGGCGTCGGAATGCGGATGCTCGCGAATGAGGCCAAGGTGAATTTGGGCGCGGCCACTTACCACTTTGGCTCGAAAGAGGCGCTTTACGTTGAGACCTTCATGCGCGGCTTTCGCCCGGTCAACGCGGAACGGCTGCGGCTGCTCCGGGACGCAGAAACGCAAGCGGGAGGCAAGCCGGTTTCCGTGGAGAAAATCGTCGAGTGCATGATCCGTCCGCCTTTCGAGTCGGGGCTGGAACATCCCGCCTTTCACAAATTTCTGGCCCGGAATTTATTGATGCCACCGCCGTTCATTCATGCGGCCATCGAAAAGGAGCTTTCGCCTGGCGGTGAAGTGTTTATCGCGGCGATCAAACGCGCGCGGCCGGATGTCCCGGAAGATTTGCTCCACCTGCGCTCGATGTTCGCGATGGGTGCGTTATTGATGTTTTCCATCCATGCGAGCGAAATGCCGGGAATGAATAATGCGAAATCGCGCGAGGCGGTGCTACTCGAAATGATCGGCTACGTCACGGCCGGCTTGAAAAGCGCGCCGGTGGTTCCGGCGTCGGAAAGACCGCGCTTACCGTTTCCGCCAAAACCACCGAAAAGCTGAACCGCCATGAGAAAATCCCTCTCATTTGGGCTGGTCGGCGCGCTTCTGCTGTCCGGCTGCGCGATGATTCCCAAGTATGAACGCCCGGACACGTCTTTTGCGTCGAAGACTTAATGCTTGTGCATTAGAAACTTACGATGCGGCGGGCCGTTGGTGCCAGTAAATATGCCAGCAAAGCGCGGTGTTTCGTGATGACTTCACCCGCCTTGGCAGCTACTAAACACTAACTTTAGCCCGCTCAAAAACGAAAAGCGGTCCTGCCCGATAGCATTGCCGACAGAAAGGTAATGTTATGAAACAACTGTTCAGTCTGTATCGCCGCAACGGCATTTACTATGCCCAGAACACCCAGAACGGCAAGCAGGAAAGCCTGCGCACACGCGACGAAGCCGCCGCCAAGGCGCTGCTCCATTCCAAGAATGAAGCTTCCCGCCAGCCGATTCTAAACCGACAGATCGCCCTGGCCTACCTCAGCGCCACCGACGCCGCCGCCGCCAAGCGCACTTGGAAATTCGTCATGGATGAAATGGCCGCGACCAAGCAAGGCGTCACCCGTCACCGTTACGACATCGCTTGGAAAGATCCCGCCTTTGAGCTGATTGGCAAACTGCCGCTGCTGGAAACCAACGCCGAACACTTCTTGAAAGTTCTCCGCACGGGCACTGTCTCCACCAATCACTATTTGCGCCGGCTGCACAATTTCGCCCTCGAAATGAATTGGCTGCCGAAATCCGTCGTGCCCCGCCGCCAATGGCCGAAGGCGGTGCATAAGGAAAAGCGCGCCATCACCCAGGCCGAACACGAGACGATCATTGCCAACGAGAAAAATTCCGAACGCCGCGCGTTCTACCAATTGGCGTGGCACAGGCAGCCACAGCCGCTCCGCATGGCGGCCTCGTGCATCTGCCATTCCGTTTCGCGGAGCTTTTGCTCCCGGCTCTCCCATTCGGCCGCCTTGCTGCGCGCGACGGCCTCGATCGCTTCGCGCTCGACGACGGCCAAGTGTGCCGCGTGTGCCGCTACGCGCGCCGGCCAGTCAAATTTTTTGGCCCACCGCCGCAGCAAACGTGAACTCTTTAGGAACTTTCGCGCACATTCCTCGATGGATCGTTCCGGCCCTTGGCTCAGATACAAACTGAATGCGGCGAAAGCTTTCGCACTCTCCTGAGGCTGTTTTTCAAATGGTAACGGCATTTTTAATCCTTTCTTTCACTTCTTGCATGGTTTCGGCGACAGACAACCGCTCGCCGTCGGGTTTCCACCAGTGATAACGCTCGGGCGAATCAAACGGGATCACCAGCGTTCCTCCCGGCGTCAGGTAAGGCAGCTTTTCCCCGACGTGAGACAGCGGTTCAGGCAATTTTTCCGGTGGGACGCTTGGGACGGGTATTTGCGAGTCTGGCGAGACTTCCGCTGTTGGGACGCTTGGGACGGGTGGTTGAGAATCCAGCGCCAGTTCAAGCTCTGGGACGTTTGGGACACTAGAGCGATTATCCTTATACGTATATGAATTATTTCTTTCACTCATATAAGGGTATTGGGTCGTCCCAAGCGTCCCACCGGTAGTAATATTAGGCGCGGTCGGTCCGGTTGGTGTTGCGAACACCCGTCCCAAGCGTCCCAAGACGTCGGACTGTATAACTTTCGCCACTTTCGGCCCGCCGACGGTGACGCGAATGGCCTGCCGTTCACGAGCGCCGGCCAACGCAAAAATCCGTTTCCGGTGGTCGCCGTCCTTCGGATGGACGCAACAACCGAACCGGCCGTCGGGCTGAATGCGCAGATGATTTCCGGTTTTGTCCGCTCCGCCTTCGGCGCAGGCGGGACACCGGGCCTGGACGACACCGCCGGCCAACTTGCGAACCATTTCGAGTTTTTCGAGGTTGAGACTCATACATCGTAGGCTTCGTCGCGGAATTTAACCCCCCGGAAACCGCGCTGGGTTTTCTCGGACCGTTCCACACCGTGGCATTTGCTCACGCCGAACAAGTCCAGCATCAGCCCTTCGAGCTGGCGTTGGATCTCGGTGATCGGCAACGCCTGCCATTTTTGCTCCGGGCAGTAGGCCGCATAAGCCTCGACGATTTCCGTCACTGTCAAATCGCCTTCGGCATCGGCCACCACGCGGGCCTGGAGGAAATTCCGGAGGCTGTCACTCTCAGCCAGCAACGAATCCACAATCCCGCGCTGCCGTTCCGTCAGGATGAAGTCACCGCCCGCCTCCGGGATTTCGTTGAGCACCTTCTGTGCGCCCATGAGCGCCCAGTTCAGAATGCCGCTGCCCTCGGTGCGGACCAGAAACGACCCGAAGTCGTAGATGATTTTCGGCGGTGGCGGCGCTTCGTAGCGCACGATGTTGATGCGGCGGCGCCAGGCGCCCAGATCGCCTTGGAGCCGGACACGCAGGCGGGCGTTCGACGTGATCAGCACGTTGAAATTGCCCTGCATCTGAAAGCTGCCGGTGCCGCCTTTTTGTTCGGCGTCAAACCAGTCGCCGCCGACCAGCCCCTTCATAACCGCCGCGCCCTTCGTGCTCAGGAAATCCGCCTCCACATCCGCATCGGTGGAATTTGCCCGTGGCGCTGCCACCGGCAGACGGTGAAGTTGGTGGTTAGGTGGGAAATGACCGCCGGCCAGTAGAAACGGACTGACTTGCCCAGAAGCACGAATGGCACAACGCCCTCGTTTTGAAGACGCACCAAGGTGCGCACCGTCACCTTGAGCTTCGCCGCCGCCTCTTCCTGAGTCAGCAGGTCGTCGTCGGAGCGACCAGAATCGGATTTGGGCTGAGGTTTCATGATGACGTTTGTTAATTGCGGTGGAGTCAACTGGCTGATCCATGTAGCTCGCACCGCCTGGCAGAAGTCGGGAAAGTTGCCAAAAATGGGCAAAAAAAGAGGGTTAGCGTGACGCTAACCCTTGAAGGGGAGTGAATTGCAACTATTTAGAAAGTTGCCAAAAAATTTGCCATCAGACCTCGTCCTGAATCATTTCCACGAGTTCCTGGCGGACCATCGTCCAATTGCCGCTGTTCTGGCGTTGCAACGCTTGCAGCACGTCCGCCAGCAGCGCCGGATAATCGCGATTATCCGCCGCTTTGATTTCGGTGAGCACGTCAGCCATCGTCTCGGGATTTTCTGGGGCATCGCCGGATTCGCCGGATTGCAGGGAGGGATTCAGTTCCACCTTGAGATGGCGGGAACTGCGTTTGCGCCATTCCAGGTAGCGCAGCATGAGTTGGTAATCCTTGCCGCGCCCGGCCCATTGATCCACGCGATGATAAAGCGTGCGCGCCGGAATTTTCAAATGGTCGGCGGCGGCTTTCCGGTTGCCTAGCGCCATGATGACGGCGAACGCCAGAAAATCGTCACCGTTTACGCGCACGGCAAAATTGAAATACCCATCCTTGTTCAATCGGCGCAGTTCCGCGTTCTCTTGACGGAGATCGTATTTGTCCTGGGCCACCGCCTCGATGTTCCGGTCAATCCGTTCGACCGTCTTGACCAATCCATCGCCGGTCACCAACCCGGCGGCGAACCGCTCCAACACCGGCGCCACTGGTGCAATCAGCCGAAACCCCGCGCCGTCGGGAGCGAGACACGGGGCCAGTGGAAGGAACGCACACCGTTCGCGTTGCAACATCGCACCAACCAATTCCGACCGATACCGCGCCGTCGGCGCGAGTAAAATAAATGGCTCCCGGTATGCCGAGAACAGGCATTGCAGATTCAAAAGCAGTTGACCTTCGTTCGGGCATAACGCCAGATACACCGGCGACCGCGTCGCCAAGTGCGTGCCCACCGGCCAAAGTTTCGGGGCCGCCTCACTGGCGCCGCTGGCCGCTGCCGGCTCAAATCCAAGGACGCGACATAACTCACCGCCCAAGCGTTCCGTGTCCAATGCATACAGCGCCAGTTCCTCCTCAGACAGCCAGATGGCGGGGCAATAACGCATGTCCTCCTGACTGCGCGCCAACCACCGGCCATCGTCCAGCGCCACCACCTCGTGTGGATCACCACAACCCGTTTCCGAAAGACAGGGATACAGCTGCGCCAGTTGCGCCGAAGCCCGCAGAAAATTTCCCATCGTCCCGAACTCCGGTCCTGTGTAATGCCGCCAGGACGCCAGCACTGCCGCCGGCGGATGCGATTCCGCAAAGGCCTCCAGCGTTTTCCAGAATCCTCGGGGATGAGTGTGCATGGCCGACGTCTAATGAAACGCTATTCGCGCTCAAGCTGGAAAAGATTGCCATCGGGGCCGCCTTCATCTCGATGCGTCAGGGCAAATCCCTGCCGCACCAGCCAAGCCTCCAGCCGCGCCCCGTCGCCATCCTTCGCGAACGTCGCAAAATTGGATGGCTCAAGGGTGAAATGGCGCACTTTCGTTTGCCCCTCAAACAACACGGCAAATCGAGCCAGCCGGATTTCCGCATCCTCCGGGATTTGGAATTTTCGTGCCTCAAATTCTGTGAAGACGTCCGGGGCTTTCGTCTTGTCCCGCACCAGATGGCCGCTGCCCGCCAAAATTTCGATCTCCACCAGCGTTATCCCGCGCAGGCCGGGAATCCCCGCCAACGCCAGCGATTTCCGCCCTTGCTTCAACGGATTCAGTGTGAACTTGTGGCTGGACTCGGGGAAATAATTGCCGTCGCCAAACAGGTGCAAGCCAAACGCCAGCCGAAACAAATCCAGTTCCCGCTCCGAATCCGCATGCACGCGCAGTTCGCCTGACGTCGCATGGTAAATCACCAGGCCGTGCCGCTCCGGCCGGAAGATCTGGCTCTCGGATTCGCAATCCTTCAAACCCACGGCCCCTTCGCGTTTCACGGGTTCGCCGTGGCGCACATAGAACAGATATTCATCCCCGTGCCGGCGGCAGCCCACCCGCGCGCTCCGGTCCCGGTGATGCGCCTCATACCAGCTATTCAATGTCTTTTCCAATCCGGTCATCTTGTCCGGCAGGACGAACTTGGATTTTTTCAGGCGCGGCACGAAATACGCAAACCGCCGATACCGCGTCACGGCCGCCTGTGCGTGCAGTTCCTGAAACAACTTGGGGTGCGTCAGTAGCAGTTGCGCCGCGATGTCCTCGGGCGAACAAAGATTCAGCGGCAGCGGAAATTTCAGTTGCCGTTCTTGCACGGTGGCTAGAATCAAATCCATCTGGCGCGGCCCGGACATCGCCTTGACCATGTGAAAGCGATCCACCAGCCCCTTCGGGATGTCCTCCATCGTCTTGAACACCGGAGCGAGCGCCGCATAATCCAGCACCGCCGAACCGTTGGCCGCTTGGATTTCTGCCAGCGTCGGCAGTTCCACGCCCTTGCTAAAAAGAAACGGGCGGTCCTCATCCAGCAGCGCCACCAGCATCCGGGGTGAAAATTCCCGGAGCACATTCGGGTCCGCATACTGATCCAAATTTACCGTCTTCATGCCACACAAACCTTTGGCTTAACTTCTCGCGCCGCGTCGTGCCTTTCACGACGCTAAAACCTCGAAAAGAAAATTTATGGGACGCAGGTGCCTCAACCACCGGAGGACCTGCCATTAAAAAATATTCGTGATTTTTCACGATAACAAGCGTTGATGAACCCCTCGAAACGGAACGAGTGGCGACGCCAACCCAATAGCGCCGCCACCCACCCCAAACCGGAACCCATGATCCGGTCTTGGTGACGGGGTCCCAAACCCGTCACGAAGGTCATTGTTGGAATAAATTTACAGATGTGCGTTTAAAATCGCCGCGTCCTCTGGCCGCGAATTTAATCTCAATGAACTGGAGTGGCCTGCGACCAGCCACTTCCCATTCGCTGCCAACTCGCAAAAACCGGCCGCAGCGGGCTTGTGCTTTCCCGCCATTTCCGAGTGCAACAGTAATTGCGAAAACACTAGTGGCACCTCCAAGCTGCCTTTCTTGATGATGACGTATTTTGCTTTCATCCGATGATATTCCTCGATTATAACAGCGGTGGTGATACACAAACACCATTCCCGCCATCACCCAACCGACAGCGGTCATTATGTCCGAAAAAACTCATTCACCGACTGACTTGCGTGGGATGATGAATCGGCGCAGGGCAAAAATTCCCATCCCGCCACCGAAGATGGCCAGGGAAAGATTCACCGGTTCCGGCACCGCTGTAATGTTCAAACTCCAACCCTCCACCAAGCTGGTTCCGCCACCATTGGCCATATCCGCAAAGTAGAGCGTCCAGTTCCCGTCCGCCGGTGAGCCGTTGAAGTTTGCCAGACTGCCGGCCGCATTGTAGCTGCCCGTCATAAACGAACTGCTCGTTACGTCCTGGATCGAGCCGTGGTCGCTCAGGCCATCCTGCAAGGTGATGTTCATGCCCGCGCCGCTGGCACCAAAGCCGTTCAAACTCACGCCCGGCTGGTTCATCAGCATCACCAGCGTGCCATTGGGCGACACGAGATACGCATACAAGTCGCCGTTGAAACCGCCGCTGATGTTCAAGCTCACCGTCAGGCCGGACACCGTGGAACCGGCCGGCGCCCCATCGTAGGTGCCCACGAAACTGACGCCCGCTGGACTGCCGTCCGGGATCGCGCCGATCGGATATAGCGAAGCGCGAACCGGGGCCACCGCCGCCAGTGATGCAACCAATGTCAAATAGATGATATTCATAATGTCGTTCCTTGATTAACGCTCTGATTAGGGCTGCCACTTGATGCGGTAATAAGCCGAACTCGGCGGAGTGCCGCCCAAATCGCTGAATGAATCGCTCACGGAAATCACGCCGTTGGTGCTGACGGTGTTCGTCGCAATGGACGCCCAGTCGGTGAGATCGGTGGAGCGTTCGGTGATGTAGCTGAAGCCGATGACACCATAAGCCTTGAGCGTGGTGGGATTGCCGGTCGTGATGTTGACGATGGAGTTGGTGCCGGTGACATAGGCGTTGACCGTGATGTTGATGACGCTGGCAACGGTATCTCCATAGCTGTCGCTGGCGGTATAGTTGATTTGGTCGGCCACATTCGGACCGGTGGACGGATAGCCAATGAGCGTTGCATTAGTTATTAGGGACACGCTGTTGGTGGTGGACAGATTGAAGGTGGTCAAGTTAACGGCATCGCCGTCCGCGTCGCTCCATTGGTTGGTGAGTTGTGACCACTGGAAATGCAAGCCCAAGCCCGCCGTCCGTGTCAGGTTCAGCGGAGCCAGCATGGGCGGGTGGTTGGTGACGATCTGCTCAAGGTTGGTCGTGCTGCCCAGATAGTTGCCGTCGCCGAGATAGGCAATGGTGATGAGGTTCGTGCCGCGCGGCAGGTTGGTCATGCTCAAGCTGGTCGCGCTGCCGCTACTCACGGTGTTCGTGCTGATCGGCCCGTTGGTGGAAGAGAAAACCACGCTGCCCGTGGCATCGGACGGCAGCGTGGCGATGTAGGCGACGGTATCCTTGTAACCGGACGGATTCTTGGTGGAGGACGCCCCGACGAAAGTGTTCGCTTGATAAATGGTCAACGTGCCGTTGGTGGTCAGCAACGAGTAATTCGGATTGCTGCCCAGATTCACAAAGATGTTTGACACCCCCACGCTGGAGAACTGGCTCGCATCCGTGCTCAGGCTGTAGTTGATCGCGTCACCACCCACGACTTGGCCAACCACCGTTGCCGTCAACACCGGGTTCACGTTGCCGTAAGTCTTCGTCTTCGCATCCGCCGTCACCGACGCCGACGCCACACCAATCGTGAAGCTCTGGCTATTGGTGCTGCCAAAGTAGTTGGCATCGGCCGCCACAACGTTCGAGACATAATAGCTGCCCGCGTTTACCGGCGCAAATGCACTGGGGCCGTAGGTCGTGCCCGACACACCCGCATAGTTGGTCGTCTTTAATCCGTTGGAACCGCTGAAGCTGATCGTCGGACTCTGTCCCGATCCATTGTAGGTGAAGGGGCCACCGGTATATCCAACGGTCGAAATGCCACCGACGGTCAAATACAGTTCCCCGTTCACGATGGAGAGCGCAGGCGTCCCGGCGCTAGGGCCGCCAACCACCGCAACAGAACTTGGCACCGCGCCGGCCAACAGACCAACATTACCCACCGTGGCTTTCGCAATTATCTTGTAGGTGCCCGGCATCAAGGCCGCCCCGTTCTTGTTGACTTTGAAGGTGGTCGCGCCCGACAGCGTCATGCCACCGTTGGTGATCGTTAAGGCCGGATTTACGCCGTCATACACCAGCGAGAGCGTGCCGGCACTGCAATTGTTTGTGCCGTTGATGATGGCGCCCGGGGCGCTGTTGCTCAAGGTCTGACTAGCACCCAAAGAAAACACGCTGCCTAGGCCGAAAACATCGAATACCGCGTTGCTCGCCACCACGATGCTTGCCGTGTTGGTGATCAATGCGCTGCCGCTCAAGGCCAGTGTGCCGCCGCTGATGGTGGTGGCACCGCTGTAGGTGTTCGTTCCGCCAAAGGTGTGCTTGCCACGGGTCACGGTCACGGCCAGGTTGGTGACATTGTCTTGAATCGTGCCGTTGAAACTATAGGTGCCGGAACCGCCCAAGACCAGCGTGGCCGGGACAATATACGCATTGTTAACCACGCCGCCGGCACCGGCATTGTCGTTTAATCCGGCGATGCTTTCGCCGAATAAAAAGGTGTTGGTCGCCCCGGCATAGACCTGGACAATATTGCTGACCGTCAAATTGCCGCCGTTGACATTCAGAGTGCCGTTGACGACCTGCACCGTGCCACTGAAGTTGGTGCTGGTGCCGCCAGCAAACTGAACAACGCCACCGGGGGAACTGCAGTTCACCACCACATTGCTCGCCCCGGTAAAGCTGCCGTGAAAAACCATAACTCCTCCACTACCATTGCCGGCATCCAGCGTCAGTGTGTTGCTTAGGGTGATTAAACCGGAGAAGGAACTGGCTTGATTGACGGGATTTTGCAACAGGAGCGTCCCAGAACTGCCCGCCTGCACGACAATCGGATTGGTCACACCTGCATAGTAGTTCCAATAAGAGTTAAGCAAGGTGGCATTGGCGCTGCCGCTGGTGGCACCAAGATAGATGGTGCCCGTGCCAAAGGCGTTTGTGGAGGTGGCCAGATTCACCGTGCCGGCGTTGATGTAGGTGGTGCCGCTGTAGGTGTTGGCGCCGGAGAGCGTGAGCGTGCCGGCACCAGCCTTGGTGATGCCACCATTGGAAACTACATCATTCAAAGTCAATGTGCGGCTGGCGGCAACCGTCACGGTGCGGGTCGCGCCGCCTAGGTTGACGTTGAGGTGATTGGCCGAGTCGCCAAGGGTGACGTTGGCCGAAGTGCCACCGCTGGTGTTCAACCCGATGTCCCCGCCAAGTGTGAGATTATTCGTTCCGGCTGCGGCGGCTTTTAACTTCAGCGCAAAGTTGCCCGCTTGATTGAAGGTCAATCCGGTTGAAAGCGTCGTGTCGGCGGCAAAGGTGACGGTTTGGCCGGCCGTCAGTGTGAGGGAGCTATCCCAAATGCCATTTATCGTGTCGCTGACCCAGTTGGTGGCAGTATTGTAATCCCAAGGGCCTGCCGCCGTTTGATTGAAACCAGTGCCGGCGTTGTTGGCCATCCACTGCGCATAAAGCGTCGTGTTCGCCGCCGGCATGGTGAAGCTCGCTCCCGCCGCGACAAACGTTCCGCTGCCGTTCGCCGCCGTGTTCCAACCGACAAATGTGGAGCTAGACTTCGTATAAGGATTCGCCGCCGTTGTCACCGACGAACCGTCTTGAATACTGCTGCTACCCGGATCAGTTCCCGTGCCACCGTTGCTATTGTAACTCAACGTGTGGTAGCTGACCAGATCTACCGTGATGGTGCCGGCGGACGTGTTGTAATGAACGGTCACGGGGTCGCCGGCGTTGCCAGTGACAGTGACACTGTGGAAAGGATTTGCGCTGATGCCGCTATTGCCCTTGGCCGCCGACACAATCGTCAACCCGCTGGGGTTGCCGGTCAAGCCAGTGGTGTCAATGATGAGATCCAGATTGGCCGGGTCAAAGACCGGAGTGGCGCTGCTCAGGGCAACCTGGTCCGCCGTCGTGCTGGTCGGCACGCGAATCTTCAGCTTGCTGCCGGCGTTGAAAGTGGGCGCGGTGGCGTTGGCCAGCGTGAGCGTGTTGACACTGCCCGAAGTGGATGGCTGGAGGATGCCGCCGTTTTGCAGGGTGACCGTGCCGTTGATGGTGCCCGAGCCGCCGAGCGTGCCGCTGGCCGTGCCGTCCACCGTCACCGCGCTGCCGGCAGCCAGCGAGCCGCTCACATACAGCGTGCCGGCGTTGACGGTGGTATTGCCAGTGTAAGCCTCCGTCTGGTTCAAGGTCAGCTTGCCGCCACCCGTGCTGTCACTCAAAGTCAAACCGCCGGATTGCGAAGCAGTCAGGGCGGTGCCGAAGGTTATCCCCGTCTGGCCGTTCACATTAATGCTGACGGCGCTGCCGCTGGTGCCAGCGGCAATGCGCGCGGACGGGTCCCAACCGGCGCTGAGACTGGTAAATTGGAGCGTGCCGCCGCCAAAAACGATATTGCCGCTGGCCCCCAACGGACCCGAGGTGGTGCCGGTTTGGGCAACATTCGCAGTCAAGATGCCCCCGCTAATCGTAGTGCCGCCGCTATAGGTGTTCGGGCCGGAGAGTTTCCAGTTGCCGGCGTCAGCCTTGGTGAGACCCACTAAACCGGTGCTGGCAGTGTTATCCGCAATGACACCGGAGATTTCGTTGGCGTCGGTATTGGCGCCGCCGAGGGTGAGGGTGCGATTGG
>TBL_comb47_HYPODRAFT_10007211_pt1 | contig 11756 bp, 7 predicted proteins | sample TroBogypolimnion_40_FD_10682 | JGI IMG/M metagenome (IMG submission 10682) | reverse complement strand
CCCGCACCGTTTGCGCCAGAATCTTCTCAAAATCACCCCTCTTCTCAAGCGCCTCCCGCTCCTGCCGAGCCTTCGCCACCTTCAACGCCCGATACTCCTCAACATCCACCCCCGCAAACCCCTCCAACTTCCCGGCCACCAACGCATCAACCTCCGCCTGCGAATAACTCCGCCCCCGTACGGGCGGGGTCTCCCCGCCCTCCTTGCTCAACCCGGCATCCACCTTTCCCCCATCCACACCATCACCACTCATACCACATCCCCCTTAAGATTATAGATATAACTATCAAATAAAAATATACCAAAATCTTTTTATAAATAGAAATAAATATCTATCAAAAAGAGCGTAAAAAAATGCAGACAGGGGAGTCCCAACCATAAAAAAATTAAACGCAAAACTGCTGTAAGTTAAAGCACTTGTGTATATTAATACTCACTTATCCCACTCAGTAGTTTCCAGAAACACAATAGCGCTTCATGAACATCCTTCAGTACGAATCAAAAATATGGGCAACCGCCGACCTCCTTCGCGGCAGTGGAATCAAAGAATCGGAATGGCCCTCATTTATGATGCCGTTTTTTGCATTGACCATGATCGAAAGCCGGTTGGTTCGCATGTTCGATGAGCTGAAAAAGGAGATTGGCAAAGAGGCTTTTGAGCGTATTCAAAAAAACGATCTCTACGACCTGATTCGCGACAAGGGGCAGGGTTACAACATCTTCATTTTTGAGAAAGGCCAGACCCTGACGGACATCTGTAAAAACGACAAATCATTTGAGATTGATTTTGATGCCTACCTGAAAGGTTTTGATGGTGAAACCAAAGACCTTCTCGGCGTTGACAGTGGCGACGGTGAGAAGTTTCTCGACATCAAGGGGGTGATTACCAAGCTGAAGGCCAAAAAGGTCTTGCTCGGTTATACCACCTTGTGGGCAGCGATTGATCTCAAACCCTTCAACAATTCTGAAATCACCACGCTGGAGGAGCACATCAAGCGGAAATGGGCCGATATTTCTGCCGAAACTGCCGGAGAGCAGTACACCCCTGACGATGTGATTGCCCTGATTGCTGAAATCATAGCATCAAAGATTGAGGAGTCCAACACCCTGCTCAAGCTCTACGACTGCACCTGCGGAGGCGGCAACCTGCTTTTTGGAGTTGAGGATCGCATCAACCAGAAATTCCGCCGTCTCACCCAGACCTATGGGCAGGATTGGAATGATGCGCTTTACGCCCTGGCCAAAATTGAGAGCCGCTTCCGGCCCGATTCCAAAATTGCGCATGGCAATACGCTGGTAGAAGATAAATTTGACAATGAAGAGTTTGATGTGGTCATTGCCAATCCCCCTTACGGTGTAAGCTGGGCAGGCTACCAAAAAGACATTACCAACGATAAAACAGGCCGCTTCAAATTTCTGCCCTCCATTTCAGATGGGCAGTTGCTCTTCATGCAGCATCTTATCTCCAAGCTCGACAGCGTCGGTATGGGGGTGGTTGTTCATAACGGTTCAACCCTTTTCAGCGGTGATGCCGGTTCCTCGGAAAGCAACATCCGCAAGTGGATGCTCGACAGCGATATTGTCGAAGCGGTGATTCAGTTGCCAACCGATGAATTTTTTAACACCGGCATTTACACCTACCTCTGGGTGCTCAATAAAAACAAGCAGCCGCATCACCGGGGCAAAGTGATGCTCATCAACGCCAGCGACAAGTTCAAGCCATTGAAGAAAAGCAAGGGCTCCAAGCGCAAAGAGATTGACGAAGCAAGCCGTCTTGAGATTGTGGCCACCCTCACCGCTTTCCAGGATACCGACTACGCCCGCCTCTTCGACAAAGAATATTTTTACTTCAACAAACAGGCAATCATGCTCACCAATGTGGATGAAGAGGGGCGAAGCTTTGAAGAGCGCCTGCCATGGAAGGAAAACAAACAGGGTGAAATGAAGAGGGCAAATTCATTGGAGCTTGCACCGCTGATGATTCGTCAGTGTGAATGTGAACTGAGTGAGTTTTGCATCACCGACTACGATGCAGGCCACTACAACTCACTGGAGCATTATTTCTATAACACCATCAAACCGCTCGTTGACCAGTTTGACTACAAAGAAGAGCCTCTGGTAATTACCACGGCTGAAGCCAGTTACTTCTACGATAACACCCACGAGAGCTTGATAAAAGAGCTGCATGGCCAGAAAGAAGCCCTTGGCTGCGGGAAAATCATTGTTTCGGCCACCTTCAAAAAGGCGACCAAAAAGCTGACGGCGCGCATTCTGGTCACGGTGGAGCTGACCCCTGACTACCAGAAAGATTATGAAATTATTCCGTTCCACAAGGATGCGGAGGCCAACCAGGCTGCCATTGAGGCCTTCATGGCACGCTACATCAGCAAACCATTTGCTTATCTGGAAAACGTTGTTGGCGTTGAACTGAATTTCAACAAGATATTTTATCAGCCGGAAAAGCTCCGCCCTGTCAGCGAGATTGTGGCTGAAATTGCAGCACTTGATGAGGAGCTGAAAGCTCTGGAAGAGGAGCTGGCGCTATGAGTGACCGGCACGTGAGGCGCTATGCGGCGTATAAAGAGAGCGGGGTTGAGTGGTTGGGGGAGGTGCCTGAAGATTGGAGTTTCGGACGAATTAAAAATGTTATTTCAAAGATCACAAGCGGTGTAACCCCTCGTGGGGGAGCAGAAAGTTATGTGGACGTTGGAATTCCATTTCTTAGGAGCCAAAACGTTCATAATGAAGGGTTACATATAGATGACGTTTCTTTTATATCGGTAAACACTCATCAGGAAATGATGAACTCTCAGGTCAGGCCTGGAGATATTGTTTTTAATATAACAGGGGCTTCGATAGCGAGAACCTGTATTATCCCAACAACGTTAAAAACAGCAAATATCAGTCAACATATTGCGCTACTGAGATTGAGAAATGCAAATGAACCGAAATTCATTTGGTATTACCTTCAATCCCAATTTGTTAAAGATTATGTTTATTTGACACAAAGTGGTGCTTCAAAAGAAGCATTTAATCATGGGCAAATGAAGTGCATTCCATTGCCCCTACCGCCGCTCCCGGAGCAAACCGCCATCGCCGCATACCTCGACACGAAAACCGCGCAGATTGATCGGCAAGTAGAGCTGCTCTGCAAGAAGGCGACGCAGTACGGCAAGCTGAAGCAGTCGCTGATCAATGAAACCGTTACCCGTGGATTAGACAGCACTGTTCCGATGAAAGAGAGTGGTGTTGAATGGATTGGAGAGGTGCCTGCACATTGGGAGGTGAAGAGGGTTAAAGGGTTTGTAAATTTTAAAAAGGGTAAAACGCCAAACGATTTTAGTGATGACCCGCAGCACTTGCCATACTTATCAATGGAGTTTCTCAGAGAAAAAAATAGCACAGTCAATTATGTAATCCATCAAAAGAACTTGGTCGTAATTGCCGATGGTGAACTCCTTGTACTTTGGGATGGGGCAAATGCGGGTGAAATCTTGATAGGGAAGAAAGGGTACTTATCTTCAACCATGGCGGTGATAAAAGCAAAAGCATCATTTTTAAACAAAAGTTTTTTCTTCTTCTTTTTGAAATCTTTGGAAAAGAGATTCAAGGATTTTTCAAACGGAACCACTATACCTCACTTTGCACCAGACGTATTAACTGGTGAGATTTTTGGTATACCCCCACTCCCAGAACAAACCGCTATCGCCGCATATCTCGACACGAAAACCGCACAGATTGATCGTATCGTCTCCACCATCAACGCCCAAATCAACAAACTAAAAGAGCTTCGCAAGACGCTGATTAATGACGTTGTCACAGGTAAAATAAAAGTTACATAATATGAGCTTAAAACAAAAAATACTGATTTACTTTTTATCGATAGCGTCTTTTTCAGGGTTTATTGCATTGTTTTTAATCAAAAATAAATTCCAAATACTTTTTTATCTGCCAATAATTAATTGCAACGTAGATATATTCTGGTCTTACATCACCTATCTGTTTGTGTCGGTATTATTAGCATTCCTTTCCATATATTTTATCTCACTTTTTCCGGCAGATAACACTTTGATTATTGAGGGCAATGATATTGTTCCTGTAGAAGGAAATTTTTTACCAACATATATAGGGATGTACGTGATTTCAATTAGCTTGGGAGCTATTGACAAAGATACTCTTATAATTAGTCTTTTTTTATTCATCATGTGGCTTAAACTTGGTAGTGTATCTTATTTTAATCCGTTTATTTCATTGTTAGGTTATCGTTATTATTCCGTCCGATCTATTGGGAACAAGACAATTACACTGATCACAAAAGAAAAAGATTTAAAGCAGGCAACTTCCATTGATAACCTTATCCGAATCAATAACTATACATTTTTTAAAAAAAATAAAAAATGAAAAAATTTGTTGGACGTCTGAAAAATGGTAATTCCGTATTGATTTTTTCTGAAGAAGATGGCAATTTAGCTGTTATTGAAGACGGATTTTGTTTTCCGGTAATAAGTCTCGAAAAAGAATTCCAGCTTGATTATACACTGGATACTAATGAATGGTTTTATGTGAATCTTGATGGTGAGGAAAAAGCCCAAATGATTGCGCATTATTTGATGGCTTTAGATTCGTCTGCAGATACAAATAATGTTGTTAACGGGCAATACTCTGAACTCATTGCGCTCTATTTAATCAACAGAGATCTTGATGGGAAATTGGGGATAATTTTTAATAGAATATTTGATAAGTATTACATAGTATCGAAAACCTTTTTAAAATTTAGCCTTAACGAAGCTTGTGTATCTAAAGAAGAAGATGTTGTTGAGTTTAATAATAGAGTAGATGCATATTGGGATGATGTTACATCTAAGCTTTATTTTAAGAATTATTCTTTTATAAAGCCATTGTTTAAAGGTATCGAAAAATTTTACAGATGCGCGACGACTGAAGAAGTTAATGCGTTTGTTGATAGTGAATTTTTTCAAATCGAAGACAGTTTTAAACGCGATAAACTTGGTGAACGTGCACTGAAGCATATTGCGGAAATTATTGATCAACAGGCCATTGATTTGAATGATGTTGCTATTAGGGTATTGTATAATGAATACGCAAATGGTTATTCTGAATCAGGTTTTTTAATCTCTAATAATGGCAAATTTATACTCACGAAAACGACAGACTTAACAAATGTTATAAATTTGCTTCAAGAGAAATATTATACTTCACAAATTACACGCGAAAAACGTGTTGCCTACAGTACTTCGAAAATCTAATTAAAATAAAAAGGCTTCTGGCATGAATGAACTGCACCTGCAAGACCGCTTTCTCATTCCCTTTTTTCGGGAGGGCTTGGGTTACAGGGAGGTCAAGGCCAATACGGTTACCCAGTCCTTGATTATTGAGGAGGACTTACAGGCCTTTCTTGAAGAGAGTTCACTCAACCGGAAGCCCTACGAGATGCTGCTGAAAAAGTTCAAGGGCGATAAAAAATCGTTGTTGCATGAGGTGATGGCCTTGATAACGGAGCGCATGGCAAGCAGCCGCAACATGGCGCTTTTCATCAATGCGAACAAATCAATCTCGCTGCAAGGGGTAAAGCTCTATCTCTTATACACCAGCGACAGCGTGATTCATGGCAACGCCCTGTTTGAAGAAAATATTTTTTCAGTGGTGCAGGAGCTGCCTTACAAGTTCAACTTTCAGGGGGCGCAGATTTATGCCTTCCGGCCTGACCTGGTGCTCTTTGTAAACGGAATCTACCTCGGCTACAGCGAGCTGAAAAGCAACTATACCAGCCAGAGCGCCAGCAAGAACGGGCGGGGCAAGGTGCTGAAGGACTATTTTGAGGCGGTCAAAGTCTATCATCAGCACATCGAAAGTAACAGCTTTCTCGGTGACAAGGAGAAGCAGGCTTGCCGACGAGATTTTCTGAAAATCTTTGAGAGTGCCATCCATATTAGCACCACTGATATTGGCGAAACCTGGGTTATCCGCTCCATCTCCGACTATTTCGAGGAGATCATGGAAACTTGCCGACAGGGTAAGTTTGACCGCGAAGAGGTTGAAAAAAACGCTACCGCAGTGTTCAAGAACTATCCATTACTGAACCCTGAAGCCGAGAAAAAAGAGAAGCTCAAAGAGTTGTTTGCTGCACTGTACGGCAAGCTGATGATTGAGAAGGAGATTTTGTACTACAACTTTATCGAGCGCGATGTCTATGTCAACAACGGTGTCAAAGAGGTTAAAAACGAGCTGGGCCATCTGATTTCCCCCCGCCCGAAACAGAAGTTCGGTACCGACAAGATATTGGCCAAAATTGATGAGTTCCTGGCGCACGAACAGGAACCTGATTATTTTGAAAAGCTGCTGGAACGGCAGTTGGCTGGGGTCTCCGAGGCAAAACGAAAAGAGCTGCTGGAGAAGCGCAAATCGTACTCAAATAACAAGAACGTTTACTCCCTCTTGATGCAGTACGCAGCCGGGTTTGGCAAATCGAACATTATCGGGTGGTCGGCCCTGCAGTTGAAAGATTTGCGCCGTCCTGACAGCACCGGCAAGATGCACTATGTCTACGACAAAATCATGATTGTGGTCGATCGTCTCCAGTTGCGGAGCCAGATTGATTCGCTCATGCTCAACATGAATGTCGATAAGCGCATGGTGATCGAGGCAACCAACAAAAAGAGCTTTCAGGATGCACTGGCCTCTGATGTGCGGCTGGTTATTGTGAATCTGCAGAAGTTCGGGTCAGTCAAGGAGATGCTTGACGCTGAGGTGCTGAAAAAGCTTGCAGGGATGCGCATTGTCTTTCTGATTGATGAGATTCACCGTTCCAACAGTGGTGAGCAGCACGAGGAGATGATCAGCATTTTTGACGAGCTGCAAAGCCCCTTTGATGGCATGGGCTATGCCGGAAAAGCCATCAAAAAGAACCTGATTATCGGCTTTACCGCCACCCCTGATGATAACGCATTGGCACGGTTTGGCGAGTACAGCGGCTATGCCGAGAGCGAAAAGTTGTGGCGCCCCTTCGACAGCTACACCATGAAAGAGGCCATTAAGGATGGTTTTATCCTCAATCCACTCAAAAATATTGTACCGGTTGCCTCCAAAATGCTCTTTGATTTACCTGCAAATCAGCTTGAGGGCTTTACCGAAAAAGAGTACCGGGACGCGCAGAAAAAGCAGATTTATGAAAACCGTGACCGCATCGATGCCATAGCAAAATATGTGGCCGACTTGCTGGTGAAGGATGTCTACCGGCAAATCCGGGGAACAGGCAAGGCAATGCTTGCGGTCTATTCGATCAAGGCGGCAATTGCCTACAAAGAGCGGGTAACGGAGCACTTCAGGGCATTGGTGAAGGAGCAGAAGTATGAAAAATATGCAGATGCTCCAATTCATGTGGTCTACTCCAGCAACCAGGATGAACAGATCGCCAGCAGTCTTAATGGCGGACTGACAGAAGAGAAGGTGCTGGAGAGTTTTGCACTGAATAAAAACGGCCTGATGATTGTGGTAGCCAAACTGCAAACCGGCTTTGATGAAAAGAAATTACACACCCTGTTTCTCGACAAGGAGATCAGGGGAATCAGTGCCATTCAGATCATATCCCGGGTGGACCGCACCACGAAATACAAGAATGATTGCAAGATTGTAGATTTTTCCTTCAACAACGTGAACGTCCAGAACATCAAGGATGCCTTCGAGCATTACTCTGATGTGGTCGTCAGTGACTTTGATCCCTTTGGCGATAAAAAGGTACTCGATATTCTGCTGACAGAGCTGAAACGCTCCGATACCTTCGACAAGTTTTTCACCCCATTCATGGCCATTTACCGCGATGCAGCCCTGCGTGATGAGCCTGAAAGTTATCTCGATTTCGAAAGCAGCCTAAAGAAATATCTCGATGCCAACCCGCAGCGTACCGCCGATACCAAAGCCAAGGCAACCCAGTATTTCACCATTCTCAATCGCATTGAATATGTCATTGAACTCGATGCCAAATTCAGTGAGGCAGGATTTTTATTCTTCTGGCGCAAGTTCAATACGCTCTACAACATGCTGCACCGCAACCCGGACATCAAAGACCCGATTGAAGTCTATTTTGACAACCAGATCGGTATGGTTGAGGTGATTGCCGAAGAGCCCAGGAAAAAAAGGAAGGGGCCCACAGTAGTTGCCGAAGGATCAATACCCATGAGAGGTTATCAGTATGATATACTGGCCATCATCGCCGCCCGCAACGAACAGGAAGCAATAACCGGTTCACTAATCAAAGATTTTGAAGCCAAGATTAATGAGTTTTTCCGCCACATCCGCGAATCAAAAGAATGCGAGCGCTTCATCGTCAAAATAAAATCACACGTCTCCGAAGATGAGATTTACAATGACTTCGCCATAATCTACCGCCGCTACAAAGCACTCCACCGCCAAACCATCGGCGACTATTTCTTCAAAGAGACCGAGGATCTTGTTGAAAAACTTTGTGATGATTTTGAGCGAACAGTTGGGGATAATGAAAAAACATTATAACAATCTCACTGATGTCTGGTTGTTGAAATAATCTAATAATAATATGATTTGCTACACGTTTTATAGGCTTAAACAATTTAAAAAAAGCGTACTATATTTTTTATTCACCAACTCTTAAAAAATGAATGATAAATATATACAGGAAAAACCGTTTTCTCTAATTCTCAGGAAAATATTCCTATTCATCAATTTTAGTTTTGTGTCAGATATTTTCCCTGTAATCATAAATATAACCGGAAAGTAATGTGAGTGAATATAAGTTAATCTGATAGTTTGTAGGGGGTTTAAATGATTTCTGTCTAGAATTTTGACGTTCCAAATAATAACAAAAAAATATAAAATTGCTTTAATTATTATCGCAAGTTAGCTTTTAATATCAATAAATAACTCATAATATAACACAATTTAGTTCAAGTATAATTAATAAGTTAATTGTATTACGCCTTTTTAAATGTTTATTTACTCTTCTTTATTATGCTAATACCTGAAGGATTAATAGTGGAAACATTAAAGGCTGTAACAGTAAAGCTTATTAGTAGTTATGTAAAAAAAGATAAGAAAAAATATGTTGACTTAGACAAACTAATATTAAGGTATCTTTTTGGGGTTTATAATTGGAGTGATAGCTTGCAGTTCTTAGGAATGGAAAGACCACACAATATTGATTCAGAAACAGTTAATTTGTCCTACAGCTCAATACCTCGTAGGTTTGTTGGGCAGTCTTCTATTAGTAAAAAGATATTTACAGAGTATGAAGTTTTTGAGAATAGTAACAACTATATAATACTTGGGAACCCGGGATCGGGAAAAACAACAACTATAAAACGCTTTATAAGAATACTTATTAATGAAGAGCCTTTAAATAATTCGGATATTTATTGTACTCCTATAGTAATAAAGCTTAAAGATATTAAGGAGTTTGTCAATATATACTTATTAATAGCAGAAATAATTGGCTTTCCAGTATATAATAAAGAAAAGACTACTATAACCAAGATATATGATGAAGATCCTCAGCAATTTATACTAGAGTTTCTTGATAATTCAAAAACCATTTTATTTTTGGATGGTTTAGATGAGGTTGCTAATGAATATAAAGACGATCTTTATAATCAAATAGAAGAATTGTCTTTTAAATTAAGAGCATCAAAGATAGTTTTGACATGTAGATCTGGTGATTACTATCGTAATATTCAAGGATTTAATACACTTGAAATTCTGCCATTATCCAAAGAGCAAATAATTGAGATATCAAAAATTTGGCTTAATGATACATCGGCTTTCTTTGCGGAAATAATTAAATATCCATATCGTGATGTTATAGATAGGCCTCTTTTGCTAAGTCACTTATTGTTTTTGTACAGTAAATCTGGGCATTTACCAGAACAGCCATCCTTAGTATATAAAAAACTAATCAAACTTCTATTGGAAGACTGGGATCAACAAAGAGGGATTAAGCGAAAGACTAAATATTCACTATTTGATGCTGATAAAAAGCTAGAGTTTTTATCAGCGTTATCTTTTCAGCTTACATATATAAATAAGATATCGACATTTAGTTCGGATACTTTAATAACCTCATATTACAAAATATGTAATAAATTTAGGCTGCCTATAGATGAAGCAGAAGAGGTTATAACTGAAATTGAGTCTCATAATGGTATAGTCGTTAAAGTTGGGACTAATTACGAGTTTTCGCACTTGTCCTTGCAGGAGTATTTGGCAGGTAATTATATAGTAAGGTCTCCACTTACCACTCCATTGTTGCAGGAGTATATCAATGTATATCCTGCACCTATCTCTGTCGCTATAGCGATGTCATCAGAGCCATCTAAATTATTCGCATGTTTGTTTTTAAATGAAAACCTCATAAAGAAGTTTACACCAAATAGTATAAATAGCTTTGTAGATCGATTGCTTTTAGAAGCACCCTTATTTGATATTGATCCGGAATTGGGCTGCGCAATTATGAATTTATTTAATGTTTTGTGGAATAATAAATTAGAGGAAAATCGAGATTTGATAAATAAGTTATTTTCAATAGAGAATATTAAAAAATCTCTTATATGTGCAATTCGTCAGTTTAAAATAATAAATCCAAAAAATAAGGACTATTTATACATAGAGCCGTGGTGGGATGATAGAAGTAAATATAATGCTAATATTTTTTTTGAAAAAAGATTGTTATTGCCAAAAAAGTTTTTTTTATCTCTATTTGATGGTCAAATGCCAATGTTAAATATTACAAATGAATAAACGCGTATAGTGTGGTGGTTATACTGTATTTCTTTTTGATTGTATACTCAACAGTTTAACATTCAGGAGCCATTTTGACACAAAACAAAATCAAGGAAATACTCGACACGTTGAACAACCTTCAGGAGAATCTGCTCTCCCTGCCTGACGACATGCTGCTCAGTATCGACCCACGTGACAACGAATCTCTGGAGCAGGGAACGCAGTTCATCATGGCATACAACGATAATCTCAGCCAGTTTACTGAGAGCTCTGCCAAAATAGCGCAGATGATCAAGGCACATTTCGGCATCAACCCCGAAGAGGACGATGTGGTAAAAGAGTCCGGCAACCGCCAGCAACGTGAGCGCCTTATCGCTGAACTCGACAAAACAGAACCCCATTACCTTGGCGAAAACTTCACCTACAAACGCCCCTATGGCTTCATACTCGGTGAAACCGCCTATAAGGGCCTGAAGACCTGGAAAACCCTCTACCTGCTTGTCCTGAATATGCTGCAATCCGCCGATCCGGCAAAGTTTGCCGCCCTCCCCGAAACCGAACGCTTCATCAGCAACCGGGGTAAACCCCTGTTGTCATCAAATGAACATGATCTTCGCCTTGGTGAAAAGCTCGACTCCGGCCTCTATGCTGAAATCAACCTCTCAGCCAACGCTCTCCTCAAATACATAAAAGAACTACTCGAACACTTCGGTCTCGACCCCCGAACCATGAAAATCTACCTCCGCGAAGATCGTGATGCCGATAAAGTATTTTCAGATCAAGCAAATTCAACTCAGCACAGATGAGCCTTCCGTATCATCCAAAACAAGGCACCATTGTTATTTGTGATTTCAAAGGTTTTGTTTCTCCTCGGTTGCGTAAAAGAGAGGGCCTTTGTACCATTGTTCCTTTAAGTACTACGCCACCGAAGGTTATTGAGGCTTATCACTACAAGTTGTACATTGATCCGGTTCTTCCTGAGCCCTATA
>TBL_comb47_HYPODRAFT_10007209_pt1 | contig 11758 bp, 13 predicted proteins | sample TroBogypolimnion_40_FD_10682 | JGI IMG/M metagenome (IMG submission 10682) | reverse complement strand
CATGTCCAAAATATTAACGTTGGCAGTGAAGGGCCGGTTATTCCAAGATCACCAATTGCCTCTCTTAAAGGTGAGGTACCTGGTACAAATGGAGGATCTCCTGAAGATGAAGAAAATGATATTATTATTGGTAAATTAACAGATCAAGATAAAATGACTATATGTCAAGAAGTACCTACTATCATTGATGAAATTGTAACTGCTTTAAATATTGAAGATAAAGATAGTGATCCGAGATTAGCTGAAGCAATCAAATATCTTATTGAATGCTTAAAAGATCACGAAAATACGGATAGTTCGGAAGATTGTGAAGCTCCTGTACCTGTTTTAGATAACCCAGGTATTAGTCAAGGTTAACTTTCAGTATCTGTATTAGCATCAATTGGTATATCAGCTGAATATTGCCTCATTAAACTCACCAATTGACCCATAATCTGATTTGAATTATTTTCATTAACTTCTGGGAGTTTTGTTACAGTGGCAACATCTTCAGGTGATAAATCCATTATCAGAGCTTTCTTAAGTAATCTTACAAGAGTTACAACACTCTCCGGGACGTTTATATCTTCAGGTGCATCTGCTTGACCTGTACCGACTGTTGGAGCTGCTGGCCCAGCTTGTGGAATTGCAGGAGCTGGATTTGCAGGTAATTCAGACCCTGCATCCTCAGTCAATTTTTTCTCATAATTCTCAATAATTGAAATAAATTTTTTCATGTAGTCTAGTTTAAATTTGTGGCAATTGTATTCATTCTTTTTGATATACTTTTCATCAAATTACCATAAGCTGAATTCATCTGGCTTTGAGCTCCAATAATAGGAACATTTGCTGTAATACCAGGAGATGTAGCTAATTTTTGAGCTACTGTAATTGCATTTAAAGCACCCTTATTAATTGTGTTGTCATCACTATCACCCTCTTCATTCTCTTCATTTGAATCATAGACAACGGTTTCGACAGGTTTCATCTCTTTTAAGATGCTATTTGCTTTTTCAGTGAACATATCCATGTTATTATTTATTGAATAAGGATTTGTTTAGTTTTTATCTCATTAAAATAGTCTTGATTTAAAAATGTAAGCCCATATTTCTTTGTAAAACGTTTTATTTTTTCAAATGTGTAAGCCTTATTTTTGAACGAATCGTTCAGTGTACGTAGATGATTTACGTACATATAAAGTGCGCCAGTATCTGATCGAGCACCCCACGAACTATCTACAGATTCAATGAAAATTTTGATTGGGAGTAGTGTTGAAATTCTAACAATAATTTTTTTAAGATATTTCAAAATCTCTTCTGGGCTGTAGTACTCTTCAAAAATTGATTGAAACAAAAAGGATTCATGAAACACATAAATTGGCGACTGTCCGTTGTCAATAATATTTTGACATATCTTTAAAATGATATGATGATAAAACAGCCTCTTTACATCTGGATTGGAAAGTTTTTCTCCAGTTAGGTTGTAATTTTCTAAATCTTGTAATAACTCTGGCTCACACTTATAAACGAAAAATTCGTTGAAATTTATAGCTTTAATATTGTAACGATCTAGTAACTGATCCATATATTTACTTAGTCAAATCACATTGAATTACCATATTATGAGACTAAATATTTGTATGTATTATACAGTATATAGAGTTACAAATATTATTAACAATAAATTTTATATTGGTGTTCATAAGACTTTGAATATTGATGACAGTTATCTCGGCAGCGGTAAAATAATTAAAAGCGCTGTTAAAATGTATGGTGTAAAAAATTTTAAAAAAGACATATTATTTATTTTTGACAATAAAGAAGCAATGTATAATAAAGAAAAAGAGATTGTAACTCCAGAAGTTTTAATGAACCCGCTGTGTTATAATTTGTTATGTGGTGGCCGTGACACTTTCAAAAATAATGAGTATAATCTTGAAAAAGCTGTTAAAGCAAGGCACAAACAAAAATACATTTATATAAATGATGGCGTTAATACACGATGTATCTTACCTGAAGATGAACTAAATTTTATAAATGCTGGATGGGTACGTGGTAATTTAACACTATCTAAAAATAAAAAAGGTTCAAAAGTATCTACAAAGCATAAAGAATCCATTTCCAAAAAAATGAAAGGGAGTTATTTTATAAATAAAAATGGCATTAATAAAAGAGTGTTTAGCTTAGTTGAATTAGAAAAAAATATAAATGATGGGTGGTCAAGAGGTATTGATAAATTAACATCAAAAAATCGTAAGACCGGTAATCACAAGGGTATTAAAAATGGAAGTTTTAATTGTAAATTAATTAACAACCCAGAAACAGGTCGCCATAAAAGAGTACCGGTGGAAAAAGTTAGTGTTTTTTTGAGAGCTGGGTGGGAGCTTGGGTGGTCTAAAAATGGTATTTTTAGACCCAAGTTTCATTAAAACCTAAGATTTAATTTTAAATCTTGGTATCCTGCAATTTATAATACCATTATAAAAACTATCAGATAACAGTACATCATTATCAAATTGCAGCTTTGTTTCAAAGTATGCTAACTCCGCTTTTGATTGACAAAAGCGAACAATTTTAAAATCAAAATTTTGTATACCTTCTTTTAGGATATCTGCATTTAAATCATTTGATGATGAAGTGTACGTTTTCCAATCAGTTTCTGCATCAAAATGACGCTTATTCTTTTTACCTTTTAATGGTGCAAATTTCTTAATTGTTTTGATTTGCTTCTTGCCAATATAAGATTTTCCAGACACTTTATTTGTAATGATATAAATAAAACCATATGGAGAATAGCCGTCTTCTAACACTAAATCCGTTTTCCAATGTCCTAGGTCCATTACTTCTTTTTTGATTTTTTTATCTTTATTTTACCGCGTCTTGATGTCATTCCAATAACAGAGGGCAATCTAAAATCACCCGTAGCATATGTGTCTGTTCCTGGTGTACCAGAAGCTGATCCATTTGCACCAAGGCTTGCAGCATTACCTAATGCACCCCCGTTACCAGCTGTATTTGGTACTGTTGGAACGTAACCAGGACCATTTTCTGATAACAATTTTTTGAAGGTATTTTCATAAGATTTCATTGATTTCTTGATGTATATATTTATAATGTTATCGTGGAAATATTAGAGAAATATATTAAAGATATGGAAGCGGACTTGAAAATAGATGAATTTTCAATTAAAGACGCTTCTTTAAAAGCCCCCGGTAAAAAACATTTTTGGGTGGGGAGATTAATAAACCATAAAAGAAACATAATAAAGTTAGAGGCCGAAAAAGAAGATATGAGAAAAAAAATTATGGTGGAAATGCATGCTAAATCACCAATTAAGTTATCAACATCTGTCACATGGAAATCAGCGGAAGATAATGATATTATGAGAAAATTGAACACTCAGATAGAAGAGGAAAAACTTATTGTTGAATTTTTAGAAAAGTGTGAGAAAATTTTTTCATCGTTAACATATGATATAAAAAATATCATTGATATAATGAAGTTAGAACAATTATGACCACGTATTTTGAATATCTTCCAAACAGAAGACTGTGCCGAATTAGTGGGGATACTTTTGATGGTGTGAGAGAACATTTTAGCATAAAAAATAAAAATGCGTTTTTTATGAAAAAATTTGGTAATCGTTGGGCACAAGAAAGGGAGTATGCTATCACACCTACAGGGTTGTTTGAACCAGGTATGTTTTTTGAGATTGCAACATATATTAAGCATACACACCCTGATGAAATTATATCTCTCGGAGCTCAAATAGATGAAGTTCTTAATATTGTAAACCCGGTTATATCCGACACACCATTTGCTGATACATATGTTAGTTTTGGTACAAAGTATTTAATAAGAGACTATCAACTTGAAACAGTTAAAATTGCTCTTAAAGCTGGCCGCGGCATTATTAAAATAGGTACAGGTGGTGGTAAAACATTAACGATAGCATCACTTATATCGTCTGTATATAAATTAAATGAAAAAATGAAGTGTATTTTAATTGTGCCAGATCTAGGTTTAGTTGATCAAACAGCTAAAGATTTTGCTGAATATAATGTGCCTTTTAAATATACATGCTGGACAGGATCAATAGATTTTGATATAACTGCAAACGTTATTATAGCTAATACCGGTGTAATACAGAGTAGATTTGAAGAAAATGATTGGATTAAAAATGTAGATTTAGTTGTTGTCGATGAATGCCATAAACTGAAAAAGGGCAATAAAGTATGCAAATTAATTCATAATATAAAAACACCTAACAAGTTTGGATTGACAGGTACGCTACCAGACAACAAAATTGATGAGTGGAATATTATTGGTAAGCTTGGTAAGGTAATTTATGAAAAAAGTAGTTTTGAATTAAGAGAAGAAAAATACCTTGTTAATGCTGAAGTTAAAGTAATTGAAATTCAATACAAAAATAAAGTACCAAAAGCTACAGGAGTTGAAGAAAGTGGAGATAAATTTAGATCTGAATTAGAATTTATCTATAATAACAAATACAGAAATGATGTTATAATGACTTTAGGAAAAAATTTTAATAATAACATACTAATTCTAGTTAATCATATTGCACACGGTAAAGCTTTATACGATCATTTAAGTCAAAGTTTAACTAGTAAAAAAGTTTATTTTATTCAAGGTGAGGTTGAAGTAGAAGAGAGAGCAAAGGTTATTAAAGAAATGGAAAATAATAATAATGTAGTTTGTATTGCTATCAGTGCTATATTTTCTACAGGTATTAATATTAAGAATTTACATATGGTTATGTTTACAGCTGGTGGTAAAAGTTTTATTAGAACTATTCAGTCTATTGGCCGCGGGCTTAGACTTAATCAAAATAAAGAAAAACTTATTATTATTGATATAGCTGATAAATTAAGATATAGTATACAGCACGGTGAAAGACGTAAAGAAATATATAAGCTGGAGCAGATCCCTTTTACTGAAACATTAGTGATTGAAAAATAGACTTTACATTATATAATTCAATATGGCAAAAAGAGGTCCAAAACCGAAGAAAACTGAATATTATGTTGATCCGGTAGATTTTAAAAACAGACTTATAGAATATTATAAAGGTGGTGATTGTTCTGACGAACTTGCTATGATGATAAGTAAAATAGCAACAGGTTTAAGTTATTCATCCAATTTTATTAACTACACGTATAGAGATGAAATGGTTGGAGATGCTTTAATTAAAATGTTTACTGCTGTCAAAAACAAAAAATTTGATACCACATCAGAATATAACCCGTTTTCGTATTTTACTACAATCGCATTTCATGCATTTATTAACAGAATAAAAAAAGAAAAGAAGCATAATGAAGCACTTAACGAATATAAAAGCAGATTTTATGCGGAAGAAATGGCTGCTAGTTCTGATATAGATGTTTATATTAAGCCGGACCATCAAAGTGATGATTCTGACTTTTCTAATGAAGAATAAATTAGCGATTTTTAGTGATATTCATTTAGGTATACACCAAAATTCACCATTTTGGATTGATACTGCATTAATATGGGCTAAATGGTATGTTAGTGAACTAGATAAACAAAATATTGATAATATTATATTTTGTGGTGATTTTTTTCATTATAGAGATGAAGTAAGTTTATTATCTCTTGATGCAGCTAGAAAAATTTTAGACATTTTTAAAAATAAGAAAATTTTTATGATAACAGGTAATCATGATTGTTATTATAAAGAAACTTCTGAAATAAATAGTTTATCAATTTTTAGCGGCAGAGAAAATATTACAGTTATAGAAAATATTTTAACTTTAAATTTAAACGGCAAAATAGTAACCTTCTGCCCGTGGGGTACCAAAATATCAGATATACCTCAAAGTGATATAGTTTTTGGGCATTTTGAACTCCAAAATTTTAGAATGAATGGATTTAAAATTTGTGAATCAGGGGATTCACCCGAGGAACTTTTAAAGAAAACACCACTAGTTTTTTCCGGGCATTTTCATTTAAAAGATGAAAAAGAATTTAATGGTAATAAAATAGTATATGTAGGAAACCCATTTGAAATGGACTTCGGTGATTCTTATCAGCAAAAAGGCTATTATATACTTGATTTAGAGGATAGCAGTTATTTTTTTACAGAAAACACGATTACATCAAAACACATTAAAATATTTTTATCCAAGCTAATTACTTTACAAGATATTGAGAAAATTTTTACATCTATTATACCCAATAATATAATTAAATTGATAGTTGATAAAAATATAAGTACAGAGCATTTAGATGCTTTAATAGCGTTTATAACCGGGTTTAAGCCGTGTGAAATATCAACAGATTATGATGTAAATTATAATAAGCTTAAAGTAGATAATGATAGTAATATTGATTTATCTGAGGTTGTAATTGAACAAGCTATTGAAGAGTTTATTAATCTACTTGATATTTCTAATAAAAAAGAGGTTATAGAGTATACAAACAATTTATACAGCAGATCTAAGATTATATGAAATATGTAACATTTAAACAATTAAAAATTAAGAACTTTTTATCAGTTGGTGAAAATTATGTTACTGTAGATTTCTCAAAAGGTATTCATATTATTACAGGGATAAATCGTGATAAAGAAGACCGTCGTAACGGTGTAGGTAAATCTACAATAGCTGATGCTTTATATTTTGCAATTTTTGGTATGACTTTAAGAGATATCAAAAAAGATTATATTAGTAATAATTTAACAAACGGTATTTGTGAAGTCCAACTAACATTTAATGTAAATTCACCAAAAGGTAATAATGATTTTCATATTATTAGAACCTTGAACCCATCTAAACTTATAATATACAAAGATGGTATTGAAAAAACAAGAGATAGCATTGCAAATACTAACAGTTATATTGAAGCTATTTTATCATCATCACCAGAAATATTTCAAAATTGTGTTATTTTAACACTTAATAATACGGTGCCATTCATGGCAAAAAGTAAAATTGATAAACGTAAATTCATTGAACAAATTTTTGATTTAGAGGTATTCTCTAAAATGTTATCGTTATTACGTGAAGAGTATAATGAGGTGAAACGTAATTTTGATATCGAAAACACAAAGTATCAAGAAATTGATAATACAATTATATCATATAATTCTCAAAAAGAAAGTAAATTAAAAGACCAAGAATTTAAGGTAAATCAGCTTAATACTAAAATTGCTAATAATTTATCTGAAATAGATAATATTAAAACACAGCTTTCATTTATTGATAAAATAGGGGACAGTAAAGATAAAGAACAGGAAATGGTAGTTTTATCAAACGGATATAATCAAATTGAAGACAGAATAAAAAATTGTATATCAGAAATTTCAGAGTTTAAAAGTGTTATTAAACAAAAACAAGACCAGGTTAAAAAAATTGGAACAGATAGAGATACTTGCCCGGTTTGTTTAAAAACTGTAGATAAACATGATCATGAACATTTTAATACAAGCAAAAAACTGCTCCAAAGTGAAATATCTGAATTAGAAACTAAACTAATATCTAAGCAAGTTGAACTTAAAAGTTTTGAAGAAAGAAATTTAAAAATCAGAAAATTGATTACAAAAATTAATGATGAAATAACTAACATAAAACTATCTAACCAAAATAAAAATAGCTTATCAACAAGAGTTGAAGATTTATTAGCTTTAAATAAACAAATTCAAGAAAATATTTTACAGTTAAATAAAGAAGATGACTCATTTAGTTTAATTATAAAACAAGCTGAAGAAAGATTAAAAACTGTTGAGACTGAAATTGAAAATATTAAAAAAGTACTAAATATGCTAGATGTTGTAAAATTTGTTGTAAGTGAAGAGGGTGTGAAAAGTTTTATTGTTAAAAAGATTCTTCAAAAATTTAATAGCAAGCTTACATTTTATTTAAAAAAGCTCGATAGTAACAGTATTTGTGTATTCAATGAATATTTTGAAGAGGAAATACTAAATGAAAAGGGTAAAATTTGTATGTATCATAATTTTTCCGGAGCTGAACGTAAAGCAATTGATTTAGCCTGCTTATTTTCTTTTATGGATATGCGTAAATCATTAGGAGATGTACATTATAATATAAGCATTTATGATGAATTATTAGATACAAGTATTGATGAGAAGGGTATAGATCTTGTTTTGAGCATTTTAAAAGAAAGATGTGAAAAAAGCGGGGAATCTGTATTTATTATTAGTCATAGAAAAGAAAGCATCAAAGCTGCAACTGGAGATATTATTTTTCTAGAAAAGCGGAACGGTATAACCCGTCGTGTAAATTTTGTGGATTAATACACAAATACATATAAATTCTTATATGTTTGCAAACAATTTGCCGTTTCACGGAAAAACTAGCCACGTTCCATTTGGTTTTAATACACAAGGTCAAATCCAGCCTTCAGTTATTCCCCCACAAGGCCCTCGTAAGATAGAGGAGCCGGCTGAAATGAATCTTCCAAGATTTCAGAATTACTACGCAGATTATAGCGGCTGTGGACATTGGAGAATGATTTGGCCTGAGCAAGTATTGAATGCACATATGAAAGCGGTTGTGCATGGTACTACTGTTATGAATTTAAACCCACAATATTATGTCATGACAAAAGCTGTTAGAGTACAAAGACAAGCTACTAGACAGCAAATGGAGTTTGTAAAATTTCTTAAGGAGGTTCAAAAGCAAAATGGAATGAAAATTATGTATGAGATTGATGATTTATGCTTTAAAGAAGATATCCCTGATTATAATAAGTACAAGCCAGCTTTTGAAAACCCGGAAATTAGAGAGTGTGCACAAGCTATAATGGCAATGTCAGACGAAATTACAGTTACATGTGATTTTATGAAACAGTATTATATGGATAAAACAGGTAATAAAAACATAACAGTTATACCAAATTTTATGCCAAAATTTTGGATTGGAAATCACTATGATTTAACCAAAAACATGAATAATTTAGAAAAATATAAAAAGAAGCCCCGTATTTTATATGCTGGTTCCGGAGCACATTTTGATGTGGAAAATAGGGTTGGATATAAAGATGATTTTTACCATGTTGTAGAGGTTGTAAGGAAAACGGTTGATAAGTATCAGTGGGTATTTCTTGGAGCGTTCCCTCTTCAAATTCTTGATTTGGTGAGATCAGGTAAAGTTGAATTTCATCAATGGAAAAGACTATTTGAATATGGTGAATCCATTAGCAATTTAAATGTTAATATGATGGTTGCCCCGTTGCAAGATAACACATTTAACAAGTCAAAAAGCGATCTTAAATATATTGAAGCTTGTGCTTTTGGGTTACCTATAGCTTGTCAAGATTTATGTACATATGCTGATGCACCTATTAAATTTAAAACCGGGGCAGAGATGATTGATAGAATAGATGATACATTAAAAGATGTAGCTAGATATAAATCTTTGTGTAAAAAAGCTCGTCAACATGCTGATACACGTTGGCTTGAAACAGACCAAAATATTGATTGTTATATGGAGTTATATATGACACGTTTTGGTGATAAAAGCCGTAAAAATTTAGCAAGATATAACAAATAATTTATGAATAAAAAAGTAAAAAAGGTAAAAGACCAAACAATTATCAATGAAGATGTATATAGTGTTCAAGATTTAGCAAAAACAATATTTCTTACGACTTTTCCACTCAAGGAAATTCCAGAACGTGTTGCAGTAGCTATTGAACAAGCTAAAAAAATAGTACAAGCAAGTAAAGATAATTGATCTTTCACGGAACGCATTTATACTAATATCAGGTGAGTTATAGAAATATATACTACGATGGTATAAAAAAATGCGTTTCCTTATTTACATGGGACAAGGACGGTAAACGTGTTAAAGTAGATGCTTCTTATGAACCTTATCTTTATATTGAAGGTAATGGAACAGCAGAATCTATTTTTGGAACAAAACTAGTTAAGAAGCAATTTAGAACACAGTATGAAAGATATAAATTTTTAAAAGATACAAATTTAAAAAGAGTATTTGAAAATTTAAATCCAAATCAGCAGTACTTGGTTGATACATTTTGGAAAGTAAATGAAACACCTGAATTTAGTGAATTTCCTATCAAAGTAGTATATATTGATATTGAAGTTTATGCACCAGATAAATTTCCAAAAGCTGACGAGGCTAAAGAGCCTATTAATGTTATAACAATATATGATTCACTACGTAAAAAATATATAACTTGGGCGTATAAAGACTATACTTCAAAAGTAGATGATGAAGTGTATATCAAATGTTTCAATGAAAAAGATATGATTATCAAATTTATTGAATATATAGAACAGGATTTTCCTGACATATTAACTGGGTGGAACAATATCGGGTTCGATATTCCATATATTATTAATAGAATTGATAATATTCTTGGAAATGATTTTACAAAACGTTTATCACCTTCTGGTCGTGTCTATAATAGAACAGTCCATGATCAGTATGGTAAAGATTCTATTCGTTGGTATATTGAAGGCGTTTCAATAATTGATTATCTTGATATATACAAGCAATTTACCCTAGGCATCCGTGAAAACTATAGATTGTCTTCAATAGCGGAACATGAAATAGGGGAAACAAAAGTTAGTTTTGGTGCAATGAATTTAGCGGAACTAGCTGATAAAGATTGGAAAACTTTTATTGAATACAATATTCAAGACGTAAGATTACTCATTAAAATGGATGAGAAATTAAAATATATTGATCTTATTAGGATGTTAGCTTATGTAGGATTAACAACATTTGATAATGCAGCTAGTGCTTTATCTGTTATTAATGGTGCTGCAGCTATTAGAGCTCGATATAGAAATCAAAAAATTCCATCTTTTATTAGAGCTGCCGATGATGGATCAATTAATCCTGGAGCTTATGTGGGAGAGCCGTTACCCGGATTTCAGGAAAATATTATTTCATTTGATGCTAATTCACTGTATCCAAATGTTATGATTAGTTTAAATATGTCTCCTGAAACTAAAATTGGTCAATTTAAAATTGAAGAAAATAATGTAATTGTAAAACATACAAACGGTAAAAGATATGATTTAACTTTAGATAAATTTAAGATATTTTGCGAAAAAGAAAAGGTTGCAATTAGTAAAGCTAATATACTTTTTTCTCAAAAAAAGAAGGGATTAATACCAGAAATTCTTGATCTTTATTATGATAAACGTCAAGATATAAGAAAAACAATTAAAAAACTTAAAAAGCAATATGCAGATTTCACAGACAAAACAACTGATGAAGCTAAATTATGTAAATTGCAAACTGACCAATTAGATGCAAAACAGCAATGTATTAAGGTCTTTATTAATAGCATTTATGGATACTTCGGTAATAAACATGCTGCTTTCGGGGATGATGATATCGCTTCTTCAATCACCCTTACTGGTCAATCTGTTGTTAAACATTCCAATGAGTTGCTTAAACAATATCTTAAAACACAAATTAAAGATATTAATGATAAAGATTTGGATAAATGTATCATATACAATGATACAGATTCAAGTTATGTATCAATCAAGCCTCTCTTCACTGTAGAAAATTTTAAAGAAGGTAATAAGCTTTCAAAATTTACATATGAAAAAGTTCAAGAAATTGAATCATTTTTAAATAAAGAAATTAAAATTTGGGGAGCTAAAGAATTTAATTCAAAAGATTGTCGGTTTGTTTTTAAAAGAGAGGTAATAGCTGATGTTGGAATTTTTCTTGAAAAAAAGAGATATGTCATTCATATTTTAGATGATGAAGGCATACCTTGTAATAAATTTAAAT
>TBL_comb47_HYPODRAFT_10007207_pt1 | contig 11758 bp, 9 predicted proteins | sample TroBogypolimnion_40_FD_10682 | JGI IMG/M metagenome (IMG submission 10682) | reverse complement strand
CGATTAAAATATTAAGTGAACTTTGCTCTCTGACTTTTTTAAAACCAAGGAACCAATGAAATCTCTTGAAAATACCGCACTCCTGGTCATGGATATCCAGGAGGCTACTGTAAAAATCCTCCCCGAAAGTTTGCGCTGATAAATAATCTGCAAAGGGTAATCGAAAAGGCCCAAAACAGGGTTTCCCAGTCATCTATGTAGTTGTGGGTTTCAGAAAGGGATTTCCCGAGATCATTCGGAATACCAAATCTTTTTGGGCCATGAAGGAAAATCCGGCCATGTTTTTTGATTTAGAGGAGAGCTTTCGCATCCCCCAATCTGTCACGCCAATGCCCGGGGAGCTGATCATAACCAAGAAACGGGTTGTTGCTTTCACAGGCAGTGACCTTGAAGTGGTACTCAGGTCATTGGATATTAAACAACTTATCCTTACGGGTATTGCGACCGGCGGAGTCGTGTTGTCGACCTTACGGGAAGCTGTGGATAAGGATTATAAGCTAACGGTGATCGCTGATTGCTGCGCTGACCGGGATGATGAGGTTCACCGGATCCTGACCACTAAGGTCTATCCGCGGCAGGCTTTAGTTGTAACTGCGGGTGAATGGTGTGCAGACATTTAGGAAAGTAGGGGGAAAATGACAATGTTTAAATGATAAGCCAATCCGGATATAGGTAATAGGAAAGATATAATATACTATTTAGAATACTGATTTTCTCCCTTTTACCCCTCTACATCTCCCCAATGGGGAGACTTTTGGCCAGTAATCTGTACGTTACACCCCTCCTGTCCCCTCCTTGGAGGGGCTTGGGGAGGTCCAAAGAGGAAATAATTATTACGACATTAAATTGTTCTTATTCCTTAGTTCCGATTGAGAAGATTATATAACCATTTAAAAAAGGCAGATTCCACATTCGGGAATCTGCCTTTTTTAATTTCAATTTATTTCAATTTATTTCAATTTATTTCTTTCTCCCTTTTAGAACTTCGGGCTACGATTTATACGTCAGCCATTTTCCGATCTCTTTCCAGGATGGTTTTTTCCCGTACATCAGGATACCGGTGCGGTAAATCTTTCCTGTAATCCACACCATTCCTATAAAAGTGGCAACCAGAAGGACCATGGAAAGGATTAATTGCCAGGCAGGTACGCCAAAAGGTATCCTGGCCATCATCACGATCGGCGAGGTAAAAGGAATGATGCTGAACCAGAACGCAATGGGACCTTCGGGACTCTTGATGGCGCTCATCATCACCATGATGGAGAGAATAATCGGCAGGGTGATCGGAAGCATAAACTGCTGGGCATCTTCCTGTGCATCAATGGCGGAACCCACGGCAGCAAACATTGAGCTGTAGAGGAGGTAACCGCCGATAAAGAAGAAGATAAAACAGCTGATCAGGAGTGGGAAGTTAATGGTATCCACCATCGAAAAGATTTCCTGAATCTTATCCATTTGTGGTGCTGCAACCTGTTGTGCCGTATCCTGATTCTGGGCCATCACATTCTGAATTTGCTGAACATGCGATGTTCCCGGATAGAAACTTTTTGAAGCCGAAAAGATCGCAACTCCCAGAATCACCCATAAGGCGAATTGCGTTAATCCTACAAAGGCAATTCCTACAATCTTACCCATCATCAGCTGGAATGGCCTGACGCTTGAAATAATGACCTCCACGATTCGGCTTTGTTTCTCCTCCATAACCCCTTGCATCACCATGGTGCCATAGACAAAGATGAAGAGGTAAATCATGAATCCGAAGATATAGCCAAGCACCATTCCGATCTCCGTTGAGCTTTTTTTGGCTTCTCCACCCAAGCCTACCTTGATAGTATCAATATTTATGTGGGTCTTTGTAGCGGCGATCTTTTGCTCCAGATCCGGAATGGCCGTCTGACGGACAACTTCAGCCATTTTATCCTTCTCGATAACCCCCTGAATCTTATCCTGGATCTGTGATTTCAAATCCCATGGAATGTTGCTTCCGGAGATTACCTGTACTGTTTTGGTGGTCAGAAAATTAGGCTCAATAACCAGCAGCGCGTAATAGGATGAATTTTTAATGTCCTGTTTTACAATTTGATATTCCTCTTTGGGGATAAACTTGTACTTGGTGAATTGTGAGTTTTCCATCCTTCCCAAAAAAACGGAGGAGGCGTCATAGACCGCAACGGTACGGACCTGTTCATCATCCATCGAGATCAGGTAACCGGGGAGGAACATCATTGCCGCCATTAGGACAGGCATCAGCAAGGTCAGTATTATGAACGATTTTTTCTGAACGCGGGTGGTATATTCCCGTTGAATAATCAATAATATCTTATGCATGGGGTGTTTGTTTTAGGAGTTTTGTTTGACGACTTTAATGAATACCTCATTCATGCTTGGAATGACTTCGTTGAACGATATGATCTCAACCTGTTCGACAAGATCCCTGATAAGTTCGCCCGAAGTGCTCCCTTCGGGGTACTGGATACTCAGTTTATTCCCGTTTCCGTTTTGCTGATGGCTCAGGATATTGTACTTGAGTGCAATATTATTGCTGGCGCTGTCAAACTCGCCCCGATAGGAGATGTCGTAAATATTTGACTTGTATTTTTCCCGGATGTGTTTGGTTGGTCCGTCGAGAATCTTCTTGGACTTATCAATCAATGCAATATGATCGCAAAGTTGTTCAACGGATTCCATATTGTGGGTTGAAAAGATGATCGTGGCGCCCTCCTTTTTCATCCGGAGGATTTCCTGGGTTACGATATCGGCGTTTATGGGATCAAATCCACTGAAAGGCTCATCAAAAATGAGTAGTCTTGGCTTGTGAAGGACCGTGCAGATAAACTGAACTTTCTGCTGCATCCCTTTCGAAAGTTCCATTACTTTCTTATCCCACCATGCGGTGATCTCGAATTTTTCAAACCAGATTTTAAGTTCCTTCATCGCATCCCTGCGCGAAAGCCCTTTCAGCTGGCCAAGATAAAGTGCCTGTTCTCCAACTTTCATCTTTTTATAAAGGCCACGCTCTTCGGGAAGATAACCAATCTGACTGATGTCGCTGGTTTTTAAGAGACGGCCATCGAACCAGACTGATCCGCTATCGGGTGCTGTGATCTGGTTGATAATCCGGATCAGGGTCGTTTTGCCTGCGCCGTTGGGTCCCAGCAAGCCGAAAATAGTTCCCTCCTCTACCGAAATCGAAACTTTAGTCAGAGCTTGTTGGCTGGCATAGGTTTTAGAGACTTCTTTTGTTGAAAATAATTCCATAGTTTATAAAGGTTAAATTTCTATTGTTAATCGTCTTCTTCGTATTCATCCTCCAGATAATCGGATGCAATATTCTCTCTGGAAGCCGGATATTCAACGCGGTTCAGCAAGTATTTCCATTCCGGCCATTGAAGCTTTCTTTGTGCAATCAGGATAAATAGCACCAACCCTGCGAATAGTGCAATCAGATCGAATAACGGATTGAATTCTGTAATCCGGAACAGTGCAGGTGTAGGCAGTGCACTTGAATCCTGAGTAATAAACACGGTCAGAAAGATACTGTTTATTGCATGCATTCCCCAGGCCAGTTCAATACCTTCATCCATGATTGTGCAAACACCAAAGACAAGTCCAATCAGGATGTATTGGGGAAGCATAATCCATGCCGCCGATTCCTTTACATCCGGATTGAAAAAATGGAGTGCTCCAAATATTAAGGAAGTCACCAACAAAGTTAACCATTTGTATTTAAATAATCTGGAAAATCCCTGCATTAAATATCCCCTGAAAAGCACCTCTTCGAATCCTGCCTGGAGAGGAATCAGAACCAACGAAACCCCCAAAAGCTTGATTAGGGTAACCGGATTAAACTGCAGTTCAACTTTTTGAAATCCGGTTATTGTAGTGATCAGCGAAAAAACTGCAATTANAATAAGCCAGACTTTGGCTCCCCAGAAGAATTTTTTCCAGCGAAAGCGGGCATGTGCTGTGATCACCGAAAGCCTTGGCCTCTGGTGGATCGGTTTAATCATCAGTAATAGCGCAACAAGCCCCAAAACAAACGGAATCATAACGAGGATAAAACCAGTAATTGGCCCAATGTCGTAGGCCTGGAGGTCAAGAAGATTTTCCGGGTTAGGCTGAAGAGCCGGGTTCTCCGACATTCTGGCTGAGATCACGAGCTGAAGGGGTATCCCTCCAAACAGCAGGATAACTATCAGTAAGACGATAATCATGGCAAACCATCTGCCAGTATCATTATTTCCATCGTTGGTCTGCTCCAGGAACATTCAGCAACATTTTTATTTGGTAAACCGCGAAATTGAACAAAATATTGGAAAAAATGGAGCGCTTCCCCGAATATTTTAAAGTTTTTTTAGAATCAGAATTTCCCAAAAATCTGCTCCAGTTTTTCTTTTCTGAATGAGAAAATTTCTTCCAGCTTATTCCGGATAACCAGCCGGTTTGCAATGGCCCCGAGAAAGCCGAAAGGTGGTTGGTAGTCAATTATATCGGTCATTAGTACACCCCCCTCAACAGGTACCGTCAAATGTTGGTGGTGCCACATTTTGTAAGGGCCGACCCGTTGTTCATCAACAAAATACTTCAGATTATTGACATGGTTGATTTCCGTAACCCAGATTGTTTTAAAACCCATCAGCGGGCTCACATGGTAGGCGATGATCATTCCGGCATACATTTTTTCGGGAAGATCGGTTGAAAGGACGTCAAATCCCATATAGGGAGGGGTGATCCGCTTAAGATTCTGAGGTGAGGCGATGAAATCCCATAACTGGTCTATTGAACAAGGGATTAGTTGTGTTTTTCGGAAGGTGTAAACCGGCATATACTGGATATTTAATAATGGGTATTACTTCAGGATGATTAGTTGAGCAGCCAGATGGCTCCGTTGAGCGTTGATGCAAAAGTCACCCAAAGGAGGTATGGAATCTGAAGATAGGCTGCAATTTTATTGATACGGCTGAATGACATGATCATTAATACGATAGAGAACCAGATCAACAGGATCTCCACCATCGCGACACCGATCAGATTAAATTTAAAGAACAGAAAACTCCATAAGAAATTGAGAGTTAACTGAATGAAAAAAATTCGCAGTGCGTCATGGCGGTTTTTTCCTTTCCCGTTGATCCAGATAATATATAAAGAGAGGCCCATCAGAATATAAAGGAAACTCCAGACCGGACCAAAAAGATAGTTTGGCGGATTGAAGGAGGGTTTGTGCAAGGTGACATACCAGCTATGGATTCCGGAAGCCGTGGCAAAACCCGATATTCCCCCGATGATTAGCGGAAGGAGCAGGCAGATCAGGAATGTGATGAAAATTTTTGCAGATCTCATGTTCGATTAAATTAAAGTTTTGTTTATGCCGATTACTCTTTGGTTGCGATTGCCCTGATCATCCCTTTAAAGATATATCCATGGAACGGGAGAACCGAATACCAGTAGATCCGGCCCCACAGGCCCAATGGTCTGAAGGTGGCAGTTTGAACCAGCTCGTTGTCATTGATTATCTTAAACTCGAGCCATGCTTCACCGGGGAGTTTCATTTCAGCATAAAGGAGTAATCTTTTTTCCGATCTGTTGGCCAGCAGAACACGCCAGAAATCAAGCGACTCTCCCGCTGAAATTTCCGTCGGGTTTTTTCGTCCCCGCCGCAATCCCACACCGCCGGTGAGCCGGTCCATAGCGCCCCTGATCTCCCACAACCAATTGGCATAGTACCATCCTCGTGTTCCCCCGATTGACCAGAATTTTTGCAAAACCTTTTCGGGTTCCCGGGTGATTTTCATCCCTTCTTTTGTCAATGAAGCATCCAAATTTCGGAACCTGAATATGCGGTGATATTCCGTTCAGAAGAACAGAACTTGTAAGGGCGTCCTTCCAGCTCGAGACTACCTGGTTCTGTTCAATTTTACCGAATGCAAGCTGAATGGCCTTGTTGTATCCAATAAGCTCAATGCCTCCAATCAATTCATTCAGGTTGTTCCCTTTGCAGATGATCTCCACCTTCATGCTGTTCACAAGGTGGATTGCAAGGGAATAGGTGGTTGAGGTGACGAAATAAAGCCAGTAGGAGGAGAGGCGGGGGGTCATCACAGGAACCACCCAGACTATCCGTTTTAATCCCCTGACTTTGGCAAATCTGAGGAGCATCTCCTTATAAGTGAGTACCTTGGTTCCCCCAATGTCATAACTGTGGTTGAATGTCGGTTTATTATTCAACACCCCCAACAGATATTGAAGCACATTTCGGATTGCAATGGGTTGTGAACGGGTATTCAGCCAGCGCGGCGCAATAATCAAAGGGAGTTTCTCAACCAGATCGCGGATAATTTCGAATGAGGCACTTCCTGACCCAATGATAATCCCCGCTTTAAGGGTTGTAAGCCCGTATTTGTCTGAATGCAGGATTTCTTCGACATTCTTGCGCGAATTCAGGTGTTTCGAAAGGTGCTGAGTGTTGGTTATTCCGCTGAGATAAATCACCTGAACTGCGTTTGTCTTTTCAATTCGGGAGCGGAAATTATGGGCAGAGACATCTTCCAGCTCGGCAAAATCACCCACACTTGTTGACATGGAATGAATCAGATAATAAGCTGCATCAATATCTGCCGGTATCCGGTCAAGCGTTTCTTCGTCCAGGAAATTAACCTCAATTACCGTCAGATCTGTTGAATGGTAACGCTCATGATTAAATCGGGAAGTATCACGAACACAACAGACCACCTGATGACCATTTTCGAGTAAAACAGGGAGCAATCGCTGGGCAATATATCCGGTAGCACCGGTAAGTAGAATCTTCATATTGATTTATTTGTATAACATACAGATATTCAATTTGTTTATTATATATGAATTTTTATTCATTTCACGATTATTATGAGTATCTTTAATAATACAGTATGTTCATTGTTCCCGAATTGGTCCCGCCATTTTGTAAATGTTCTTATAAACCTTTAAGACAAAAATACGATTAGTAAGAGTTTAATACGAATACTTGAATTGGATTATTTGGAATAAAATCGTAAAACATTTAACCTTTAAAGTTAATCAAGTTATGAGTAAAGAGGTAGAACGGTACATCGAAAATTTTCTGGCAAATCTGATGGCTAAAAATCCGCATGAAGAGGAATTTCATCAGGCGGTCCGCGAGGTTGTTGAGAGTCTGACTCCATTTCTCCTGAAAAATCCGGTATATACCCGGTTAAAGATCCTCGAGCGGATGACTGAACCCGAACGGGTCATCCTTTTCAGGGTTCCCTGGATCAATGATCAGGGGGAAGTTGAAATCAACAAGGGTTACCGCGTTCAAATGAACAGCGCAATTGGACCTTACAAGGGAGGTTTGCGCTTCCATCCTTCTGTAAATCTGAGTATTCTTAAATTCCTGGCTTTTGAACAGGTTCTTAAAAACAGTTTGACTACCCTACCGATGGGGGGAGGTAAAGGTGGTTCAGATTTTGATCCAAAGGGAAAATCGGATAATGAGGTGATGCGTTTTTGTCAGTCCTTTATGACAGAGCTTCAGCGGCATATCGGTCCGGATACGGATGTCCCGGCAGGTGATATTGGCGTTGGCGGTCGTGAAATGGGCTTTCTCTTTGGTCAGTACAAAAGGCTCCGCAACGAGTTTACCGGAACCCTTACCGGCAAGGGGAGCGACTGGGGTGGCAGCCCGTTACGCCCGGAGGCGACTGGTTACGGGACTACCTATTTTGCCCAGGAAATGTTAAAGACCAAAGGGGAGCTGATTAAGGGGAAAACGGTGGTTATTTCGGGTTCAGGGAACGTATCCCAGTATGCCGTAGAGAAGGTAACCCAGTTGGGTGGGAAAGTTGTAACACTTTCTGATTCAGATGGATATATTTATGATCCGGCAGGAATATCAGCTGAAAAGCTGGCTTATGTAATGGAATTGAAGAATGTTTACCGGGGACGTATCAAAGAATATGCTCACGAGTATCCGGAGGCCAGCTATTTTGAAAATCAACGGCCCTGGGGTGTAAAATGTGATATTGCCGTGCCTTGTGCGACCCAGAATGAAATCGACGGGGATGAAGCAAAAACATTGGTTGAAAATGGCTGCATATGTGTTGCCGAGGGGGCCAACATGCCTTCAACACTCGAGGCAGTTGAAGTTTTTATTCACTCCAAAATACTCTTTGGACCCGGGAAAGCTGCAAATGCCGGAGGTGTTGCCACATCGGGCCTGGAGATGACCCAGAATTCCATGCGTCTGAAATGGACCCGTGAAGAGGTGGACGCCAGGCTGCATGGCATCATGCAAAGTATTCATGATGCCTGCGTAAAGCACGGAACCGAACCCGATGGTTTTGTGAATTATGTCAAAGGGGCCAATATCAGCGGATTCCAAAAGGTTGCCAACGCCATGATTGAACAGGGATTGGTGTAAATCGGTTACAAATTTAATTGTGGAGACGCACCGCTGTACGTCTCCACAAACAATGTTTCTATTTGTATTCGTTCCATGCTTTAATCGATATATTATCGAGGTCAAGCTTACAAATTCCGTAAATAAAGGCGCTGGCAACCCTGGCATTGGTGATTAGCGGAATATTAAAATCGATTGCATTTCTGCGGATATTGTAACCATTTGAAATTTCGCGTGTTGTGTGATCCTTGGGGATATTGATCACCATTTCAACCATCCGGTTTTTAATCAGATCAAGGGTATTTGGCTGCTTATCATCTTCGTCCGGCCAGAACACCTGTTCGGTTTCGATACCATTTTCCTGGAAAAAATTATGGGTTCCACCTGTTGCATAAATAGTAAATCCCCGCTCTTTAAGCATTCGGGCGCTCTCAAGCAATTCAATTTTACCCCGTGTTGGTCCCGATGAGATCAGAATGGTCTTTTTGGGAATACGGTAACCTACAGATAACATCGATTTGAGCAACGCTTCATAAAAATTCTCACCGATACAGGCCACTTCTCCGGTGGAAGCCATGTCAACCCCGGTAACGGGATCTGCATTCAAAAGGCGGTGAAAAGAGAACTGCGGGGCTTTAACACCTACATAATCTAGTTCGAAAAGCGATTTGGCAGGCTTCTGAAAAGGAACGTCGAGCATTGCCTTTGTCGCTATTTCGATCAGGTTGGTACGCAATACCTTTGATACGAAAGGGAATGAGCGTGAAGCTCTTAAGTTGCATTCTATCACCTTAATATCGTTGTCTTTGGCAAGATACTGGATGTTGAAAGGACCCGTGATCTCCAAAGCCTTTGCAATTTTACGCGATATCTTCTTAATCCGTCGGATGGTTTCGATATAGAGTTTTTGCGGAGGAAATACGATCGTCGCATCTCCCGAATGAACTCCCGCAAATTCGACATGCTCAGAGATGGCATAGGCGACAATCTCTCCGTTTTTAGCCACGGCGTCAACCTCAATTTCCTTGGCATTTTCAATAAATTCCGATACAACAACCGGATGTTCCTTCGAAACTTTGGTCGCAAGGGTTAGGAAATGATGCAGCTGGTCTTTATTTGAAACCACATTCATGGCGGCTCCGGATAGCACATAGGAAGGGCGGATCAAAACCGGGAATCCCACTTCGTCTACAAAGCGATTGATATCCACGATTGTTGTAAGCTGGCTCCAGCGTGGCTGATCAACGTCAAGCCTGTCGAGCATGGCCGAAAATTTATTCCGGTCTTCGGCATTATCTATTTTTTCTGCAGTGGTTCCCAGAATCGGAATCCCCTGTTTGTGCAGTCTCATGGCCAGATTATTGGGAATCTGTCCTCCCATCGAAAGGACGGTTCCCAAGGGCAGTTCGAGGTCGCAGATGTCAAGCACCCGTTCGAGCGTCAGCTCGTCGAAATAGAGCCTGTCGCAGGTGTCGTAATCGGTTGAGACCGTTTCCGGATTATAGTTGATCATGATCGAACGAAAACCCTCCTTCCGGATGGTATTGACTGCATTTACCGAGCACCAGTCAAATTCAACGGATGAACCGATGCGATAGGCTCCGGATCCAAGAACGATTACCGATTTATTGTCGTGCTCGAACGCCACATCATGTTCTGTTCCATTGTAGGTGACATACAGGTAGTTGGTTAATGCCGGGTATTCCCCCGCAAGGGTATCGATCTGCTTGATCACCGGGACGATTCCGAGGCTTTTCCGGTGAGCCCTTACTTTTAAAAGGTCATCCTGGATGTGCTTGTCTGAATTCTTAAGAACCAGTCTTGCGATCTGGAAGTCGGAATATCCCTGTTTTTTGGCCAGTAACAATAGATCAACCGGCAATGTTTCGAGCGAATTGAATTCCAGAAGCTTATTCCGCAGTTCATAGATATTTCTGAGTTTCTGGAGAAACCATTTGTCAATCCGGGTGATCTCCCAGATTTTATCTACGGAATATCCATTGTGCATCGCCTCGGCAATGGCAAAGATCCGGCGGTCGGTAGGATTTTTTAATTCACCTTCGATGTCTGTAATCTCCATTTCACCCCTGTTTCCGACGAATCCGTGCATTCCGGCTCCCACCATGCGAATCCCTTTTTGGATCGCCTCTTCAAAAGAGCGGCCGATAGCCATGATTTCGCCAACCGATTTCATGCTCGAACCGAGTGTTTTTGAAACCCCTTCGAATTTATTCAAGTCCCAGCGCGGTATTTTTACAACTACGTAGTCAAGTGCCGGCTCAAAACAGGCTGTGGTCACTTTGGTCACCGAATTTTTAAGTTCGTGCAGGCCATATCCCAGGCCAAGTTTGGCAGCCACAAAGGCAAGGGGATAACCTGTTGCCTTGGATGCGAGGGCTGAAGACCTTGAAAGACGCGCATTTACTTCTATCACCCGGTAATCTTCTGAATTGGGATCGAGAGCAAACTGGACATTACACTCCCCGATGACGCCGATTTTACGGATTATCTTAATGGAGAGGGCCCGCAATTTGTGATATTCATCGTTAGACAAAGTCTGAGATGGTGCAACCACAATTGATTCACCGGTATGGATTCCCAGCGGATCGAAGTTCTCCATGTTACAGACGGTAATGCAATTGTCGTAAACATCGCGGACGACTTCATATTCAACCTCTTTCCACCCTTTGATCGATTCTTCAACCAGGATTTGGGGGGAATAGCTGAAGGCGTTTTCAGCCAGTTTATTCAACTCCTCCTCGTTTGAGCAGAAGCCTGAGCCTAATCCGCCAAGGGTATAAGCCGCCCTGATGATTAAAGGAAAACCCAGTTTTTTTGCCGCTTCCCTCGCTTTTTCAATCGAGTCGCAAGCCACACTTTTTGGTGTAAGAACGTCGATTTCGTGCAGAATATCGGAAAAAATCTGTCGGTCTTCGGTGTTGATAATCGATTGTACCGGAGTACCTACAACCTTGATGTTGTGTTTTTCGAGGATTCCCTGCCTGAACAGGTCGACGCCGCAATTCAGTGCGGTCTGTCCCCCGAAAGCGAGCAGAATGCCGTCAGGTTTCTCTTTTTCGATCACCTTCTCAACAAATGTGGCAGTCACCGGAAGGAAATATATTTTATCGGCAATCTCCTCGGAAGTCTGGATGGTCGCAATATTGGGATTAATCAGGATCGTATAGACCCCCTCTTCTTTTAACGCTTTCAGGGCCTGAGAACCTGAATAATCAAATTCGCCGGCTTCCCCGATTTTCAGAGCTCCTGAACCCAGGACGATTACTTTTTTTATAGCTGAGTTGATCATTTATCTGACTTATTTTTTTTTACACTTTCAATGAAATCATCAAACAAAAATTC
>TBL_comb47_HYPODRAFT_10007206_pt1 | contig 11759 bp, 7 predicted proteins | sample TroBogypolimnion_40_FD_10682 | JGI IMG/M metagenome (IMG submission 10682) | reverse complement strand
AAGAATCGTGGACAAATTTGTTGAGCGTAAAACCACGCTCAAAATCGGGGCAGCGCCGGTCAGCTGCGCGACCGGGCACCACCTTAAACTCGATCCTTTATTGTCTTGACTATAGGGTCCACTTAACATCATATCGCAACCCATCTGCATCTCTTGGGCGAGTTGCCTAAGCGAGACAGGCTTCTTTTGTTCCGCTTTGTTTATCATATGGCACCTTCGGGTGAACAAGGAAGTTAACTCATGGGCCTTGGTCAGCTCAGCAATAACTCCTGATCCTGTCGCAGACGGGCCACGGCGCCTTGATATTCTCTTTCAGTCTTTATCAAATACTCAACCGTTCTGAATGATACCTTTGACTTCGTAAGGGGCTCTACTGGTGCGAAAAGCCGATGGCTAACCAGGTGCGGGCGCCATTGCATATTCCAACGGGCCTCGATGCTCGCGCCTGGGCAATTACAAGAAGAGACGTGCGCAACCCGTAAATTCATTTGGTAATCGCCGGGCCGCGGAATCCTTTGGGTTAAATTTCACTACAGCCACACACAGCGATCTCCTAATCGCAGGTTATATAACCTATACGTTTAAATCAATTCAAGTCAAATTTTTTCCCGCTCAAATCTGGTGGTGCCTCCCGCCGGAACAGCGATAAGCCCGGGATGGCAGTCGTGTGCTGCTCTCCGTTTTCGGTCCATCGGGCAATGCTCGCGTTCAATGTCTCGAAAGCTACTTCCAACCTGTTATCCTCAACTACCTGCATAACTCGCTCAAATTGCATACGCACCTCCTGATTGCTAACCAGCCCCGCTTTGCATGGCAACTGTTATCCGGTGAATCGCACTATCAGGCAATAAGTCGAGAGGATTGGTCTATCTGCCATTATTGACTCGTGGGTAGTCTGCAACCATCATCGGGTCCGGTGCAGGGGCTCGGTCCCTTATGTTTCATAGTGTGTCTGGCTTGGGCGGCGAAAGGAAAGTCGGGTGGACAAGGATCACCAGAGTGTCGATTTGCGCTTTGGCCCAGGAAGTCATGACCGAGGGTGACTTCTTAATGTGCTCGGCTATGTCCGTCTAATCCGGCAATTAGCTCGCACCCAAATTTAGGCCTTGCTCCCATGTCGAAATGATCTCATGTGTGCGTAATATAAGGGCCATGCGCAGATATGTTATGATAATAGCGCGGTCCCGTCGATTGCGAGTTGCATGTATTATCCGGACATCCGTACGATCAGGCAAGAATTGAACAGGATCGATCTACCGGTCATCGTTTTCGTGGAGTATGCTGAGATCATCACGGAAGGCACCAAAAGGAGCTGAAGGAGAAGACAATGCAAAAACGCAAACTGGGAAATAGTGGCTTGGAAGTATCCGCAATTGGTATGGGCTGCATGAATTTAAGCTTCGGAACGGGAAAGGCGGCGGATATCGCCGATGGCGTGCAGGTGATCCGCACCGGCTACGCAAAAGGCATTACGTTTTTCGATACCGCAGAGGCGTATGGCCCCTTTACCAATGAGGAACTGGTCGGCAAGGCACTTGAGCCTTTTCGCAAGGAAGTCATTCTTGCCACAAAGTTCGGAATGATCTCGGAAGAGGGCGGGCTCAACAGCCGCCCCGAACATATTAAAAAAGTCGTGGAAGCTTCGCTGAAACGACTGCGGACCGATTATATCGACCTGCTTTACCAACACCGGGTCGATCCCAACGTGCCGATTGAGGATGTTGCAGGTACGGTAAAAGAATTGATCCAGGCGGGAAAAGTAAAATACTTTGGACTTTCCGAAGCAGGAGCGGACACCATCCGCCGCGCCCACGCGGTTCTGCCAGTTGCCGCGGTGCAAAATCAGTATTCCGTCTGGACCAGAGAACCGGAAGCCGAAGTGTTGCCGGTGTGTGAAGAACTGGGGATAGGCTTTGTCCCCTGGGGGCCGCTTGGCACCGGATTCCTGACCGGGACGATCACCCCGGATACAAAATTTGACAGCGCAACCGACCTTCGGGCCTCTTTCCCCCGTTTCAGTCAGGAGGCGATGAAAGCCAATATGCCCCTGGTTGAGATGCTGAACGATGTTGCCCGCAGGAAAGGGGTTTCCACGGTGCAGATCGCTCTTGGCTGGTTGCTCGCTCAAAAAACGTTCATCGTCCCCATTCCGGGAATGGATAAGCTTGAATACATCGAGGACAATATCAAGTCTGTCGATTTGTCGCTTACTTCAGGCGATTTGCGGGAAATCGAAGAGCGGCTGGCCAACATTGCCATCCAGGGCGGCAGGCTGTCAAAAGAGTTGCTGGCGCTGTCGGAAGAATAATAGGTTGCCATTCGTGAGGAAGACGATGCCAAAGCTGCCGAGCAGGGTGTCGAAACCTTGCAGGGCTTCTATTCCGCCACCAAGATGCCGGAGAACCTGCGCGAGGCAGGCGTTAGGGAGGAAGACCTGGCCGTAATGGCAGAAAAGGCTGTGGAAAATGGAAACTTGGGCATCTTGACCTCGATCGGCAAGGATGAAGCCCTTCAGATCATGCGCGCGGCATTCTGACTTCAAAGGAGAACATTATGGAAAAGCGTATCTTAGGAAAAAGCGGACTGGAAGTCTCGGCCCTCGGTCTTGGCTGCATGAGCATGAGTTTCGGCTACGGCCCGGCTGCGGATAAACAGGAGATGATCGCGCTGATTCGCTCGGCTGTGGAGCAGGGGATCACGTTCTTCGACACCGCCGAGATCTATGGCCCGTTCACCAACGAGGAGCTCGTAGGAGAAGCCCTGGCACCGTTTCGCGACCAGGTGGTCATCGCCACCAAGTTCGGCTTCGATTGCGACAGCGGCAAGCCGGGCGATCTGAACAGCCAACCGGCGCACATCAAACAGGTCGTAGAGGCATCACTCAAACGGCTCAGGACGGACAGGATTGATTTGCTCTATCAGCATCGGGTCGATCCGAACGTGCCCATTGAAGACGTGGCCGGGACGGTGAAGGAGCTGATCCAGCAGGGCAAGGTCAAGCATTTCGGCCTTTCCGAAGCCGGGGTGCAAACCATCCGTCGCGCGCACGCCGTCCAGCCGGTGGCTGCGCTCCAAAGCGAATACTCGCTCTGGTGGAGAGAGCCGGAAGTGGAAGTTTTGCCCGCCTTGGAAGAACTCGGAATCGGGTTCGTTCCCTTTAGTCCCTTGGGCAAGGGCTTTCTCACGGGAAAGATCAACGAGCAAACGAAGTTCGACAGCACCGATTTCCGCAATCAGGTGCCACGGTTCAGCGAGGAGAATCGCAAGGCTAATCAGGTACTGGTCGATCTGATCGGACGCTTTGCGGAGCAGAAAAAAATAACTCCCGCACAGGTCGCGCTGGCCTGGCTACTGGCCCAAAAGCCATGGATCGTTCCGATTCCCGGCACCACGAAGCTGCATCGCTTGCGCGAGAACAACGGAGCCGTTTCGGTGCAGCTTACCCCGGAAGACCTGCGCGAGTTGGAAAGCGCCGCAGCGAAAATCACGGTTCAGGGCGCGCGCTATCCGGAAAGCCTGCAGAAGCGGGTTGGACGTTGATTTCGGATAACGCTGCACGCAGCACATTTTGCTAAGTCCGACCATGCACCATCGTTCCCACGCTCCCGCGTGGGAACGCGAATCCCCGGACGCGCCAGCGTCCAGCATCGGAGGTAACGCTTTCGCCATCGGAAGAGTTGCCACGCAGATGAAGTCCGGGACGCAGGAGCGTCCCTTGATGCATTCCCACGCGGGAGCGTGGGAACGACCGTAGTGCATTTGGCCAGTACCTTGCTGGTCTTCGCAATCATGAGCCTTCCTTGGCCTTCGCTCTTTCCAGTATCTATTGCCCTTGCGCTCTGCGGTTTCAGCGGTTTTTGCTATGGTGTGATCATTATACGCCGTGCTCGTCGCCAGACGTATTATCAGCCGGAGTCCATCCAGTCAGGTACAAACTTAATGGTATAGGTATATTGACTTTGCTTTTTACGTTTTCGATGATCGTACCGTCACAGGTCAAACTAAACGGATTTTTTTATAGTCCGCTGCCATAGCTCCTCCTGTTGAGATAATAATCGTTGCCGCTAATAAGGAGGACACAATTTTTAAGCAAAACATTCTTTCCTCCTTGACAGCTATCTCGGACTAGAGGTCAAGTTTACGGGTCCCCATCCACTTCACGATTTCCGGATCGCGATGATCGAAGAAACTGCTTTCCTTCCTGTCCAGCTTCGCAATGGCCTCCATATCCTCAGGGGCGAGTTCGAAGTCGAAAATGGTGAAGTTTTCAACCATGCGCTCAATGCGCACTGATTTCGGGATGGCCACCACGCCTCTTTGGGTCAGCCAACGCAGCACCACCTGAGCAATCGATTTGCCGTATTTGCTACCAATGGCAGCGAGCAGTTCGTTGCTGAACAGATTGTTTTTGCCCTCTGCAAAGGGACCCCAGGATTCGATCTGAACACCGTTTTCTTTCAGAAACCGTTGCGTCTCGATCTGCTGACAGAAAGGATGTGTCTCTATCTGATTGACTGCCGGCGTCACTTCATTGTGAACGATCAGATCCATGACCCGGTCCGGGGGGAAATTACTGACACCGATGGCCCGTACCCTGCCTTCGCGGTACAATTTTTCCATGGCCCGCCAGGAGCCGTAGACATCGCCGTACGGCTGATGGATCAGGTAGAGATCCAGGTAATCCAGTTGCAGCTTGGTCAGCGATGTATCGAACGCCTTCAACGTTCTTTCGTAGCCCGCGTCCTGCACCCAAAGTTTGGTGGTTACAAACAGCTCATTCCGGGCCACACCACTACCCCTTATCGCGTCGCCCACGGCTTTTTCATTCAGGTAAGAGGCCGCCGTATCGATCAGTCGATACCCGGTTTGCAGGGCATCACTGACGCTGCGTTCACATTCCTTGAGGTCGGTTACCTGGAAGACGCCAAAACCGAGAACAGGCATCTCCACGCCATTGTTTAAATTTATCTTCTGCATACCAGCATCTCCTGTATGAATACTGTTTTAGCTCAGCGTCCCGTCAACTCTTCAACTTTTTCGGGGTAGCGGTTTCCTTGCACAGTGATCTTTGCGGCGGCCTGCTCGATAGTGGCGAGATCGGTAGCCGTGAGTTCGACGGAAGCGGCGCCGATGTTTTCATCCAGGCGATCCAGCTTCGTGGTCCCCGGGATCGGCACGATCCAGGGCTTCTGGGCCAGGAGCCAGGCTAGGGCGATCTGTGCAGGGGCTGCCTTCTTTTCCGCCGCGATCCTGCCGAGCAGGTCAATCAAAGCTTGATTAGCCTTCAATGCCTCGGGGGTAAAGCGCGGCAGGGTGTTGCGGAAGTCGGTACTGTCAAAGGTCGTTTTTTCATTCATCTTGCCGGTGAGGAACCCCTTGCCCAGCGGGCTGTAGGCTACAAGGCCGATGCCCAGTTCTTCCAGCGTCTGTAACAGCCCTTCTTCAGGCCGCCTGAACCAGAGCGAGTACTCATTCTGAACCGCTGCTACCGGCTGGACGGCATGAGCACGCCGAACCGTCTGAATCCCAGCTTCGGAAAGACCGAAGTGCTTGACCTTCCCCTCGCGGATCAGCTCCTTCACCGCTCCTGCCACCTCCTCGATGGGAACGTCCGGATCGACCCGGTGCTGGTAAAAGAGATCAATTACCTCCGTCCTGAGTCGCTTGAGGGAGGCCTCGGCGACTTCCTTGATGTGCTCGGGCCGGCTGTTCAGGACGGGCCCGGCACCCTTCATGCCTCGTGGATCGACACTGGTATCGAAGCCGAACTTGGTGGCAATGACCACCTTGTTCCGCAGTGGAGCGAGAGCCTCGCCGACCAGTTCTTCGTTGGTGAAAGGTCCATAAACTTCAGCCGTATCAAAAAAGGTAATGCCCCGTTCCACTGCGGTTCTGATCAAAGCAATCATCTCCTGCCTGTCCTTTGGGGGGCCGTAGGAAAAGCTCATCCCCATGCAGCCAAGTCCCAAGGCAGAGACCTCCAGTCCGCTTTTTCCCAGTTGTCGTTTTTGCATTGCATGCTCCTTTTTTTCCGGGACCTCTTGGTCCGTAGCCGAATAGCTGTTCTCCACGCATTGTATTGTACCAACGTAAAGCCTGAGGCGGTAGATCGATCCTACTTCTTTCTTGCCTGATCCGACGGAGGGGCGAGTGCGACCCCTAAAGGGTAATTTCGTCCCGAGTCCTTTCATTTGTCAGACCTCTATTCAGCTTTCGTTCCTATCCAGACCACCCCCCTCGGACACGCAGACCAGCCCCCTTTGATGCGACAAATATCTAACCTTATGAGCCCTGATGAATCCTCTGGATGTTTTTGTAAGATATGTACAAGTTAATTAAAATAATTGACTTAGCTTGATGCCTGTTACAGTTTCGGCCAAACTCAAGGTCCCGCGGGGAGGCAGGACAGGAGAAGTGATATGGTCAATTTTCATTTGTCAAAAGGGGCTGAAATGGCTGTTTATCTGAACCGTTGTGCAGATAGTGGTAGGCGGTAGGCCGGCCCCAAAATCATATAACGGGGACGCGGCTTCAGTCAGTTGCAGTTTAAATATTTATTGCAAAATGCTTTCTAATATTGTAGTCTGTGCCATAATCCATGAAGAGACCTAAAATGGAAGCCTATGGTGGCCTTTTTCTCAGATTTCATCTTTTACACGGATCGCCGCCGGATCTTTGAAGCGGGGAAATGAAACCTGGTGAGGATCAGAACGACGACACCTCCCTAAATACTACTCCTGCGGGTGGGTCAAATTTGACCGTCGAGATCGTGGGTCAAAATTGGAAGGCCTGACATTGAGGGTCTTCGAAGTAATGCTTTATACCGTTTGCCCGGTATTTGCCTAAAGTCGGAGGTGTCACCTAAAACGCCATAGCAAGTTCCTTTGGAAAGGAATAGAAAATGCCCGATATACAGAAAGATACAAAAGAGAAAGCGGTAAGAATTCTGAAAGCGGTAGGCGCCGTTGCCAAACCCTCTGTCCCTGCAGGGTCCTTCAAAAGATGTACGATATGGCCGAAAGGGTATCTTGTTGAAGATAAGCCTACCGACGGAGTAACGGTCAGGAGGGTTCAGCCTCCCGAAACCTTGACACACAGTTCAGGGGGGTATGAGGGAACGCCCGGAGGGCGACAAAGGCTCATCGCCATTCTTGGTCCCGACTGTTCGCTCTATGATGTTGCCTTGGCCCTACAATGGCTATTTTTTAAAGTTCCGCTGGAACCGGGAGAAATGCCTTTAACGCCGCTTGAAATCGCGCGCGCATTGTTCGCCTATAATGCCGCGATACTCTGTCCCGATGACCCCGTCGCACCCGTGTCTCCCGATAAGGCTACGCGGTTCGTTTGGAATGTAGGAGATCAACTTACTCTTCCTTTGGAAATCGAAAGCGGAAATGACCCCTTTTCTTTGAAGCTCGTCACCGACTTTGCAAAAATGAAGGAACTCGCCGACGAATATACGGATAAGGGTGGAGAGGACCTGGTTTTACAATCGAGGCCCGCCGCGCAGCTTCCTTTTCCGCCCAGAAAAGACGTAACTGACACCATAACACCTATCAACATGCACTGCATCCCAGAGCTTGATGCGGCAATTCCTCTGCCTGCCTCGCCGGGAGACCCCCAACCACAATTCGACGCCTCGTCGTTTGCTCAGACCCTCAGCGACAAGATGTTAGCCAACTCATGTGAATGCGTCTTTTACGTATACGAGGCGATGCGGCGTTTGTCAGCCCTGAAGGTTAATGACGGCGATACCGACCCCGCGATTACTGTCATAGTTCAGCTCTGCAATCTCCTCGAGGACGATCAGGTCAGGCTCATCGCTTCTCTATCCGGCGGCAACGCGATCCTGCGGCTGATGTATTCAAAGCTTGAAACCGCACGAGAACTGGACCCCACGCTTGCCGGCCCGACATCCGATGTAATGGGAGCCCTGCGCAAGGTTGCCGCTGGAATCGGTCTCGTCGAACATCCGGCACAAAAGGATAGCTGGCTTTCCTGGCGACATAAGGATCCGCAGTGTCGTTTCGGACCGACGTTCCAGCCGTTTGAACCGCCGGTTGCGACACATCTCCGGAGCAGAACCGTCGCAGGCAAGATTGTCATAGACCTTTACGAAATGGCATTGGGTAGGCTGGTGGCCGTATCTGAAAACCTCAGTGCCAAACTCGTGGAAGATAAGGTAGCGGCCATAAGCAAACTCTCCCTGAGGGGACAAGAGGGCACTCCCAAGCAATGGATCGAGTCGCATCAAAACGATACGGAAGACAACTACGGAAAAAGCCCCTACTCGATCACGATCAATGCATCGCTTTGTACCAGCCGCCGCGCACCTGCAGTCGCAATCCCGGGTGTGCCGGTGAACGAAGCCCGAACGCTGGCAAGAATGAGGCTGGCGGCCTTGATTTGCGAGGACGAAGGCTTTTTCGATTCCACCCAAGCCGGAGATCCGGGCATCGTATCCTACGGGATGCAGCAATGGGCGGCTCACAACGACGAAAACCTGACCGTTCTCTGGGAGCGTTTCCGGGTGCTGTACCCCGATCAGTACGACTTGTTCCTGGGCATGTGGGGTCTTGAGACACGACAATGGATTCCAGGCTGGAAGGGGGAAACTCAGTCATATCTGTTCACTCTCCCGTCCGGCTTGCGTTCCGATTTGGACCAGAAAAAGGTTTCCCCCAACCTCGTCAGGGCGTTTAAATCGACCCGGACCTTGGATCCCGATTCCACCGTCGAGAGCATCTGCCTTGGTCAGAGTTGGTTGATCGTCGACCAGAAAGCGGGCAAGCAGTACCTCATACTGCTCGAAAACCGGACCCTCAACGTTTACAACCATCCCGGCGTTTTCGAGCAGCCTGCCCTCTCCGATATCATGGCCGCCAATCGGTTCAGCTTGGATAGTGACGCTGTTGGCAGAGACGCTATGTATCTGTTCGATCTGGACGCTTCTTACAGCGCCACTCTCGACAACCAGGATGTATCGGCCGACCTTAAACAGGAATTTAAAAATCAAGGATTTTCACTGGACGACAACACCGTCATCGCTGTCGACCAAGTCGGTTCCAACTGGTCGGTGAACGACGTCCCGGACAAGCTCCGCTACGTGATTGCAAAAAAGGACGGCACGCTTCATGTCAGTAGCGTACGTCAAGGCGATGGTGCCTACTTTCCGAGCCTGGCGACTTTCGTTCGATTGCCCATAAGCAAACCCGGTGCTGCCGGATCCTTTCCTGTTTCCGGCCGATGCCAGGTTTTGCCGCTGGGGAATATCCCGCCCCGGCGCCCCTTTTTCCTGGCCCAGGACAACGGCCGGTCCTGGTCCGCTCGGGCGCGTCTTGCCGCCTTATGCTCGCCGGAGTACCTTCGCATCCAGGTGCACACCGCTGCCTGGCGGCTGACCTGGCTGCAGTTTGCCCCGGACTTAACACCGGTGACCTTCCCGGTAAATGATGGAACAACCAAAGCGAACCTCGATTATAAGACGCTCTTTCCTGCATGGCTGGGAGCGGCCTTGGTGCTGGACCAACACATTAATGCCCCAAGCCGGATGGTGAAAGACGTGGCTACCGCGCTAAGTCCACTAGACCGGTACGAGGTGAAGTTGGACAAGACCGATCCTTCCAACATCAAACCACAAACGACCTCACCATGGTACCAACGCTTTTTGATCACCTACATGGCGATTCGCTACACCTATGCCACCGGTGACCGTAACAGGGCCATCCTGATGCAGAATAAAAGCCCCGATCCGGATCATGCAGGTAAACCTGCGGAAAATGACCTGATGGATCCATTCAAATCGCCGTCTTTTCCCGGATGGTAGCCAGGCGATCTTTTGCATTGTCGCATACGAAGAAGTGGCGACTTCCGAAGGAAGGATTGCTATGACCTCATTTTCTCTCAGTCCCGAGACCGAATACATCGCCACGGCCCTTGGCATCCTCAAAGCGGGAGCGGTGAACGGTGCCTTTTTCTCGGCTCCTTGGGACCACGTCGGCAAGATTCTCTCCGATGACGGCCAGCGATCGGCGCTTGTTTCGGCCATCGAAAGGCTCTTGCCGCCATCCGACCCGGCAGCGCTGGAACCGGCGGCATCAGGCAAGGTGCGTGGCTGCTACCCCCTGCTCGAACAGGGGGGCTGCGGGCAGGTTTACCTCAAAGTCGAACGCGACAGCGCCGCGCCGGGCAGTGCCCTTACCCTCGGCGTAGCCGCTGAAATCAAGGCCGGCGGGGACGGGCCCTCGGTCGTCGCCGATCTTGTCCTGATCGCCGCCGGTAACGGTTCCGTGCATGCGGTCGCGGGCACCGATTCGTACCCGTTATCCATCAAGGCGCGCGTCCCGGTGGGAGACAGCGGGGCAGCCGTCGCCGCGTCGCTGCTAATCGTCGCACCGCTTCCCTCCAATACCAAAAAGAGCCGGCTGACTTTCAGCGTGGAGGGGGTTTCCGACACCGCCGCACCACTGGTCTACGATCTGTCGGATGCCGCTCCGCCTGTCGCGGGGATCGTGACCGGCCTGCTGCAACTGGCGCTGGCAATGATAGGCGATTCGGCCGCGGAAGAGGTCCAGCATTGTGCCGATGCCTTAGCTCCTTTGCTCGGCTTGACCGCCGGCGTTCCGCCGTTTCCTTTTGGAGAGCTGGCCAAGGACCCCGCATCCGCACTGTCTTCGCTCAAGGACTGGCTGGCCAAGCTCGTTGCCGCACCATTGGCGGACGGGCAACGACCGTTTCTTGCCTGGCTCTCCGCCTTCGGCGAGCTCCTTGACGCCGGTGTGCAGAGCGCTCCAGGGACGGACGGCACGGAAGACGGTCAGGTGGTCCTGACCCTGGTAGAGGCCGGGGCGACCCCCGGACTTGACGTCACCGTCGGGGTGCGCACCGATTCTCAAAGCGGCACCCCCTCGCTGGTCATCGGTCTTCGCGCGGAGCTCCCAAGCGGCGGCATCGACGCGAATTTGCAGGCCGACGTGGCCCTGTGCGTGATTCCGCTCTCCGGCACGGCGGCGGTCACCTTTTTGGAAAGCGTCGATCTCATCATCACCGCGCCCGCCACCGACCATCCTCTGATCGATCCCTCCGATACCGGCGGCCTTCTCGCGGTCGGCTCGCTCCAGGCGGGAATCCGTTACCAGGGGTCGGCCGGCGCTCCCAAGGTGATTCCGGTACTCGCCTTGTCAAAGGTCACCGTATCCGTGGGCGGCAAATCGGTGACCTCGGACCGGCTCGACTTGACGAATGTGGGGACGCTGACCCAGGCGGCGGAGTCGGCCCTGTCGGCCGCCTTCTCCGATGGGCTGAACTCCGAAGCGGAGGTGGTGAAAGCCTTCTGTACCCTTTTGGGAATCGGGACCACGCCGAGCCTCGCCATGGAGGTTTTCGCCAGCGACCCGTATCGGGCCCTCGTCGACTACTATCGCCGTTTGCGCGGAGAAACGGACGGATGGCCCCGCCTGCTCGGCGCCCTGGGAACGCTGCTCGGCTCGGCGCACCCGGCTGGTTTCCAGGGCTCGGGTACCGCTGAAGAACCCTGGCGCATCGACTTGGACGCCCTGACCGCGCAGAGTGGCTTCGCTCCCGCTGTTAAGCTGGCCATTTGGGACGCGGGTGAGGCAACCCTGCCGCGCTTTTGCCTGGCCCTTCGGGCGGAGCTGTCAGCCCCCCGGTGCGAGTTGTCCGCCGATCTTCAGCTCCTGTCGGTCGAGCTGCCGGCCCAAGGCGCCGGGGAGGCCCGGTGGTTGAGCGGCATCACGGCA
>TBL_comb47_HYPODRAFT_10007203_pt1 | contig 11763 bp, 13 predicted proteins | sample TroBogypolimnion_40_FD_10682 | JGI IMG/M metagenome (IMG submission 10682) | reverse complement strand
CTACGCAAAAGCCACCAAAAGAATATAACTTTTAAGATTACAGACATAAAAAAAGCCCACATCGCTGTGAGCTTGATTTTATTGGTGGCCGAGACTGGAATCGAACCAGTGACACGCGGATTTTCAATCCGCTGCTCTACCGACTGAGCTACTCGGCCGTACTTTTCTTACCCTTGCGAAAGTCGGTAAAACTCCACAAGCCGCGCATTATAGCAAACTTCTAGCGGATTTTACAAAGTTTACTTTTAAACACTACTTAATTATTTTTGATATGTTGCTATGGCGTGGTGGCAGGACTATAAGTGTTTATGTAAAAGTGTAGCAGCAATGTAAAATGTTGATGATGAAAAAAAATACTATTAGCAGACCGTCTCAAGCCCTGCGCGAGGCATTGACTGAGAAGATAAACCATAAAACTAAACCCTTGGGTGCTTTGGGTATGTTGGAGTCAATTGCCACGCAAATTGGCCTGATTCAGCAAACACTGACGCCACGGTTAAATCAGCCGACCATGCTGGTTTTTGCAGGAGACCACGGCATCGTTGAGGCAGGTGTAAGTCCATTTCCGCAGGCGGTGACCGCGCAGATGGTACTTAATTTTTTGCAAGGTGGTGCGGCGATTAATGTATTTACCTTACAAAATAATATGCGTTTGCGCGTAGTGGATAGCGGCGTAAATTATGAGTTTGAACCCACCCCATCATTGATTAATGCAAAAATAGCCATGGGTACGCGAAACTTTTTAATTGAACCAGCGATGTCGGTGGCGCAATGTCAGGAAGCGTTTGCATCGGGCGCAGCTATTGTGGATGCGGAAGTTGCAGATGGTTGCAATGTATTTGCTTTTGGCGAAATGGGTATTGGTAATACCTCTGCAGCAAGTTGTCTTATGAGCATAGTATGTGGCTTACCTATTAAGCAATGTGTTGGTCGTGGCACAGGGTTAGATGATGCGGGTTTGGCACGTAAAGTGGATGTGCTGGCGCATGCAATTGTGCAGCATGGCTTGGATGACGATGACGCCATGCAAATACTAGCGACTTTTGGCGGTTTTGAAATTGCCATGATGGTTGGCGCAATGTTGCGAGCGGCTGAACGCCAATGTACATTATTGATTGACGGGTTTATTACCACGTCGGCATTATTAATTGCTGCAAAATTGCAGCCTAATATCTTGCATTACTGCATATTTACACATTGTTCGGATGAGTTTGGCCATAAGCACATGTTGAAATTTTTGAAGGTGCAGCCTTTGCTACAAATTGATTTACGCTTGGGCGAAGGTACCGGAGCAGCTTTAGCTTATCCACTAGTTTTGGCAGCGGTGAATTTTTTAAATACGATGGCATCGTTTTCTTCGGCAAGTGTTTCAGAGAAGCTAGAAATTCATTAAAGCTATGTTTACAGATTTGATGATTTCCTTCAAGAAACAGAGCTACTATTTTTTAGTTGCAGTGATGTTTTTTACGCGTATCCCAATCAACTTTAAAGAGTTTGATGATACGGATTTAAACAAGGCGACGCGCTATTTTCCACTCGTTGGAATCTTGGTAGGCGTGATAGGGGCGTCTATTTTTTATCTTGCTGGTATTTTATTGCCACAAGAAGTGGCGATTTTATTAAGTATGGTCGCGACAATTTTACTGACAGGCGCCTTTCATGAAGACGGCTTGGCTGACGCGGTAGATGGCTTAGGTGGTGGCTGGAGCCGAGAGCAAGTGCTAACTATTATGGTGGATTCGCGCATTGGAAGTTATGGAGCCATTGCTTTAGTCATGGCTTTGCTAAGCAAATATCAGGCACTCAACTATCAGACAATGGCAATGATTCCTGTATCAATAATTGCTGGTCACTCCCTGAGTCGCCTGTCTGCGGTGTTGGTGATGGCTACGCAAAGTTACGTTAAGTCTGACGGTAAAGCGAAGCCTCTAGCAACGAAAATTACTACATGTGAGTTAATCATCGCTACGATTTTTGGTTTGCTACCACTGGCATTTTTGGGCATACAATCTTTACTGGCGTTAGTGCCGGTGGCTCTAGTTTGGATGTGGTTCAGTGCCAAGATTAAAAAGCGTATTGGTGGCTATACTGGGGATTGTTTAGGGGCGATGCAACAGCTGACAGAAATTGCTTTTTACATAGGCTTGATCGCAAGTTCCAGTTTATTTTATAAGTTATTAACTGGCATATGAAACTGACTTTAGTGCGCCATACTAGCTTAGATATTTCGCCAAGTATTTGCTATGGTCAGGCTGATGTTGCTGTATCAAGCAAGTTTGAAAAAGAGCGCTTAGCGTTACAAGAAAAGCTGACGCCGTTTAAGTTTGATGCAATCTATAGTAGCCCTTTGCAGCGCTGCCATCAGTTGGCACAGGCGCTATGCGCGGATGAAAGTTTGGGATTTGCCGTGGATGACATTCGCCTTGATCCACGCCTCAAAGAACTTCATTTTGGTGACTGGGAAATGCAAGCTTGGGATAGTATTCCACGCGATATTTTCGATATTTGGGCGAATGATTACGCGAATCTGCCCCCACCTAATGGCGAAACATTCTCCCAGCTACACGCTCGTTCTAAAAGCTTTGTGTCCGATGTTAGTACTCACTACCAAGATAAAAATTTACTTGTGGTGACCCACGGAGGTTTGATTCGAGCGCTGATTGCTGAGGTATTACAAATGCCTTTAAAACGACTGTTCAGACTGAACATAGATCATGCCAGCGTGACGCAATTAGAGTTTAAAGGTGAAGTCCCTAAAGTTATTTTTATGAATCTTTAACTAGTTAAATTTGTACTTAAATTTACTTCAGTCTAATCGGTAGGCCAGCAGCAATAAAATTAACTTCATCGGCTAGTGCTGCCACAGATTGATTTAGCCGACCTTGTTCATCTTGAAATTTCCGGTTGATTTCACCCAACGGCACGATACCCATGCCCACTTCATTACTCACCAAAATGATAGTGCCTGGCAAGTTAGGGAGTAACGTCAATAAAGCCAGGCGCTCAGCCTCCCAGTTAGAGTTGCTAGGTGGCTTGCAGTCTTCGCATATCCATTGCGCAAGCCATAGGGTTAGGCAGTCAACAATTAGGCATTGTTGAGCACCTGCGTGACTGTTGATTGCTTGAGCTAAATAATGAGGTTCTTCGACTACGGCCCAGTTTGCAGGGCGCCTATCTTTATGGTGTTGTACTCGCGCGCCAAATTCCGCATCGTAGATTTGTGCAGTAGCAATATAAGTGACGGCTAAGTTGCACTCTTGAGCCAATCTTTCGGCATAACTACTTTTTCCTGAGCGGGCTCCGCCTAAAATTAAATTTATAGCCATTAATGTAACTCCAAGCAAACCTTACATATGATAGTTCGAGGTATGTGATTAGAAAGCTAATGTGTTGTATAGCTATAAAAAAACCGCGCTAGAGCTAAAATCTAATGCGGCCTAGTATTCATGACTTAGTTAAAAGTGTTTATGCCATTTTAAGCACAAGGTTCAGTTTAGGTAGCGCCATAGCCAGCATCCAAAATCCAACCAAGTACATAGCAGTAAAGCCTGTAAAGCTAGGTAAGTAGTTCCACCCATATTGCATAGTTTCTAAAAATCCACTATTTGGGAAGCGCCCTGAAAACAAGTAGTATGTTTGTGTAGAAATCACAAAGGCGGCTAGGGTTGAAACCAAGCCTGCTAATGTAAATTTAAGCGCATCTAAGCTGTTGCTTTGTTTGCCTAACCATAAACCAGCTAGCCACATTACTGCATAAGTTGGCAACATACCCCAGTAACCAGCAGTTAAGCAAAAAGCCTGCAGGCTATCAACTGCAGCAGCACCAAAGTCTATTGCTGTTGCTAGCACCACAAATAAAGTAAACCAAGCTGCTTTTCTTAAGTACAAACCACCAATTAACAACAAAGCTAAGCTGGCGTCCGGCAAGGCCACGCTAGTTAGCACATGACTACCACGTGTAAGTAACATTAAGAAAGCAATTGCTGCGACGATGATTAGGGTTTTTGCGTTTAACGCAGGTGAAGATTTTTGAGTTTTATTCATTTTAAGCCTTTAAAAAAGACGCTGATTAAAAGCCGCCTTTATACATTTTTTGTCATCATAACATTTTTATTTAATGACTCTAACTAAACCATTAAAAATCTGCTTTCATACCAAAACGCCAAGTGCGAACAAAGTCAACAGGGTAAAGGGCTGCATCATTAATTTGAATGCTATTCTCATGCGCAAACAGGTTATTGATCGCGGTAAAGAATTGTATGTTTTTGTACTGGTAACTAAGCGCAACGTTTGTGGTCAGGTATGGAGTTTGTTTTTGCAATAAAGTATTAGTAAAGTCGTTATATGAATAAGCAGTTGAACGCCAGGTTTGATTTAAGTTAAAGGTCGCATGCTCAAGAAACTTGTAATTTACGTTGGCAACAACTGAATGTTTGGGAGCACCTGGCAAGTCTTTGCCGTTAAATGCACCCCCACTATTATTTTCTTGGTCAATAATTGCACGCGTGAAGTTGTAAATGAGTGAAGTACTTAGATAATCGTCAAACTTGTAGCTATCTTGAAGCTCCAAGCCGTATTTGTGTGATTTATCTATATTAGTGTTGCGATAAATAGATTGAGCACTGTCTTGAAAGTAAAAAATTTCATTGTTTAAGTGGCTATAAAAAGCAGTGGCTTTAAAGCGATTGCTATCTACAATTTGATTAACCCCTAAATTTATGGTCTTTACTTGTTGAGGTTGAATAAAGCCGTTAAACGTTGTTACATAAGGGGATTGATAAAAGTCGGTTGCAAAGAAGCGGTCAATATCAGGAGCTAAGAAAGATTGGTTGAAATTAGTGAATAGACTGAGCGCTGAACTGAGTCGATAATTCGCGCCAACATCCCATGCGTTAAGGCTTCTATCATTATTTAGTTGACTGCCACTTGTTGGGCTATATTGATATTTAACTTTCTCATTTCGCAGACCTGCGGAAACTGTTAGTGCATCTGAAAGCCAAAGTGGGCGGTATTCTATTAGGGAAAATAAGGCGCTGCTATCTTTAGAAGTAATATCTGAGCCAGAATCTCGTGAGCCGTTAGAAATTTTTGCTCCACCCGTGACGCTTAAGGTTTCATTGCAGAAACTCAATAATAAATCGTAAGCATCACTTGTATTTTTTGAAGGTGCAATTGGAACATAACTTACATTTTTATTTTCTTTATAGTAATTGCTGCTGATATTGATTGAAGGGGTAATGTTGTAGCTGGCGCCCAATCTCCATGATTGACTATCTAGTATTTGGTGTGTGTAAGTTCCAGATCCGCTTTGTCTTGAGTTAGCATTAAATTGTGCTTGGCTGAGAGTGTTTGGGAAGCGAATATCATTGTTAGAGTTTGTGGCCTCTATGAAAACACTGAGATCGGCTGTTGGCTTAAGCTTTAATTTAACATTTTGCGTGTCGCTTGCAGATTTATCTTTATTGCCGCTCTGGTCTGGGTTGCTGTAACCAGCTAGACCGTCGTGAGCTAAGTTTGCTGAAAGATCAAAGTACTTTTCTGACATTCCGGCATTGATATAATGATTTTGTTGGCCGTAGTTACCAAATGAGGTGCCGACAGTAACACCTGTTTTATTTTTGGTAAAAATTTGAATGACACCTGCGGTGGCGCCATCACCATACGCGACCGAGCCACTACCCTTACTAATTTCAATACGCTCTATGTTTCCAAGTGGAATGGCTGCAATTAGCTGTGGCACCATATCAATACTGTTAATTCTTCGTCCATCAACAATGATTACAACATTCTGAGCGCCGTTTTCACCGCCATAACCTCTTAAGTTAATAGAAGGCGTAGCTTTGCTACCAAAGCTTGAGCCAATATTAAGTGAGCTTTGTTGAGCTAAATAATCGTAAAGTGTAGCTGCGCCAGAGGCTTCAATTTGCTTGGAGGTATGAATTTCTGAGGCATAAGTGGTTTCAGATTCTTTTTGATTAAAGCGATTATCTTTAACCTCAATCTCACCCAAATTAATGGTTTCAGTCGCAAAAGCTGATGTGCTAAATGCCAAGGTAACAAAGCTGGCAATGATAGATCTTTTCATGGTTATTTTCCCTTAATCTGCACGCGACCCCGCGAGTAGATTGTTTTTAGGCCTGTATGTTCAGGCCTTAGTTTTAAAGTTAGGGAATACAGCAACATGAAAAAATAAAATTGACGGCGAGGCCGATTTCTCGACGCAAAAGCGCTGCCTATATTTACCGTCACCCCGCGGTATTTCCTAGCGTATATGTTGTAAGGCCGGTCTCCGGGCTTATGAACGTTAGGTTTTGACACCTAGTGTTTTGCGCCTTCCCAAGTCTTACCTTTTCTAGGCTTGAGCTCAGTGGCATATTGCAAAACTACATTCACTTACCGTTGCGGGGGCAGCATAGGATTGGTTAATTTGAATTAACTCACCTATTTCCCAGTTTCACCTTATTTGTAGAAAACAAACTTGGCACCTGACAACAAGCGACAATTATAGCGGTTATTTTTTTATCAAATTGAAATATTTTTCGTATGGGTTAGCACAGCACTTACAGCAATGTGTTGTAATACTTTTAAATATAGCGGTTACCTATTGACCTTACTCATTTTTTTAATTTACTATGACCCTATGGATGCCGACTTAAAAGCTTTAGAACAAAAACTCTCACAGCTCATTTCATTGTGTGATGATTTACGCAATCAAAACGCGCAATTACGCGTGGATTTAAATGCGACACAAACTGATAGTGCGTTACTAAAGGCTAACATGGATCAAGCAAGTGTGCGGATTGAAGCGTTGATGGAGAGTCTGCCTTAACGCAGCTACGATAAAAGATAATGAACAAAGCTAAAGGTGTTGATGTCAATATCATGGGTCGTGACTTCACGGTGTCTTGTACCGATGAAGAGCGTCCCGGTTTGATTAATGCGGTTAATTTTTTAGATAAGAAAATGCGCGATATTCGCGATAATGGCAAGGTGGTTGGTGCGGAGCGTATTGCCATTATGACTGCCCTGAACTTAGCTCATGAGTTACTTAACAGTAAAAGCGGTAGCGTAGATGTTGGTGATATCAAGCGTAGAGTTACCCAAATGCAGGACCAAATTGATAAGGCGTGTGAGGCAAAGTAAACACCTTGCAAGTTTTAAGAAGTTCAGTATTTAGATATTTTTTAGGTTGGTTTTGCTGGGTATAGAACTCACCATTTAATTCCAACTTTCACGGTTTGTTCTCTGCGGTGCGGTTTAGGCTAATAATTCCTTGAACTAGTTTATAGCATCGGTTTCGGTCATTCGAGTTGTTGTGTGCGCGCCCTAAATTGAGTGTTCTTTTAAGAATCTCTTGGTGGGTGTACCTAATGCGCTCTAGGCCTTTTCCACTTGAGCCTTTTTGGTTCAGGATGCTGGTCTAAGCTTTATCCGTGGAGAACTCCTTTTTTTGCTTAGCGTAACTCATGATATTTGAGGTCGGCCAAACTCACAATGTCTAGGCAATTGACATGGCAGGCTTCTAAGATGACTGGGGGTGCAAAGCCAGCTTCGGAAGCCTCTAGCCAGCGTGCCGCACATACACACCAACGATCACCAGCTTTTAAACCTTCAAAGCTGTACTCTGGCCGCGGTGTACTTAAGTCATTGCCACGTGAGATAGAGTAAGCTAAAAACTCATCGGTGACTTGCGCGCATACAGTATGACTTCCGTTATCGTTAGGCCCAGTCTCGCAACAACCGCTGCGCGTAAACCCAGTTAGGGGATTAAGGCTACACAATTGTAAAGAAGTGCCGAGTACATTTTTGTCCTGTGGCTTTTTGCTAAGATTATTGGCCATATAATTATTCTCTGATTTTTGATAAAGTCACGACTAATGAATCACTATGACATACTTTAGCGATATAGTTAATGCAGTCAATCATAACAAATTCACACTAAAGGCGAGCTATGCGTTATTGGCTAATGAAATCTGAACCGACCGATGTTTCTATTGACGACTTGGCAGGCTTTCCTAACCAAACAGTCGATTGGTATGGCATTCGTAATTATCAGGCGCGTAACTTTATGCGCGACCAAATGCGGGTTGGCGATGGTGTATTTTTTTATCATTCCAATTGTGATGTGCCTGGGATTGCTGGTATTGCAGAGGTCTGCACGCTAGCGTATCCAGACCGACTGCAGTTCATCATGGGTCATAAATACTACGATGCCAAAGCGACCCCAGAAACGCCAAGATGGTTAAATGTAGATGTAAAGTTGGTGCGTAAAACACGATTATTAAGCCTAAAAGAGTTACGTACCTATTCTGAATTAGAGCATATGCGCATCTTGCAACGTGGAAACCGGCTATCGATTACGCCAGTAGATCCTAAAGAGTGGGATTTTATAATGACACTACTTAAAGCCGAGTCTTAAAAGTATGTAACTTTGCTATTGACCCAAAAAATTAACTGATAAAGGGCTGGAGTAAATTCCAGCCCTTTATCTTTGTGGATGACTGCTAATAGGGAGAACGATTAATTTTACGTTAGTCTGTTACGGGCCATTTTGCCAATTTCTGTCTGGTGCGCATTGGATTGTAAATAACTCCATCGAGCATCTTGAGGCATAAAGAACACGTTTTCTGCCGCGTATTCATCTTTGTCTTCTGGGTCAGCACCAGCGTATTCACCTTCCCCAAAAGATAGTTTGGCAAATTATTGCTCAAACGAATCGGAGATGTATTTGAGAAAATTAAACCTAAAACAATGTGCTTGTACTCAGCGGCATCAATATTCTTACGTAATTTATCGGCAGCTTTCCAAAGTTGTTTTTCTAAGGTCTCTGTTTTTAGTTCTTTTTCTTTTGCCATGAGTATCTCAGGGAGGTTTATTTACTTGTAATAATGAACATAGTATCAAACCTAATTCTTTATTGGTAATAAGCGTGATAAATGAACAGTTCACTTAAAGAGACTTATTGGGAGCCAGCAAGCTGGGAATTGAGCGCACAGCGAAATTACCCGTAGCGATAGCGTAGGGCAGAGGGAGCCGAACTCGTATGAAGGAGCTTCAGAAACGGAAAGTGAGCTCAAGCGAGCGTTAGAGTTTGGGAGGTGGAACACCTCGGCGCCAAGAGCAGCTAGGCTCCCCTATGGGTGGGTCGACCGTCCGGGGAGATGATGCGGCAACGTCACAAATGGAGATACGTCGCAGACGGCTTGCAATGCAGCCCTCGCAGAGANGAGCCGCGCTTTGCGCAGACGCACCCGAGGACAGTTCTTTGTCCGCTGGAGGATCTCCGATCCGAAAGGCAATCATAANTAGGTAGATTGGGCGTCCAGACCAGTCAATACGGCGAAGTTGGCGACAGCCAACCTCCAGAATGGAGGCTGTATGGTACGTATTTCTGTGCGCAGAACAGTTGGCTTTTACTGTTCGTAGTCGTCACAACATACTCATTATTGTTGTGATTAGCCTAAAAACGTATAGCAATAAGTATGGCAATCAATCCCTAATATCTTTACTGGTGCGTGTTACCCCATTAAAATTTTGTGATCAGCTTTTAAGCATAACGCTTTAGAAAAGCGATTGGATGTTATGGAAACATCCCCTCCCTTGTTATTTGGGTTGAGTGCGTAGGCGTAGCCATAAACATTTTTTAAATATCCTTTATAATCAATTACTTATGTGAAAATAACCCTTGCAGTAGGATTGAATACATGCTTAGATGTGAGGGTAGATGGTTAATGATGGTTAGTAAAAAAGGGAATTAAAAATGGAATTAATTAAGGCCAAAGTACTTAATACTCAGCTCGTTGCGGCCCGTGCAGCACTTATCGCAACAGGGAAGAATTCGCGACAGCTTGGTGATGAATCTCGCCTGAAGATGCTTATGTGGATATACGCGTGGGGATTCACAGCAGTCTTTATTGTAAAACTATTGTTAGGAAGAACGACGGGTGGTTATTTGCAGAAATTGGCGCGTCAAGACTGGCTTGTGGCTACCAAAACTAAGTCTGGTGTTCCGCCTTTTTATTTTACTTTGTCTGAGATTGGGCTTCAGGAAGTAGAAAGGCGATCTGAGTCGTTATGTAAATACATTGAAGCAGATCCATATAGGGTTGATCAGCCAAAAATTCGACATTACCTAATCGCCCAAATTGCAACCATTAAGGCATTAAATTCCAATTCAATTGTTAGCTACGAGACCGAGAGAATGTTTGGAAAGGATGGCGATAAGTTAGGCGTTAAGAGGCCTGATATTGCATGGATAACATCTAATGGAAAAAGATATGGTGTTGAAATTGAGCTCAGTGCGAAGTGGGAAAAGGACCTAGATTTTTTCGTTTATGGAATAGCGATGGCATTAAGTAATAAAGACAATGAAAGTCCTGACTATGACAGGTTTTTCATCATTTCAGATAGCCCCGCAATTATTAAGCGCTATAAAGCAGCAATGCAGCCAGGAGTAAATTTACCGATGTGGAAAAAGAATGAACGAGGTCACTGGGCTATTTATAAAAATATTAAAGTGCCTGAATGGTTGATTTCCAAAGTCGACTTTAAGTTGATGGAGATTTAAATCATGCAATATCTTATTGGGGGATTCATATTGATTTTAATTGGCGTTTTTGCTTTAAATTCTGTTAATAAACACGAAAGAATTAAAGCGTTGGAGGCCAATATTGATTCTATCTTAAATTTAGATTGGCAAAATGGCATACCTTTTAAGAAGGTAATTGAAGGGCATAATATTTGCTTAGCTAATCCAAAACTCTCCGGGTGTGACGATATTGATGGTCAAATTATGGATATTGCTACTTCATTTCAGTCTTGTGCTTATGATACCCGCAGTAGATTGTGTCAGGGAGTCTACGATGCAGTTATTAAGGATCCAATTAATCAGATATTACCTAAGGCTGATGCGCTCCAGCTACCGGACTCACCCTTCTATTTTAATATGCCTACGAAAATGCTTGACGCACTTTCAGGACAGTTTGGCTATAGAGCTATGGTTGAAAGGTGGTGGTGGAATGAGTGGCGTGCACCCATATTTAAATCGATAGCATTGTGTGTATTAATTTTCATATTTCTTATTATTGTGAGAGAAATTTATATGCATCGTTTGTCTAATATTAAAACTAAAATTGAAGCTGATAAGTTGCTTGCAGATAGTCAGCGCGCTGATGCAGAAGAGATTAGAGCTGAAGATATTCGGCGCAAGAGAGCTGAAAACTTGGCTAACCTTGCTAGAGAAACTTTATTAGCAGAAAGAAGGTCTTCTGAATTGAAGGCTGCTCAAGTCGCAGCAAGGTTAAAATTGGAGCTGGCAGAGCAAGCCAAAGCTGCTTTGATTTTAGATACGATATTTAAGGGTAATTCCAAACAGAAACCTAAATAATCTCTTTTTAGCATGTAATTTTACCCAACATTTTGCAGATTTCTGTCATTCCAAATCTGTAAGTGATTGATTTAATTAATATCAAAACTTGTGATTTTGTGTTTTGCTCTAATTGTGCGTACCGTTGACGGTAACCTATGCACTAAAGTGATGGAGTTTGGATGTTTAGCTGATTCTAAAGCTGTCAGTGAAGAAGCGAATCTATGTGAACGACTGCTTTGTAGAAGGTTGATTTGATGGTCTTCAGGCAACTAAGGGCCAGAAGCGGACGGTCAATCAATGCAATAGTGTTAGTTATGACTTCTAACTTCTTATAAGTTTATATCCATTAATAATTTGGATTTTGAAATCCACTTCGACGGTAAGTAATTACCAAG
>TBL_comb47_HYPODRAFT_10007202_pt1 | contig 11764 bp, 9 predicted proteins | sample TroBogypolimnion_40_FD_10682 | JGI IMG/M metagenome (IMG submission 10682) | reverse complement strand
GTAATAAATGCCGAAGAACCACAATAGGTAACATTACTAATAGTAACACCGCCCCCAAGAAGGTTGTTTTGAACTAGCTGTAATGGTGTTAATCCGGTACCAGCCACAACATTTAATTGAGCATTTAATCGTGTACATATTAATACAAGTAATAAGGGCAGTAAAATGATTATTTTTCGTTTAATAATTGAATTCATAAGATTTTGGATCTTTGTATATATTGATATTTAAGCTATTTTTAATAACAATTTATTCGTGTCTTTTGTTTTAAGTTTATGTTTAGACAAGATAAGATGCAAATAGGTTGTATGGATAAGGAAATTTATTTTTTTACTTTGCCTATTTTATCTTCTATTGATTTGATTTTATGTTCCAAACAATTCTCACTATTCTTTCTAATATCAAACTTAAGTGATGAATATATCCTGTTGCAATCAGGTTCGAGTTTAAGATAAGATTGTTTTACCACTTCCAAAGCTTCATCAATTGTAGCTGTTTCTACTATTGTTCCCATCGGTGTAAGTTGATAGCTGTATCCACTCTTATCAATGTATTCAATAATGCGACTGACATAGTTGCTAACGCTTTCGCCTTTATCGGTAGGAAACATTGCAAATTCTAGTAAAACTGACATATATTTAATTATTAATAGATAAACTGCAAATGTAGTATAATTATCAATATGGCATTTCTTTTTTAAACTTATTTAATAATTATGACCTGATAATTGTTAAATCTATTTCGTGTCAGTATAATAAATCCCAACTTTTCCTTCTTTAATATTATAGGAAACTTTATTAATATTCCAGATATAGGTAACATATTCAGCAGCATCGGGAGGTAGTTTGTAAACATACATCGCATTTATAAAGTTGTCTTTATCGCCATTCCAATAACTTCTTAACCAATCTAAAGCTGTATATTCATACCTTAATTCTTTGCCTTTTTTATCATATACCGTTATTACAATCCACGAACGGAAAGGCTCTTCATTGCTCTCCACTGTTAGTTTGTAGGTAAAATAAAGCGTTTTACCTCTTAATGTATCTAAACTTCCCTTAGCCAGATTATAGAATTCATCTGTATAATTATTCTTAGCATCAATATTAAAATCTTTAATTAATGTTTTCGTTACCGGATGTTTCCTTTTTAATAAATACCTGTTATTTGGTTCATAATAATCTATACTATCATAATAATGCAGGTGTTTAGAATAGTCTTTTTTATCTATAATTAAATAATCAGTTTCATTACACGAGTCACTTTTCCAAAATATCTGACTAAGTTTGCCTCCATTACGATAATCAAGGTACGACCAACAGAAATGCCTTAAACGATCACCTCCCACCGATGGTGGATATTGCCCGGGTTTATAATCGTTATATACTTTATCGTAAAATCGTTGAGGTATCATATCGGTTTTATAACAATTAGTATAAGTAAAATTAATATGAGTGATAAAATGTACAGGCATGAATAACAATGGCAAAAGCAATATAAAGAATATCTTCTTTTTAAAGATTAAATAGATTTCTTCAGTTGTAAAAACAAGAGCTCCCACAAATAAAGGGAAGAAATATAAACCTAACCGATCTTCAGGATAATTTATATTAAAGATCTTACCTAATATTATTGTAGCAATAGCATTTCCTACTAATAAATAAAGGAAAAGATGTTTGTGGTTGGTTATAAACTGTATGTTAGGTTTCTTTATTAATAATATAAGATAAAAAACACCTATTATTACTACTATTGACAAAAAGAAATAAGCAAGTGCAATATAATCATAAGCAGTTAACATATCTATTAAAGTGCGTATAGTTAGGCTTATAAAACCTTGTCGCGAACCTGCATACAATCCGCCATGTGCTTTTAAATCCAAGACATATTTTGCAGCTAATACTATTGGGATTACTCCTAAAACAAATGTAAGTACTATTCTTTTGAAGCTTTCTTTTTTATTATTTAATGAAAATTTAGTAATAATATTCATTAATAACAAAGCTATAATTATTGCATAAGTATTGATAAGCGTTAGGTTGCACGAAATAGCTAATAAGATGAAGATTAAACTATAGAAATAGTGCTTTAATGAATCCTCTTTTTTGAATATTTGTATAAGATACCATATTGCAGCTGTGATGAATGCCATCGACATTCCGTAGCCTCTTGACAGGGCAAAGAACTCGATAAAATAATGTGCAAATAACAAAGATATAACGAAAACCCATCTAAATATTCTTGTAGATAGCTCGCCCGATATTTTATAAATATACCATACGAATATAGGGAAAGTTAAAAGGTTTGGAATACGCAGTGCTATTGGCGAAGTGTCTATTAAGTTGTAACTTATAGATGTTAATAAGGAGTTTAACAGATGGTTGTTTGCATCCCATAACGAATAATAAGGGATAAATTTAGCGGTGACAACATAATAGAAGAAGGTTGCAATTTCGTCGTGAGCCATTGGGACAATATATGCTCTTATCCAAAGATAAATCCATAAGATTAAAGCTAGTCCAAAGAAAATACCATTATCTAAACTTAAAAACTTCTTATTATTCATTCTGATTTGAGTTATTAATACACGAGCAAAAGTATAAAAATTTCACCAATTAACGTTAATTATTCTATTTATATCCAAAGTTAGGGATTAAATAGAGCTTAAGCTGATATCGCATACATGCAAATAATAGTATGAATATAAATTATACTGATGTTTTGTTTAAGATGGATAAAATAAACATAAATTACTCGTATCATTACTTTAATATGGATAAAACGAATATAAATTACCCGTACGAAAGTTATCATATGGATAAAATATGTATAAATTACCCATACGAAAGTTATCATATGGGTAAAATATGTATAAATTACCCGTACGAAAGTTATCGTATGGGTAAAATATGTATATCTTACCCATACGATAACTTTCAGGTGCATGCCCCATAAGTTCGATCAGGCAGTTACGTTTTTAGTGTTTTTTATGTAAATTTATTTTTTTAATGTTTTGATAGCTCGATTATCTAAAACATTAAAATTAATATTATTGAAATAAGAAGGCTAAGAATAGTAATACAGGTGATTAAATGGTTTAATTGTAGATTTACTGTTTTATCAATAAATAACCTTATAATTTGAAATAACCGAATCGCCGGTTTTTATACTTAGATAATAAATCCCTTTAGCAAAACCCGAGAAGTCAATAGTAGAGCAATTCGACTGCTTCTTAACAATAATGCCATAAGCATTGCTTACCGTAATTTCATAAGAATGAGTATTTAGGAGATCTCCACTTATGTTAACGATACCGGAAGTGGGATTTGGATAGACAGTAAGCTCTTTATGAATGATTTTATCATTGATTCCGTTTGTATTTACATTAATAATAACCGAGGCAGTATCAGAGCAAGCTGTGGCTGAATCGGTAATTGTGACAATATATTTAGCTGTAGATGTAGGAGATAAAACAGGATTTTGTTGTGAAGAAGTAAAGCCCGCGGGCATCGATGACCACGAATAAATATAGGTAGGATTATTTTCAGTAATAGTAGTGGCTATCGAGCTCAAAGTAACCGGAGTGTCACCGACAACCTCTGTAGCTGAGGCATTAGCAAATGCTTTTGGCCCTCTAACATAACATTTAGAATATCGGACAGCATTGGAAACATGAGCAGATGGCTTAAAACACCATAGCATTGTGCCACTGTTATTAACTTCAAAAATGCTGTCATTAATTGTCAAACAGATTAGCGAATTACCATTGGGCAGCTGTTGTGAACTGCCTTCACTCTGCGAAGTTGCATTAGCAGTGTAACGCCATGTATAAGTAGCAGGGGCATAAGACACCCCGGGCGTATGTGAATAATTATAACCATTATAAGGCGGATTAAAGATATCAATACACGAAAAGCCACCTACTCCACCATTATTATTAAAACCACATAAATAGTTGGGATAATACGGATTATCCGAAGGAATCCAATGTGCATCATGCACAACGTTAAAGTTAGCTGAACCGGCAGCGCCACAAGCTGTAGGATTGCCCCAACGGTATATAATATCACCCCCATGACCTGAGTTTCCACCTGTATGTGAAGCTGCTTCAGCGGTAGTTGTGCTGTGATCTATAACAAAAACCTCACTGAAAGAAAACGAACTAAAAGCAATCTGATCAAGGGCTGCATTGTAATCAATACCATTCATATGTAATAAATCCAACGCATTGTTATAATTGATATTTAATAATTGAGGATTGTCAAGTATCGACGTCACATAGTTATCTTTAGTAGCATCATGCACTTGGCAAAAATGATCCCAAACATCCCATTCCCAAACAATAGTTCCGGTATTTGGACCTGTAGGATGCACTTCCATTATCTTGTCAGCGTGCCTTATAGTGCTTACACCACTCCCCGCCTGTACCATTTCGGCAGCAGTTTTAACATCTAATGCAATCATCAACACGTTGCCATTAGGCATCGGACAAATATCATGATGTAACACATGTGTAGAGTCTGAATAAACAAAATCCCACACAATATTATTGTTCCAATCAACCTTTTGCACCTCTCCTGATATAGGACCTCCACTAATAATACTGCCGGGATAATTTACAGCTCTTACAAGAGTATCTCCAGGAATTAAAAAGGAAGAAAAGCAAGTTTTGCTTGTAGCCGGAAAGGTCCACTTTTTATAAATGGCAGCGTTGGTGTCAACCAAAAAGGCAGTATTCGTTCCTTTTACACTATATAAAGTGTACATCCCCCACATTTGTGCATTGGCAACATTAAATGTTATTATGAATGCAATGAATAACAATTTCTTCATTAGCTATAGATTATGAATAAACATCTTTATTAAAATATTTTCGGTAAAGATATAAAGTAATTATGGTTTAGATGTTATTTTCTTAAAGTTAATTTATATGATATTCATTTAAAAGGATAAAAATCTTTCTCTTATTTTAAATAACAAAATGATATGAATGATTATTTAGATTTCTAGTTTTTTTGAGTACCTTTGTGCACATATTTTAAATAGAAAAATGGCAGACGATAAAAAAATAATATTCTCGATGGTTGGAGTTGGAAAACTCTATCCACCAAGCAAACAAGTTTTAAAAGATATCTATCTTTCCTTTTATTATGGTGCTAAGATTGGTATCATCGGGCTTAATGGTTCGGGTAAATCAACTTTGCTTAAGATTATAGCAGGTCTTGATAAATCTTATCAGGGCGAAGTAGTTATTTCAGCTGGTTATTCAGTAGGTTATCTTTCGCAGGAGCCCGAACTTGACGATACTAAAACTGTTCGTCAAGTGGTTGAAGAAGGTGTGCAGGAAGTAGTTAATCTTTTGAAAGAATATGAGGAGATTAACAATAAGTTTATGGAGCCAATGAGCGATGATGAGATGGCTAAGCTTATTGACAGACAAGGTGAAGTGACCGAACTGCTCGAGCATCACGATGCTTGGGAATTGGATACTAAACTGGAGCGTGCAATGGATGCATTGCGCTGTCCTGAAGGCGATGCCCCTATTCTTAACCTTTCGGGAGGTGAGCGTCGTAGGGTTGCTTTGTGCAGATTGCTTTTGCAGGAGCCTGATATTTTATTGTTAGATGAACCTACAAACCATTTAGATGCAGAGTCTATCGAATGGTTGGAGTTGCATTTAAAACAATATAAAGGAACTGTAATTGCTGTTACCCATGATCGTTATTTCTTAGATAATGTGGCTGGTTGGATACTCGAACTGGATCGAGGCGAAGGCATCCCCTGGCAAGGGAACTATTCTTCATGGTTAGATCAGAAAACAAAGCGACTTATTCAGGAAGAAAAGACTGAAAGTAAACGTAGAAAGACGCTGGAACGTGAGCTTGATTGGGTGCGTATGGCTCCTAAAGCTCGTCAGGCTAAGGGTAAAGCCAGGTTGGCTGCTTACGATAAGATGATGAACGAAGATGTGAAGCAAAAGGAAGAACGTCTGGAGATATTTATTCCTAATGGTCCACGTTTGGGTAATAAAGTTATAGAAGTTCACAACGTTACCAAGGCTTATGGTGATAAGATATTGTACGAGAACCTTAATTTCTCATTGCCTCCTGCCGGTATCGTAGGTGTTATTGGTCCTAATGGTGCAGGTAAAACTACTTTGTTCCGTTTGATTATGGGTAACGAAACTCCTGATAGTGGTGATTTTGTGGTTGGTGAAACAGTAAGGGTTGGTTACATTGATCAGCAACATGCCGAAATAGATCCCGAAAAGGATGTTTGGGAAGTTATCTCAGGTGGTAATGAGAGCATTCAATTAGGAGGGAGGCTTATGAATTCGAGAGCTTATGTTTCTCGTTTTAACTTCAGTGGCCCTGATCAAGGCAAGAAGACTAAGGTGTTATCGGGTGGTGAGCGTAATCGTTTGCATCTGGCAATGACTCTTAAGTCTGAAGCTAATGTTTTGTTGCTTGATGAGCCTACCAATGATATTGATATTAATACCTTAAGAGCATTGGAAGAAGGTTTGGAGAACTTTGCAGGTTGTGCAGTTATCATCTCGCATGATCGTTGGTTCTTAGATAGAGTTGCTACACATATCCTTGCTTTTGAAGGAGATTCACAAGTATATTTCTTCGAAGGTTCCTATTCTGATTACGAAGAAAACAAAAAGAAACGCTTAGGCGACGAAGGTCCTAAGAGAATACGTTATAAGAAACTCTTAGCTTAGAATCAATTAATAATTAATAATTAATAATTAAAACTAATAAAGCCGTAATTCGTAATTTCACATGAAAGCCATCGCAATAGGAGGTTGGGGGATTAATTGTCCCGAAAAGAATCTGATATTAGCTAACGAAACAGGCAGTTTGCTTGCTTCGTATTGCTATATTGTTTGTGTGGGTGGTTTGACAGGTACTTTTCACGAAGCTTTAAAAGGTGCTAAAGATAAAGGAGGTCAAACCAAAGCATTTATAGATGCTAAACCTGACAATCTTTCCAATACTTATTGTGATGAAATAGAGATTATAGAAGATCAATCCACAAAGCATATCCGAATAGCACGTTATTGTGATGCTATAATATTAATAGGAGGTGGTGAAGGCAGTTTAAAGCTTATCGATCGCTTTTTGTTTTTAAATAAACCAGTTATTGTAATAAATGAAACCGGTGGAATAGCTGATTCTATTATTAGTAACAACATTACTTACGCCGATACAATCAAAGAAGCTGTTGATATTATAAACAAGAATTAAGAATATCTAACTAACAATTTTGATTAGTATTTTTAGTCATTTGCCAAAAGAAGTATTTCTGTACGGTCATAGTTGTTTTCTTTTGCCACTGGAAATACTTTTGTAAAGGATTGATTTTATAACTAAATAACAATATAAAGCCTACAAATTAACCATAGCCAACCCTCATCTCCTCTTTATCTAATCTAAATTATAACTAATGTTAATAAAAATAATAAATTACAACAATAAGTTATCTTTGTCGTTAATCAATTGTAATACTTAAAAGAAAATAATTTTATAATGGAAAAAATAACCATACTATGGGCTGATGACGAGATAGATTTGTTGAAGCCTCATGTAATGTTCCTCAACGAAAAAGGCTACAAAGTAATCACATCCAATAGTGGAGGTGAAGCTATTGAGCTTTTGAAAACCAATATCGTTGACATTATCTTCCTTGATGAACAAATGCCCGGACTTTCAGGAATAGAAACCTTAATACAGATAAAGAATAATTACCCCAATATCCCTGTGGTAATGATAACTAAGAGCGAAGAAGAATCGATCATGGAGGATGCGATTGGGTCGAAGATTTCCGATTATCTTATCAAACCTGTTAATCCAAATCAGATTATTCTTTGTTTGAAGAAGAATCTTGAAACCAAGAGATTGGTTAGCGAAAAAGCAACCTTCTCTTATCAACAGGAGTTTAGGAATATTGGGAATGAATTATCGTCAAGATTAGGACATAAAGAATGGATTGATATTTATCGTAAGCTTGTTTTCTGGGAGTTAGAGCTTGCTAAATCAAATGATGAAGGTATCATTGAGATTTTAAAGCAACAGAAAGCAGAAGCTAACAGACAATTTTGTAAATATATAGAAAGAAATTATACTGATTGGTTAAAAGGAACTAATTCTGACAAACCTGATCAATCGCATACTGTACTTAAAGATAAGATGTTTCATCTTTTATCTGACGACAGACCAACTTTCTTACTTTTAGTAGATAATCTTCGTTATGACCAGTGGAAAATACTGCAACCAATCATCGAACAGTATTTACGTGTTGAATCTGATGAAATGTATTATACAATACTTCCTTCAGTTACGCAGTTTGCACGTAATGCCCTGTTTGCAGGTTTGCTTCCATCTGAAATTGCAAAGAAATATCCACAACTTTGGTTAGATGAAGATGAAGAAGGCACAAAGAATCAGTTCGAACCTGAGTTGATGAATGAATACCTCAGACGTTATGGTCATGATATCAAACACTCCTACCATAAGGTTTTAAATCTAAACTTTGGCAGGAAGTTAGTTGATAATCTTCCTAACTTAATGAATAATAAATTAAATGTTATTGTTTATAATTTTGTTGATATGCTTTCGCATGCCAGAACAGAGATGGATCTTATCCGCGAACTTGCTGATGATGAACCGGCATACCGTTCTTTAACTGTTCAATGGTTTGAGCATTCGCCTTTGTTTGATATTATTAAATTTTTAGGTGAGAAGAAAGTGAACGTTGTTATTACCAGCGATCATGGTTCAATACGTGTAAACAATCCTGTTAAAGTAAAAGGCGACAAGAATACAAGCACTAACTTAAGATATAAGCTTGGAAGAATGTTGGATTATAATGAAAAGGAAGTCTTTGGTATTAAAAATCCTGCTGATGCTTACTTACCAAAGCTTAATGTAACTTCTTCGTATATCTTCTGCCGCGAAAATGATTTCTTTGCTTATCCTAATAACTTCAATTATTATGTTAGTTATTACCTAAATACTTTCCAACACGGAGGTGTTTCGATGGAAGAAATGTTAGTGCCTTATATTACTTTAAAGAACAAGTAATTTAATATGGTGAGATTCGATAATATCTCCATTGATGAGTTATCGGGAGTATCCGAAAAGATAATTTCTTTGGCAGGAGATCAAAGGATAATTGCTTTCTATGGAAAGATGGGAGCAGGTAAAACTACTCTCATCAAAGAGATGTGCAAAGTTTTAGGTGTTGAAGATGTAGTATGCAGTCCGACCTTTGCAATAGTTAATGAATATATTGCTGAAGCAGAAAAGATCTTTCATTTTGATTTCTATCGTTTAAAAAACAGTAGTGAGGCTTTTGATATAGGCTACGAAGATTATTTTTACAGTGGTAATTATTGTTTGATTGAATGGCCTGAAAAGATTAGCGAACTTTTACCAAAGAATTACGTAAAAATTCAAATTGAAGAAGATGATACAAATGGAAATAGGATAATCATTTTCGAAATAATTTGATATATGGATACAAATCAGGATGGGTTTATAAAGTTTAATATGGCCGAAGGGCTTATGCCAAAGGAAGAAATGCTTGAAGTTTCTAAAAAGAGAGCATCACTTACAATTGGTATTCCTAAGGAAATATCTTTTCACGAAAACCGTGTAGGGATAGTTCCTGAAGCAGCAGGATTGTTTGTTGCCAACGGACATAGAGTTATTGTCGAGAATAATGCAGGCAAAGCCGCTCACTTCGAGAATCAAGAGTATGCCGAATTTGGTGCTGAGATAGTATATTCTCCACAAGAAGTTTATCAGGCTGATATTATCCTTAAAGTTGCTCCTCTTGCCGATGAAGAAATTGACATGATCAAGACACGACAGATAATTATATCTGCTCTTCATATTGGTAACCGTAGCGAGAAGTATTTTAGAGGCTTAATCAGTAAAAGAGCTACAGCCTTAGCATTTGAATACATTCGCGATAAAACTAAAACATACCCTGTAATTAGGGCAATGAGCGAGATTGCAGGCAATACTTCTATCTTAATAGCTGCCGAATATTTAAGTCACCCTGAATATGGTAAAGGTGTGATGTTAGGTGGCTTCTCGGGAATTACTCCTACAGAAGTAGTAATTCTTGGAGCCGGTACTGTTGGAGAATTTGCTGCCCGTGCATCTATGGCATTAGGTGCATATGTAAAAGTTTTCGATAATTCTATTTATAAACTCCGTAGAGTCCAAACTAACCTCAATTCGCGTATATTTACCTCTATTATCCAACCTAAAGTTCTGTTAAAAGCTTTAAAAACTGCTCATGTTATTATAGGTGCTATCCATTCTTCTTCCGGACGAACTCCTTGTATTATTACTGAAGAGATGGTAAAAGAAATGAAACCCGGTTCGGTTATCATTGATGTTAGCATTGACCAAGGTGGTTGTGTTGAAACATCTCATGTCACTACTCATGCTGATCCTGTGTTCAGCAAACATGGCGTTACTCATTATTGTGTGCCAAATATAGCTTCACGTGTTCCTCATACTGCTTCTTATGCTTTGAGTAATTGTTTTGCTCCCACCATTTTAAATATTGGTGAAGAAGGTGGTGTGGATAATATATTAAGATCTGACTATGGGCTACGACAAGGTGTTTATATCTTTAACGGTACTATTACAAATAAATATATTTCCGATACCTATTGCCTGCCTTTTCAAGATATTGAACTGCTGATGGCGGCATTAAGATAAGTTTACCTAGTAATGCATCTTTATTTTCAATAATAAAATTTCCTTACGGGATAAAAATTAAGTCCTAAAACAAGAAAAAAGACTTTGCTGGGGATTTCCCAAAGGTGAAATTGATGTTAGAACCTCCGCTGGGGATTTCCCAGTAAGGCTATTTTTGTAACAATATGTCTTTTAAAACAAATAATAGATAGAATCATTAAGTGAGGTTCATAATAAAACATATTTTAATAAGATTAAAAGACATTTTATCATAAATAAAACAAATAATAGCTTTATTGAAATAATGAAATATCTAAACATAACACTTATTAAACACATAGATATCATGGGATTGCTAATTCTTTTTCTTACTTTATTATTTTCAATTCATTCTTTTAATATGAAAATAATAATAATCATAATAAAAATTAACAAAAGCATCATTATAAGTCAATACAATAATTTTAGTATGCTTATTGAGCGTTTATAATTTATCGTAATAATAATTAAGATTAAGATGTTGCAATTGAGCATCTATATGCTAATGATGCTTACAGTAGTGCTACAAATGGGAGGTAAAACATTTGCTTTGTTAAGCAAAAGAATACTAATAGTTAGCAAGATTTACAGCATAAAGAGCCGGTACGAATCTTGCTTTACCAGGATGAAAAGTAAGATAGTGAACGACCATAAACTGGAGCCTCCATAGCTGAAAAAGGGCAGCGGAATTCCGATTACAGGGAGTAATCCCATTGCCATGCCAACGTTTACTAGGATGTGGATGAAGAGGATAGATGCAACGCCGTATCCATATATCCTTCCAAAGGCTGAACGTTGCCGTTCGGCTACAAATAAGATCCGTAGCAACAATACTATTAATAAAGTGACCACCACAAAGCTTCCAACAAAACCCCATTCTTCGCCTACGGTGCAGAAAATGAAATCGGTGCTTTGCTCAGGGACAAAGTTATACTTAGTTTGTGTGCCTTGCAAATACCCTTTGCCCCAGAAGCCACCCGAACCGATTGCTATCTTAGATT
>TBL_comb47_HYPODRAFT_10007201_pt1 | contig 11764 bp, 10 predicted proteins | sample TroBogypolimnion_40_FD_10682 | JGI IMG/M metagenome (IMG submission 10682) | reverse complement strand
ATCAATGAGTTGGGCGTGGCCGAGCCCGTGATCCAACAGCAAGGTCTCGACCGCATCGTGGTTCAACTCCCAGGCGTACAAGACACCGCCAAGGCCAAAGACATCTTGGGTCGCACGGCAACCCTGGAAGTGCGCATGGTCGATGACAGCAGCGAGGCCAAATCGGCCGAATTGAGCGCGAACGGCGTGGTGCCGTTTGGCGACGAGCGTTTTGCCGAACGCAGCGGGCAAGCCGTGATCGTGAAAAAACAAGTGCTCCTCACCGGTGAGAACTTGACCGACGCCCAGCCTGGCTTTGACAGCCAGACCCAAGAAGCCGCGGTGCATTTGACCTTGGACGCCAAGGGTGCACGGATTTTTCGCGATGTGACCCGCGACAATGTGGGCAAACGCATGGCCATTTTGCTCTTTGAAAAGGGCAAAGGCGAGGTCGTGACCGACCCCGTGATCCGCTCGGAAATTGGCGGCGGGCGGGTCCAAATTTCGGGGCGCATGACCCCTCAAGAAGCCAACGATGTGGCGCTCCTTTTGAGAGCCGGCTCACTTGCCGCACCCATGGAGATCATTGAGGAGCGCAGCATTGGCCCGAGTCTTGGCGCAGAGAACATCGCCAAGGGCTTTGACAGCGTCACCTGGGGCTTTGTCGGCGTGGCCTCCTTCATGGTGTTGTACTACATGTTCTTTGGCCTGATCTCGAGCGTGTCGCTGGCCGTCAATTTGCTCCTTTTGGTGGCGGTGTTGTCCATGTTGCAAGCGACCTTGACCCTGCCGGGCATGGCGGCCATGGCGCTGGTGCTGGGGATGGCCATTGATGCCAATGTGCTGATCAATGAACGCGTGCGCGAAGAGCTGCGCTCAGGCGTCTCTCCCCAAGCGGCCATCCACGCGGGATACGACCGCGCTTGGGCGACGATTTTGGACTCCAATGTGACCACCTTGATCGCAGGCTTGGCGCTGTTGGCTTTTGGCTCAGGACCGGTGCGAGGCTTTGCCGTGGTGCATTGCCTGGGGATCATGACCAGCATGTTTTCCTCGGTGTTTTTCTCGCGCGGGCTGGTCAACTTGTGGTACGGGCGACAAAAGAAACTACTCACCGTCTCCATTGGTACCGTCTGGCGCCCTGAGGGAGCCCAGGCCCACGACCCATCCAACAGCCTTGGGTCAGAATAAGGAACACATTCCATGGAATTTTTTAGAATTCGCCGCGACATCCCTTTCATGCGGCATGCACTGGCGTTCAACGCGGTCTCCTTGATCACTTTCTTGGCCGCGGTCTATTTTCTCTTCAGCAATGGGCTCAACCTTTCGGTGGAGTTCACCGGTGGCACCTTGATGGAGGTGAATTACCCCCATGTGGTCAACTTGGAAGCCGCCCGTGAGGCCGTGCAATCGCTGGGCCTCAAAGACGTTCAAGTGCAAAATTTTGGCTCAGCCCAAGACATCTTGGTGCGCCTGCCTGCCAGCAAAGGCGCTTCGGCTTCGCGTCAAAATGACCAAGTCTTTGCCGCACTCAAAAGCGCGGACAGCAGCGCCGAGATGCGCCGCACCGAGTTCGTGGGGCCTCAGGTGGGGGACGAATTGGCCATCGACGGCTTGAAGGCCTTGGGCTTTGTGGTGGTGGGCATCATGCTCTATTTGGCCATTCGCTTTGAGTGGAAGTTTTCCGTGGCCGCCATCGTGGCCAACTTGCACGATGTGATCATTATTTTGGGGTTTTTTGCGTTTTTCCAATGGGAATTTTCGCTGCCTGTGCTCGCTGCAGTCTTGGCCGTGCTTGGCTACTCGGTCAATGAGTCGGTGGTGATTTTTGATCGCATTCGCGAAAACTTTCGCCGCTACCGAAAACTCACCACGGTCCAAGTCATTGACAACGCCATCACTTCGACCATGAGTCGCACCATCATCACGCACGGTTGCACCCAACTCATGGTGCTATCGATGCTGCTCTTTGGGGGACCGAGCCTGCACTACTTTGCCTTGGCTTTGACCATCGGTATTTTGTTTGGCATTTACTCCTCGGTGTTTGTGGCGGCCGCCATTGCCATGTGGCTTGGCATAGAGCGCGAAGATTTGATGAAGGGCTCAGGGCCCAAAGGCGAAGACCCCGAGGACCCCAATTCTGGCGCGGTGGTCTAGTCCCGAAGACCTCTGGCGACGAGGTGCGAAGGTGCGAAGGTGCGAAGGTGCGAAGGAGCGAAAGTGCGAAAGTGCCCAGATATCAAGCCGCCAAGGCGTTGTGGTTCAAGCCCCAAGGCCGGGCTTTTTTAAACGGGTTGAAACACGCTTGGGGTGGGCTGGGCATCCCACTCGATGGCGTTGGTGACCCCAAGGGCGTCAATGCGCGATGCGCTCATTGTTGTCGTCGCACAATTCATCCAAAACCAGCGCATCGGGCTCGATGCCGGCACTCCAGAAAACCATCAAGACAATGATTTTCAAGTCCTCGATGCTCACCGGTCGGCCTGGCACCGCCATGGCCCGGTCCACCACAATTTCTCGCAAGTTCGCGGGCAAGACACCCGCGGTCTCCAAAAAACTCACAAAGCCCAAACTCTCCGCACCCAAATGGTCTTGCTCGGCAACACAATAAACGCGCAAGCTGTCAGGCGACTGGGGTTGGGGGGGGGTTGGCAAAGCGCCCATTGCGCCAGATTTTTTGTCCGTAAAGCCACTGAGCGTGGGCGTCGAACTCTCCTGGCGAACCTCAACGGCTTGAGCGTTGTGGGCCACCACATTCAATCCCGCCAACCAAGTCAGGGCTTGGGCAATCTCTTCCGGGTCAAAACCCACGGCAGAGAGTTTGCGTCCCAGATGATCGAGCTGGGGGCAAGCATCGGCTTGCCAATAGTTTTCGTAGACATAAACGAGTACTTCAAACATGGACTCAATATACCTCTTTTTTTAACGTTTTTTACGTTTTGATTTTGAATTTTGGATTTTTTTAGGCCTTGACCGTTTTACTGAACGGGGTGTTTTCTGCGCCTCGTGAAGACGACATTTTTATAGGGCCATGGGGCACCAACGCAGACCCTGGGGCAAAAAAAATAGGACAATATGCCACATGGCTTTGTTACCCATTCTTTGTTATCCCGACCCCAGGCTGCACACCGTGGCCAAGCCCGTGAGCGCGTTTGATCTCGCCTTGGAGACCTTGTCCAAAGACATGCTTGAGACCATGTACGACTCCAACGGCATTGGGCTTGCCGCCACCCAGGTCGACGTGCACCTGCGCTTGATCGTCATGGACACCTCTGAAGAGCACAATGAACCCTGGGTTCTGATCAACCCGGAACTTTTGGAAAAAAGTGAGGAAACCCTCATTGCTGAAGAGGGTTGTTTGTCGGTGCCCGGCATTTTTGACGGGGTTGAGCGAGCTCAGGAGATTCGCATCTCCTATCTTGACCTCCAAGGGCAACGCCATGCGTTGCACGCCACAGACTTGCAAGCCGTTTGTATCCAGCATGAGATGGACCATTTGATGGGCCGCGTGTTTGTGGAGTACTTGTCCTTTTTGAAACGCTCTAGAATCAAGGCCAAGTTTGTCAAAGCGCAACGGCAAAACACCCGCGCTTGATTTGCCCCTTGGGTGATCCTGTGACCATCCGCCCAGATGGCTTGGGCGCTTGCGCACCGACCTGTCCACCCCGGCCCCCCATCCCTCACTGAGTCCCGACCTCCATGCGCATCGCTTTTGCCGGAACACCCGAATTTGCTGCTCAGTCGCTTGAGGCCTTGCTGCTGGCAGGCCATGAGGTCGTCGCCGTCCTCACCCAGCCCGATCGCCCCGCTGGTCGTGGCCTCAAGCTCCAAGCCTCCCGTGTCAAAACCCTGGCCCTGGCCCATCACCTGCCGGTCTTGCAACCCAAAAGCTTGCGATTGGATGGCGTTCATGCACAAGAAGCTCAGCAGGCCAAAGCCACGCTTGAAGCGCTTTGCAAAGACCGGATCGAATTGATGGTGGTGGTCGCTTACGGCCTCATCTTGCCCGCTTGGTGTTTGCAGCTTTTTCCCTTGGGCTGCCTGAACATTCACGCCTCTTTGCTGCCGCGCTGGCGCGGCGCCGCGCCCATACAACGCGCCATCCAGGCCGGTGACCGGCAAACCGGGGTGTGCATCATGCAAATGGACGAGGGCCTCGACACCGGTGCCGTGCTCTTGCAAGAGGCGATCCCCATCGAAACACAAGACACCAGTCTTGCGCTTCAAAACCGGTTGGCGGCCTTGGGTGCAAAGCTCATTGTGCAAACCCTCGAGCAGTTGCCAACATTGAGTGCCCTTGCACAAGGCCCTGAGGGCACTTGCTATGCCCACAAAATCAGCAAAGACGAGTCCCCCCTTGACTGGTCCAAAGACGCGGCAAGCCTCATGCGCCAAGTGTTGGCGTTCAATCCTGCGCCCGGTTGCACCACCGCGGTCATGGGCCAAACCCTCAAAGTCTGGGATGCGCAAGCTTTGACGCAGGCACAAGACCGAGCCAGCTCGCACGCCTTCGGCGCCAANCCCGGTGAGATCGTGGGGGTGAGCGATGCGGGACTTGATGTGCAGTGTGGGCAAGGCGTGCTGCGCATTTTGCAGCTCCAACGTTCGGGTCACCAACGCATGGCGGTCAAGTCTTTTTTACAAGGACACCCCTTGCAATTGGGCATGGACTTGAGCAAGGGCACGGGCACGGACTTGGAGGGCGATCAGGAGAAGGGCCTGGCGCCACCCCAACACGCGCAAGCTCGCACGCAAGCCTCCCCCAGCACCTAATGGACGCTGCGCACGCGCCCATCCCCTATGTTTATCTTGCAACAAAATTTCTCCCACCCCGCCTTCAAAGAAGGCGTCGCCAGCATTGCCAGTGTGTGTCTGGGTATTTTTGCTTGGGGCCTCATGACTGGGGTGGCCATGGTCAACTCAGGACTGAGTCTGGCCGACGCCTTGGCCATGACGCTGTTGGTGTTTGCGGGAAGTTCACAGCTGGCTGTTTTGCCCCTCTTGGCGGTGAATGCACCGTGGAGCGTGGTGCTCGCAACGGCGTTTTGTGTCAACTTGAGGTTTGTGGTTTTCAGCGCCCATTTGCGCCCCTACCTCGCTCACTATCCCCGCTGGTACCGACTGGGGGCGAGTTACTTCACAGCGGACATCAGCTATGTTCAGTTCATGCAGCGCTTCCCCACACCGGCCACCAACCCTGAGGAACAAAGGGTTGAGCAAGCCTTTTTGGCGGGCAACTCTTTTTTAAACTGGGCGAGCTGGATGAGTGGGAGCATTTTGGGCATCTTTCTCACCCAATACATCCCCATCCAATGGGGGGTGGGCTTTGCTGGGATTTTGGCCCTGGTGGGGGTGACTTGCAAAATGATCAACACGCCGCAGCGCGGCTTGGTCGCCGTGCTGGCCAGCATTGCGGCCTGCCTCACCGCGGCTTGGCCTTTGAAGCTCAATATTTTGTTTGCCATGGTGGTGAGCGTTTTCTGGTGCTTGGTGCTCGAGCGCTGGACCCGCGCCAACAAACCGAGCGACAAGGCCGCTGTGCCATGAACGCCTTTCCTTTTGACCTTCACTTGGACCACCTCTGGACGATTTTGGGCCTCACCGTGATCACCGTGATCAGTCGAGGATTTTTTGTCCTGTCCAACAAAGCGTGGACGCTGCCTTACTGGCTAGAGCGCTCCCTTGAATACGCGCCCATTGCCGCCTTGCTCGCGGTCATCGCCCCAGAGGTTCTCACACGCCATGGACAGTGGATTCACACTTGGCTTGATGCGCGCTGGATCGCTTGCCTTGCCGGGGTGCTCTATTACACCTTGCTGCGCAAGCAAAACCCCTCCCTTTTGGGGGTGATCGTGGTGGGGATGGCGGTGTACTTGCCCCTGCACATTTGGGCGGGCGCCTGAGCACGTCCCAACTGACAATCCCCTGGTCAGCCTAAAAACGCCCGCCCTCACAGGCTAAAATTGCCGCGGTTGACGCCTCTTGATGCCAAAGCCGCCACCCAAGCCACCCACAAGAACTTGGCGTCGGCCCTTTTGACTTCGCTCTTTCTCTCATCAAAAAAACATCCCCATGGACTTCATTGCCTTTGCCGACCTCTGCCACCAAGGCCTCCTTGGCGACCAACGCGTGCTCATTCGCGCAGACTTGAACGTTCCCCAAGACGAGCAAGGCCACATCACCGAAGACACCCGTATCCAAGCCTCGCTGCCTTGCATTGAAATGGCCTTGAAGGCCGGCGCCGCGGTCATGGTCACCAGCCACTTGGGTCGTCCCCAAGAGGGTCAATGGACCGCCAAAGACTCCCTCGCCCCGGTCGCGGCTCGCCTGGGTGAACTGCTTGGCCGAACCATTCCCCTGATTCAAAACTGGGTCTCAGGCGTGCAGGTCAAGACGGGCGAAGTGGTGATGCTGGAGAACTGCCGCTTCAATGTCGGCGAAAAAGCCAATGACCCTGAATTGTCCCAACACATGGCCGCCTTGTGCGATGTGTTTGTCCACGACGCCTTTGGCACCGCCCACCGCGCCGAGGCCAGCACCTATGGCGTGGCCCAATATGCACCGGTGGCGTGCGCTGGCCCCCTCTTGAGCGCAGAAATCGTGGCCATCTCTAAGGCCCTGGCCAACCCCAAGCGACCCTTGGTCGCCATCGTGGGCGGCTCCAAAGTCTCTACCAAATTGTCCATTTTGCTCTCCTTGGCCAACAAGGTGGATCACCTGATCGTGGGCGGTGGCATTGCCAACACCTTCATGCTCGCCAGTGGCTTGCCGATCGGCAAAAGCCTCTGTGAGCCCGATCAAGTCGAGCAAGCCCAAGCGGTGATGGCGCTCATGAAAAGCCGCGGCGCTCAGGTGCCCATCCCGAGCGACGTGGTCGTGGCCAAGTCCTTTGGCGACGAGTCGAGCGCCTGCACCAAAGCCGCCCAAGACGTGCAAAGCGACGATCTGATTTTGGATGTGGGTCCACAGACCTCGGCAGCGCTGGCCCTGGAAGTCTCCAAAGCCGGCACCCTGGTTTGGAATGGCCCCATCGGTGTTTTTGAGTTTGAAGCCTTCTCCAAAGGCACCGAGTCCTTGGCCCGGGCCATCGCCCAATCGCAGGCCTTCAGCCTGGCCGGTGGAGGTGACACCTTGGCGGCCATTGCCAAATACCACCTGTCTCAAGACATCGATTACATCTCCACTGGAGGGGGCGCATTTTTAGAAGTGCTCGAGGGCAAAACCCTGCCCGCTTTTGAAGTGCTCAAGGCTCGAGCCCAAAAATCATAAGCAACTGCCCATGCGCGTCGCATCCCCTGCTGCTCATGAAAAAAACCCTTCGATGAAGGGCTTTTTTCGCTCAGGTCCTCTCGCCTGATGGTCTCAAGTTGGTCGCCTCAGGTGGCCGCTCAACTGGCCTGGGCCAGAGGTCCCAAGGGTGAAGGCGTGGAGGTGGCCCGCCCTTTGTAGTCGGTCCAGCATCGCAAGCTAAAGTCATACAACTTGCAAGACCTGGCCGTCTCAAAGTACCACCCCCAAGAAAAGGGCTGCACAATGATGCGTTGGGGCAGCATGGTTTCAAGTTTGTTTTGGGCTTGTTTCAATTTGTACAAAGGAATGCTCATGTCCACATGGTGTGCAGTGTGCTCCATGATGTGGTGCATCAAAGCGCCCATCTTGAACGGGAACGTCAAATGCACTGTGGTCGATACAAAGGGTTGTGCTTTGGACCACGCCGCACGATCATCGTGCCAAGACACGCGCACATGGGTGTGGTGAACGTAGACCACAAAACCAATCATGGCACACCAAAATAAAAATGGAATCAAAACGCCAAAGCACCAAATGAGCGCAATCGATTGGTGTGTCTGCACCGCAGCATAGGCGGTGGCACCCAACCAAATCAAGCCAAAGGCCAGCACCAGCAAATTGTCTTGAATGAAAATTGGACGCCGGGTGGGCATATTGGTTTTATTGGGGAAAAACATTTTGTTCCACCAAATCTCAATCATGTAATAAAGTCCCGGGGCCCACCCGCTGCGGTAAACACGGTCCATGAGCCGCTGAGCAGCCCCCATGGATTGGTATTCCGCTTGGGTCAAAGGCGCCCAGACAAAATCAAAGCCCTTTAAATTGGTGTAGCCATGGTGGACCACATTGTGACCAATGTCCCACAAACTAAACGGCGTGAGTGAGGGCAAAAAAGCAATGCGTCCCAACCACTTGTTCAAGGTGCGGTGGGGGGTGAGGCTTTGGTGGCAAGCGTCGTGTCCAATGATGAAGAGTCGGCCAATCCAAAACCCACAAACCAAGGCACACAGCAATTTAAGTGCCAAGGACTCGAACACCACGGTGCCCACCATCAAGGCGCCCCAAATGCTCAAATCCGCCACCAAAAGGACAAGCGCCAACGCCGTATTCCTGTCGGCCAAAGGGATCAGCCACTCGCGAATGATTTTTCGGTGAGGCATGGGTTGCTCAATAGCAATGGGGACTTGGGGTGTATTCATCGAGTGCGGATCATTGGGTACAAGCCACAAGCCCTGGAGATGCTGAGCAACAAGGCTAGACATACCTCCAACGCTGGCGAGCGGTCAAAATCAAGGACAGTCCAAAACCCCGAACAACAAAGTGCGGGCAAGGGCTTCATGTCCTCATAAAGGGTTCAATTATCCATGCTTGAAGATCAAAACCCAAATTTGTTTGACAAGGGACGTACTGTTTCAAGGACATTGCACATCAAATGCATTCTTTTGTTTTCTTTTTATAGGCGCATGGCCCACCCATCCGGCTGGGAACCTCTCTCAGATCGAACCCCATAAAGGCCTGGCCATCAGGGCCGAAACAGGCTTTGCGCAAAGGGGCGGGTCCCATCCGCCCTAAGCTCAGTCCTGTGCAGAGAAAACGCACCCATTGAACACTGCGCGAACAGGCCCTTTCATGGGACAATCCCGAGCATGACTCTCCTTAAAAACACCCTCCACCGCTCCACCAAAATTGTCGCCACACTGGGGCCCGCCTCCAGCGACCCTGCCCTGCTAGAGGCCATGATCCGCGCGGGCGTGAATGTGGTGCGACTGAACTTCTCGCACGGCGTGGCACAAGACCACATTGACCGTGCGCGCTTGGTTCGAGAGGCGGCCACCCGGGCCGGCTGTGAGGTGGCCATCATGGCCGACTTGCAAGGGCCCAAAATTCGCGTGGGCAAATTCGAAAACGGTCAAATCACCCTCACCAAGGACCAAGTTTTTATTTTGGACGCCTCTCGCCAAGCCCTGGGCAACGACCAAGGCGTGGGACTGGACTACAAAGAATTGCCCCAAGACGTGAGCACGGGCGACTTGCTGCTGCTCAACGACGGCTTGATTGTGCTCGAGGTCACCCAAGTTGTGGGAGAACAGGTGCACACCCGGGTTCAAATTGGTGGCATCTTGTCCAACAACAAAGGCATCAACAAAAAGGGCGGCGGACTCACCGCGCCGGCCCTCACCGCCAAAGACATGGAAGACATCAAAACCGCCATGAGTTTTCAGGCGGACTTTTTGGCCGTGAGTTTCCCCAAAACCGCCACCGACATGGAGCTCGCCAGGCAATTGGCCAACGTCGCCGCAGCGCCTTACAAGTACAAGCCGGCTTTGATTGCCAAAATTGAGCGCGCCGAAGCCATTCCCCAACTCGAAGAGATCTTGAAAGCGAGCGACGGCATCATGGTCGCGCGTGGCGACTTGGCCGTGGAGGTTGGCAACGCGGCGGTTCCGGCTTTGCAAAAACACATGATTCGCCGCGCCATGGCCCATGACAAGCTCGTCATCACCGCCACGCAAATGATGGAGAGCATGATCACGCTGCCCGTTCCCACCCGCGCAGAAGTGAGTGATGTGGCCAATGCGGTTCTTGACGGCACCGATGCGGTGATGCTGAGCGCTGAGACGGCGGCGGGCAAATACCCCCTCGAAACGGTGCAAGAGATGGCACAAATTTGTGTGGCCGCCGAGTCTGCCGAACAAATCGAACTCGACGCCGACTTCAGCGGTAAGACCTTTGATCGCATTGACCAAACCATCGCCATGGGCGCCCTCTTCACCGCCCACCACTTGGGTGCCAAAGCCTTGGTGGCGTTGACCGACTCGGGCTCGACCGCACTTTGGATGAGCCGGCACCGAATCCACATCCCGATTTATGCCCTCACGAGCAAGCTCAGCACCCAACGCAAAATGGCCCTGTACCGCAACGTGACGCCGCTCCTCATGGACACCAGCACCGACCGCGACACCGCGCTCAAACAAGCCGAGGGTGACTTGCTCAAACGTGGCACCTTGCAAAAGGGCGATGTCTATGCGATCACTTGTGGCGAACCGATGGGCTCGCCTGGGGGGACCAACATGCTCAAAATCTGCAAAGTGGCTTAAGCCCCGAGGCCCGCGGCGTTCGGGTTTAAAATATTCCCTTTGTTTTTTATTCTTTAGAACAGGATCTCAAAATGGCACTCGTCTCCATGCGTGAACTCCTCGACCATGCCGCAGAGAATGGCTATGGACTTCCAGCGTTCAACGTCAACAATCTTGAGCAAGTTCAAGCCATCATGGAAGCCGCGCATGAAACGGGCTCTCCCGTGATCATGCAAGCGAGTGCCGGTGCCCGCAAATACGCGGGTGAGACCTTTTTGAAATACCTCATCCAATCGGCCATCGAAACCTACCCCAACATCCCCGTGGTGATGCACCAAGACCATGGCCAAAGCCCCTTGGTCTGTCAAGGCGCCATCGATTTGGGCTTTTCCTCGGTGATGATGGACGGCAGCTTGATGGAGGACGGCAAAACGGTGGCGAGCTACGACTACAACGTGGACGTCACCACCAAGGTCGTGGCCATGGCCCATAAAAAAGGCATCACCGTCGAGGGCGAACTTGGCTGCTTGGGTTCACTGGAAACCCTCCAAGGCGACCAAGAAGATGGCCACGGCTCTGAAGAGGTGCTCACCCGCGAGCAGCTCTTGACCGATCCTGAGCAAGCGGCGGATTTTGTCAAGCGCACCCAGCTCGACGCTTTGGCCATTGCCATTGGCACCAGCCACGGCGCCTACAAATTCTCTCGCATGCCCACGGGCGACATTTTGGCCATTGAGCGCATCAAACAAATCCACCACCGCATCCCCAACACGCACTTGGTCATGCACGGCAGCTCCAGCGTGCCGCAGGACTTGCTGAGCAAAATTCGCGAGTTTGGTGGCGAGATGAAAGAAACCTATGGCGTGCCGGTCTCCGAGATTCAAGAAGCGATCAAACACGGCGTGCGCAAAATCAACATCGACACCGACATCCGCTTGGCCATGACGGCCGCGGTGCGCGAGTTCATGGCGAAAAACCCGAGCAAATTCGATCCCCGAGAATTTTTAAAGCCCGCCAAATTGGCCGCCAAAAAAATCTGTATCGAGCGCTATCAGCAATTTGGTTGCGAAGGTCAGGGCGCAAAAATCAAAGGCGAGTCCTTGCTCTTTGTTGCAGCCAAGTACAACAGCGGCCACTTGTCACAAGTGGTGGCCTAAAACATCCAGCCCGCGCCCACTGACGGCCAAGACGCTAAAACACCAAAACCTCACCCGCAAAAAACCTCACTTTGATTGCGTCAACGCCAAAGTCCTTGGGTATTGGCTTGCTGACAGTCTTTAATTTGTTGGGGGGTCATCGGTGTTGAAGAGGTTATAGCGTTCAGAGAAAGGCTTCACGTGTCTTGCGGGACTTGCGGGACTTGCGGGACTTTCAAGACTTTCGGATTTTGCGGCAATCCCCGCCCCTCATTCACCACT
>TBL_comb47_HYPODRAFT_10007200_pt1 | contig 11764 bp, 10 predicted proteins | sample TroBogypolimnion_40_FD_10682 | JGI IMG/M metagenome (IMG submission 10682) | reverse complement strand
GTTATTTGGCATCATCACCTATCCCCACTGTGGGGAAGGGTGTGGGGATACCCTAACCAACCCCTAAAATGAGCGTTGTCCTTGAAAAAAAGTTCGAGCGGTGCGATACAAGGGCACCAATTTAATAGTTTTAGTTTTTTCCACCAGCAGTGACCACGGTTTCACGCAAGAACCACGGGCTTTTTTGCAGTCGAGGATAAACGAGTTGTGATTTCTTCACATGGAATACACAACTAAACTTTGATACACTTGCATAGATTCACATTTGATTTATTACGATTTCATCCACATGGCTCACGACACAAAACCAACAAAAAAAAATCCCGCAGCCGTTGCACTCGGCAAACTTGGCGGATTAAAAGGTGGACCGGCACGAGCCGCAAAACTATCCGCCAAGGAACGGTCTCGGATTGCACGGCTGGCGGTTGAAGCACGGTGGGAAAAATATCACGCGGAGAAATGATTTTTCTTTTGCTGTCATACTTGACCGTTCATGTAGAAGGTGTAAAATATAATCATATTATGCCATGAAAAATCTATTTCTCTACGCCCGTAAATCCACCGATGTCGAGGACAAGCAGGCCCTCTCCATTGACGCGCAGCTTGTGGAATTGCGCCAGTTTGCCGAGCGCGAACAAATCCACATTGTTGCTGAATTCATTGAAAAGGAATCGGCCAAGGCCCCAGGGCGCCCGATCTTCACTACGATGCTGGAGCGCATTGAGGCGGGCGAAGCCGAGGGAATCCTCGCATGGCATCCCGACCGCCTTGCCCGCAACAGCGTGGACGGCGGACGAGTCATCTATTTACTGGATGAAGGAATCATCAAAACGCTCAAATTCCCCACTTTCCGCTTTGAATCCGATCCGCAAGGAAAGTTCATGCTGAACATCATGTTTGGGCAGAGCAAATACTACGTTGATTCCCTGTCGGAAAACACTAAGCGCGGGCTCCGCGAAAAACTGCGCCGAGGTGAAATGCCCTCGCGCGCGCCCATCGGTTACCACAACGATTATCGCACCAAAAAGATCATCGTTGACCGACAGCGCGCACCCATCGTCAAGGAAGCTTTTGAATTATACGCGACGGGAACCGTCACCCTTGACCGAATTCGCGCGTTTTTCGGAGAACGCGGTATCGTGACCAAAAACGGCTACGCCCTCCTTCGCGCCCAAGTTTCCAACATGCTGTCCAATCCCTTTTACTACGGCCATTTTCGCTACAATGGCGAAATGTATGAAGGCACGCATGAAGCCATAATTTCCAAAGCCCTGTTTGATCAGGTTGATGCGGTGTTGAACCGTCGCTGGCGATATTCGCCAGCGGAGAAAAACCGCGTGCCAAAAGCATTTCTTGGCCTGCTGCACTGTGCCAGTTGTGGTGGGGCCATCACCGCCGAAATCCAGAAAGGCCACACCTACTACCGTTGCACCAAAAAAGGCAGAATTATGTCATGGTGCGAACAGCCATACATTCGTGAAGAAGCACTTGATACGGAGATTTCGGCGCTGCTGAAACCGTTTACGTTGCGGGCGGATTGGGCGGACGCAATGCTGGTACGGGTTGAAGCTGAGAAAAAACAGTCCGCTCAATCCTCGGCGCAACTGGCAGCACAAAAGCGCACGGAGATTGACCAGATCAATCTCCGCCTCCAAAAACTTCTGGACACATTGTTGGACGACTTAATTGATCGCGAAACATTCGCGGTGGAGAAGTCCAAATTGATGAGCCAGAAAAAATCTTTGGAGGAGCAGAAGACTCGATTGGTAGCAGGCCGAGCCGATTGGCTCGAACCGTTCCACAAGTGGATTTTAACCGCTAAAAACGCGGGTGAAATTGCTGTTTCGGGTTCGTTTCAAGAGAAACGGGGTCTCGCCTTGAAAATCTTCGGCTCGAACCTTGTCCTCGACTGCAAAAAAGCCCGTGGTTCTTGCGTGAAACCGTGGTCACTGCTGGTGGAAAAAACTAAAACTATTAAATTGGTGGGCGTGACAGGACTTGAACCTGTGACCTTTCGGGTGTGATCCGAACGTTCTAGCCAACTGAACTACACGCCCAACCGTTATCTTGACGCACACTACCAAGCGTTCCACTAACTTGCAAGCTTGGCATCTTGACAGACATGCCAGCGTCTGCTACATGTTTTTGCAATGAATCGGAACCTTAACCTATTGGGTTTGTTGGGTCTGCTGCTAGAGCGGCAGGCAGTGGGTTAAGGTCTGCACTAGAAAAACGAACCCCACTGTCGCCGCGAGCGATGGTGGGTTTTTTGTTTCCCGGCATCGTGGCGGCGCAAAAAGGAAAACATGAATGACCAAGTCCTGATCTTCGACACCACTCTCCGCGACGGCGAGCAATGCCCCGGCGCGTCCATGAACACCCGTGAAAAGCTGGAAGTCGCCCGGCAACTCTCACGGCTGAAGGTGGACATCATCGAAGCCGGTTTCCCAATCGCCAGCGACGGCGATTTCGAGGCCGTTCACGCCATTGCCAGCGAAATTGCCGGTCCGCGCATTGCCGGCCTCGCCCGTTGTGTGGACAAAGACATTGACCGTGCCGGCGAAGCCGTCAAACCGGCCGGCGACCGCGCGCGCATTCACGTCTTTCTCGCCACCAGCGCCATTCACCGGCAATACAAACTCAAAATGGCCCAGGACGAAATCATCAAACGCGCCGTCGAAGGTGTTAAGCGCGCTCGTGCGCTCGTCAAAGATGTCGAGTTCTCGCCGGAAGACGCTTCCCGGACCGAGCCGGATTTTCTTGCGCAGGTCACCGAAGCTGTCATCGCTGCTGGCGCAACCACCGTCAATATTCCAGACACAGTTGGCTATGCTGTGCCGCACGAGTATGGCGTGCTGATTAAATACCTGTTTGAGCACGTGAAAAATATCCGGCAAGCCGTCATCAGCGTCCATTGTCACAATGACCTCGGTCTCGCCGTCGCCAACTCGCTGGCCGCTGTTGTTAGTGGTGCCCGCCAAGTTGAGTGTACCATCAACGGCATTGGCGAACGCGCTGGTAACGCCTCGCTCGAAGAAATTGTCATGGCGCTCAAGACCCGTAAGGACGCCTTTGGCGGCTATCAGACCGGCATTGATACCAAGCAGCTCTTCCCGGCCAGCCGGCTCGTCAGCCACATGACCGGCATGGTGGTGCAACGCAACAAAGCCATTGTCGGCGACAACGCCTTCTCCCATGAAGCTGGCATCCACCAGCACGGGATGATGCAGAACCGTGAAACCTACGAGATCATGCGCGCCGAGGATGTGGGTCGGTCAAGCGAACTCACTTGGGGCAAACACATGGGCCACCATGCTGTTCGGCAGAAGCTCGAAGCGATGGGCTACAAACTCAGTGACGACGAAATTCGCCGGATCACCGACCAGGTCAAGACGCTCGCTGATAAAAAGAAATCGGTTTACGACGAAGACGTCCGCGCCATTGTCGAAGGCCAGTTCACCGAGGTTCCACAAATCTGGAAACTGGATTACCTCAGCGTGATGACCGGTGTCATCCCGACCGCCACCGTCCGCCTCCTAAAAGCCGACCAGACCGAACCGATCAACGATGCCGGCACCGGCGACGGCCCGATTGATGCGATGCTTAAGACGGTGGACCGTATTACCGGCACCAAAGGCAGCCTCGTGGATTACAACGTCGGCAGCGTCACCAAAGGCAAGGATGCCATCGGTGAAGTCAGTGTCCGTGTCGATTTCGCCGGCCGGATCGTGACCGGTAAAGGCACGAGCACCGACATTATCGAAGCCAGCGCGCTCGCCTACCTGAACGCGCTCAACCGGCACCTCGACGAACAACGCCGCCGCACCGCCACCGAAAAACTGCCCCTGTAAATCACTTCACGCCGGCAACTTGAAAGCCTTCGGCTTCGAGCAGCGTGCGAATTTTTCCGGGCTGGTCGCCTTGGATTTCGATGGTGCGGTCTTTCACTGTGCCGCCGCAACCGCACGTTTTCTTGAGCTTGCCGGCGAATGCTTCGATCTGCGTGCCAGTAATCTGCGAGGCGAAATCGTGGACAACAATCACCGTCTTGCCGCCGCGGTGCGCCTTTTCCTTGCGCAACACGACGCGGCCAAACTTGACCGGCTTCAGTGGCGTCGCCGGCCCTGCCGGTAAACCGGTGCTGGACAACGCGGCGAACGGATTGTTGAAGTTGGTCATGCGATTGGAATCTGCCAGAATCTCTGGTTGGCCGTCAATTTTTTCCGCGACCAGTTCGCCAAGTTCTGGTACGGTGCCGGTGTGAACGAATCCCGGCTTATCCAACTGCTGGCCGCTGTGCAAACCGGCCAGATCAAACCCGCTGCCGCCGCGCGCCAACTCAAGGCGCTCGACACACACCACCTTGATTTCGCGCGTGTGGACGGGCACCGGTCATTGCGCAAAGGTTTTCCCGAAGTCATCTATTGCGAAGGCAAAACGCCGGCGCAGGTCGTCAAGATTGCCGGCGTAATTCTTAAGCACAACAACAACCTTCTCGCCACGCGCGCCGGTAAAGAGACCTACCGGGCCGTCAAACGCGTTTTCCCGAAAGCCCGGTATCACGAAGCGGCTCGCGCCATTACCGTCACTCTCAAAGCGCAGCCAAAACGTGCCGGGATGATTGCTGTTCTTTGTGCCGGTACGACCGACATCCCGGTGGCCGAGGAAGCTGTCGTTACTGCTGAGATCATGGGCAACCGCGTGCAGAAATATTACGATGTTGGCATTGCCGGCATCCACCGGCTCCTCGCGCTTCACGAAGAACTGTTGGCCGCCAACGTCCTCATTGTCATTGCCGGCATGGAAGGCGCGTTGCCGAGCGTCGTCGGCGGCCTCGTGGATAAGCCGGTCATTGCCGTACCCACGAGCGTCGGCTACGGCGCGAGCTTTGGCGGCATCGCCGCGCTGTTGGCGATGCTCAATTCCTGTGCCAGCGGCGTGACGGTAGTCAACATCAACAATGGTTTCGGCGCCGGCTACGCCGCCAGCTTGATTAACCAACTGGCTACAGGCCGGCATGTTTGAATTGCTGCCGTGGCAATGGGGTTTGGTGGTGTTGGGCGCACTTCTGATTGGCGTGTCCAAGACTGGGATTGCCGGGTTGGGTGTGTTGGCGGTGGCGATTTATGCCAACATTTTGCCGGCACGCCAATCGACCGGCATCATTCTGCCGATGTTGATTTGTGCGGATGTGGTAGCGGTAGCGGCTTACCGTCGACATGCGGTGTGGGGACATTTGTGGCCATTGTTTCCGTGGGTGGTGGTCGGTGTCGTGACCGGTTACTTCACGATGGGGCACATCAACGATGCGCAAGTCCGGCGCGGCATCGGCGCGATTCTACTGGTAATGGTGGCGCTCCACTTCTGGCGCCGGCAACGCGCCGGTAATGAACCAGTCTCACACACGCTTTGGTTTTCTGCGTTGACCGGCGTGCTGGCCGGTTTCACAACGATGCTGGCCAACGCCGCCGGCCCGGTCATGATCTTGTACATGTTGGCCGTGGGGTTGCCGAAAATGGAATTTCTCGGCACGGGCGCATGGTATTTTCTCATTGTCAATTTGTTTAAGGTGCCATTCAGTTTCCAGCTTGGTTTAATCACGCCGGGGACATTGCAGTTCAACGCGTTGCTGGTGCCGGCGGTGATTGCCGGCGCGCTGCTTGGCCGGCTGGTTGTGAAACACATCAATCAGGCGTGGTTCGAGACGCTGGCATTGGCACTGACGTTGGTGGCTAGTGCACGGTTATTGTTTTGACATGAGATTGGCAATTCGCGAATCTTTCGTGTCACCCAATTTGAAAACGAGGATCAAAAATATGACAACCAACACCATGCTTGACCACGCGTTAGCGAACTTCGATCAAACGGTGCGCTTGTTGCGCAATGAATTTTCGCCCGACCTGCTGCTCAAAATGCGCGAACCGAAAGAGCGCAGTGAGTTGCGCCTGTCACCAGAGCTTTCCGATGGCAAATCGCATTCGTTCCGCGCGTTCATTGTGCATCACAATCGCGCGCTTGGCGCCAGCAAGGGCGGCATCCGCATGGCGCCGACCGTGACCATCGACGAAGTCACTGCGCTGGCAATGGAAATGACTTGGAAATGCGCGCTCATCGGCGTGCCGTTCGGTGGTGGCAAGAGCGGCATCGTTGCCGATCCAGAAAAACTTTCGCCGCGCGACAAGGAAACGCTGATTCGCAGTTTTACGCGCAACGCCCAGCGGCACATCCATCCGCTGGTGTACGTGCCGGCGCCCGACATGGGCACTAACGAGCGCGACATGGGGCATATCAAGGACGCGATTTCATACTCGCTCGGTCAGGCGACCACTCAGGGCTGTTACGTCACCGGCAAGCCGGTCATCATGGGCGGCATCCCCGGCCGGCGCGAAGCCACCGGTCGCGGTGTGGCCATCACGACTGCCGCGGCGATGAAAACGCTTGGCCGGGATTTGAAAGGCGCGACGGTGATCGTGCAAGGGTTCGGTAACGTCGGCGCGGTCGCGGCGCAAGCATTGGCGGAACTCGGTGCGCGCGTGACCGGCATCAGCGATGTCCACGCCGCGATTTATAATCCGGCCGGCTTGAACCTGCCGGCATTGACGGCGTATGTCCGGAAAAATCGCAGCATTGCCGGTTTCGCTGGCGCGCGTAGCGTGCCTGGCGCGAAGCTGTTGACGTTGCCATGCGACGTGCTCGTGCCGGCGGCGACCGGCAACCAGATTACGAAAGACAACGCCGGTAAGATTCAGGCGAAAGTCATCGCCGAAGGCGCAAATGGCCCGACGACACCGGACGCGGACCGCATTCTTGAAAAACGTGGTGTGACGGTAATCCCAGATATTTTGTGCAATGCCGGCGGCGTGTTCGTCTCTTACCTCGAATACACGCAGGAAACCCAACAGGAACAAATGACTGAGGTGGAAGTACGGACCCGGTTGGAGCAGCGGATGCAAGACCGGTTCGCGCGCGTGCGCCAGACGGCGCAGGAGCGAAAATTGCCACTGCGCCAAGCCGCGATGTTGCTCGCCGTCCGCAATGTCGCTGCGGCCCTCGAAGCTCGTGGAAGCTTGCCATGACCCAACCACTCGACGTTCTCATCATCGGCGGCGGGATGATCACCAACGATCAACTCCTGCCGAGCATCTACCATCTGCAACGCCTCGGCGTTGTCGGCGAAATCAGCATCTGCGCCCTTAACAGCGCGCCGCTGAAGGCGCTGACTGACAACGCCGAAATGCGCGCCGCCTTCCCGGGACAAAAGTTCACCGCGTTGCCGGCGTTGACGACGCCGCCGGACAAAATGTTTCCGGATTTGTTCAAGGATGCGTTAACCAAGCTGAAGCCCCGGCAAGCCGTGGTCGTCGCCGTGCCGGACTGGTTTCATTACCCGATCATTTTGGAAGCGTTGCGGCACGACCAACACGTGCTCAGCGTCAAACCGCTCGTACTCGAATACCGGCAAGACCTCGAAATCGAAAAACTCGCGTTGGAGAAAGGTTTGTTCGTCGGCGTCGAGTACCACAAACGCTTTGACAGACGCGCACTGCAAGCCAAACGGTTCTATAGCGAAGGTAAGTTCGGCAAGTTCATCATGGGCGAGGCGAAACTGCACGAGCCATATTATTACCGGCACTCCAATTTCCAAAACTGGTTCACGTGCGACAAAACCGATCCGTTCACCTACGTCGGTTGTCATTACATCGACTTGGTTTATTTCATCACCGGCCTCAAACCGGTTTCGGTCTCGGTGGATGGCGTGCGCGGCAAATTCCCGAATGGCAAAGAGGCGTTCCTCTGGTCCAGCGGCCGGGTTAGATTTGAGAACGGCGCGCTGTTGACTGTGACCGACGGACTTGGTTATCCCGACGACGCGGCCGGCGGCAACGATCAAGGCATGATCATGTACTGCGAAGGCCAGAATCGCACCGGGATGATTCACCACGACGACCACGACCGCGGGGTTCGGTATGCGTTCCTCGAACCGAGCGGCGCGGCGCGGTACCGGTATGTCAGTCCGGATTATTTCCGGTTGGTGCCGTGGGAAGGCGCCGGTTCCAAGCCGGTCGGCTACGGCTACGATTCCGTCGCGGCAAATTTGCAAACGATGCAACGGATGACCGGCACGTTGGAGCAGCGCCGGCAAATCATCCGCGAAGTGGACGCCGCCGGCATCATCGCCACCCCGGCCAACAGTTTCATCAACGAACTCGTCGTTGAAGCCGCGCGCCAATCCATTCTTGCCGATGGCGCGCTGGTCAAAATTCATTACGGCAACAACCCGCACGTGGAGAAAGTCAATGGCTGAGTACAGTCTGAAGCCCGTCAAAGTTCCGCACATCAAAACCAAATACCGGACGATCAAGACCGCCTTGCCGGTGCCGCAGTCGCTGCCAGTGTTTAAGGAATTGCGCCAGAGCGAGCCGCGCTCGATGTCCGGTCAGCCACCAATCCTTTGGCACTCGGCCGATGACTTCATCGTTTCCGACAAATGGGGCAACCGGTGGATCGACTGGTCGAGCGGCGTGCTCATCACCAATGCCGGCCACGGCAACAAGCAAATTACCGCTGCCGTGCGCAAGATGGTGGATCGCCCGTTGCTCGCGACGTACGTGTTCCCGCACGAAGACCGCGCGACATTCACCCGGATGCTCCGCGAAATTTCGCCCGACCCTGGCAAGTACCAAGTCTTCCTGCTCAGTACCGGCAGCGAGGCGACGGAGAACTGCATCAAGCTCTCGAAGACCTACGCGCTCCAGAAACACGGCGCACACAAGAAATATTTCGTTAGTTTCCGCAACGGATTTCATGGGCGCACGATGGGTTCACAGCTTGCCGGCGGCAACGAGAAGCTCAAGGCGTGGATGGTCGACCGCGACCGCACGTTCGTCCAAGTTCCGTTCCCCGACGGCTTCAAGAACACGGACACATCATTCGATTTGTTCCTGAAATCGCTTGCCGAACAAAACGTCAAGCCGCAGGACATTGCCGGCGTGATGGTCGAAAGCTACCAAGGTGTCGGCCCGGACTTCCTGCCGGTCGAGTACGCGCAAAAACTGGAAAAGTTCTGCCGGCAACACGACATCGTCCTCACCATGGACGAAGTCCAAGCCGGCTTCGGCCGCACCGGCAAGATGTTTTGCTTCCAGCATTACGGCATCAAGCCCGACCTCATCGCCTGCGGCAAAGGCATCACCTCGTCGCTGCCGTTGTCCGCGGTGATTGGCCGGACCGCGATCATGGATTTGTATGCGCCCGGCTCGATGACCTCGACGCACTCTGCGTCGCCGCTCGCGACCGCCGCAGGGATCGCCAACCTGAAGGTTCTGAAAGGCAAGAAACTTGCGCAACGCGCCGCCAAACTCGGCGCGTGGTTCATCCCGGAACTCGAACGCATCCAGAAAAAATATCCGCAGCGGCTCGGCTGCTGCTGGGGCAAGGGCCTTGTCGCCGGCATCCAAGTCGTCAAACCCGGCACACGCGAACCCGATGCCGTCGTTGCCACGGCGATCAATGTCGCCTGCTTCCACAAAGGCCTGCTGATGTTTGCGCCGGTCGGCATTGGCGGCGAATGCCTCAAGATCGCGCCGCCGCTCACGATTGCCGAAGCCGCGCTGCGCGAATCGCTGGCGGTGTTCGAGCAAGCGGTTGACGAAGTCATGGCGCGGCTGTGAATTATTTCGACATCCAGGTCAACGGCTACGGCGGGATTGATTTCAACAAGGACGGCCTGACCGGCGATGAATTGCGGCGCGCCTGCGAAACCTTGCGCCGCGACGGCGTGACCGGCATCTTCGCCACGATTTGCACGGAACAGATTCCGGTGATGGGCCGGCTTGCGGCGCAGATTGTGAAGTTACGCGACCGCGACCCGCTCTGCCGGCAGCTCATTGCCGGGATTCATTTTGAAGGCCCGTTCATGAACGAGACCGCCGGTTACCGGGGCGCGCATCCCGAAGCCGCGTTGCACCCGGCTAACCTCGACGAGATGAAACGATTGCTCGATGCGGCCGGCGGTTTGACGAGAATGGTCACACTCGCGCCGGAACGCGATCCCGGCATGGCGACCACCCGGTACCTGGCCAGCGCGGGCATCGTGGTCAGCGCCGGGCACACCAACGCCTCGCTCGATGATCTCAAAGCCGGGATCGATGCCGGCTTGAAAATGTTCACGCATCTCGGCAACGGCTGCCCGATGCAAATGCACCGGCACGACAACATCATCCAGCGCGCGCTCAGCTTCGCCGACCAACTCTGGCTGTGTTTCATCGCCGATGGCGTCCATGTGCCGTTCTTCGCACTGAAGAATTACCTGAAAGTGGCCGGCCTCGACCGCGCGATCATCACCACCGACGCCGTCGCGCCGGCCGGGCTGGGGCCGGGCACGTATACATTTGGCAAATGGACCGTGGTGGCCGGCGAAGACATGGCGTTGTGGGCGCCGGACCGCAGCCATCTCGTCGGGTCCGGGATCTTCATGCCCAAAGTCGAAGACAATCTCCGCCGGCATGTCGGCCTCGGCGACACCGCCATCCGCCAACTCATCTGCGACAACCCGCGCCGCGCTTTTGGCTTGTAACGTGATGCTCTCCGTATTCAACGACATTGTCTATGCGCGGACGCCGCAGCGCCCCTTGCGGCTGGATCTGCGCGTGCCGCGATCCAAACATTGCCGGCCGCTCGTGCTCTACATCCCGATGGGCGGCATGAGCGAATGCATCAAGGAACACGCGCCGTGGTGGCTGACCGAACACGGGTTCGCCATGGCGTCCATCGAAGCGCGGGTGAGCAGCGAGGCGATTGCGCCGGCGGCCGTCCACGATTGCAAGGCGGCAGTGCGCTGGCTCCGCGCCCATGCGAAACAATACCGGTATGCGCCCAACGCCATCGGCGTTTGGGGGCATTCCGCCGGTGGCAATCTTGCCGCATTGCTCGGCACGTCGGGTGATGTTCCGAAACTGGAAGGCCCCGGCCCATACGCCCGAGTGTCGAGCCGGGTCCAAGCGGTGTGCGATGAATGCGGCGCGCCGCACGACTTTTCCTGGTTTGCGCGGCCCGCTATCAAGTCACGGTTCCCCGGGGTTTCTGGAAATGTGCACCGTTACTTCGGCGCGCCAATCGAAAAGCGGATGAACCTTGCCCGCTTGGTCAGTGCCCAGACATATATTTCGAAAAATTGCCCGCCGATGCTGTTGATTCACGGTGGAGCCGACACAGTGGTGCCGGCGGAGGAGACGGTCAATTTTCACCAAGCGCTCAAAGCGGCTGGTGTGGACGCGACCTTGCAGATCCTGCCCGGCGTCGGTCACGGCTGGGACGCCGCCCTGACCCGCAACGACATCGTGGCCTTCTTCCAGCGCACGCTACGCTGATCCGGAAAGTTGTTGACTGCCGGGGCGGATATTTCTATCCTGCATCCGTTCTGGAGCGATACTGATGCTGTCAATGGAAATGCCGAAGAACTTGAAATCGGTTTCCGTCGTGCGCGAAGTTGGCATGGCGGTTCCGACAGACAGACCCACTCCTTCTAAAGCAAATCTACCCGTTTGGCATTCTGGCCGGTCCGTTTTTGGGGTTCCGATGATGACTGCCGGCTCACAATCCGGCCGACGGCGTGGTCGTTGCCAGTGTGGCAATGACCTCCACGTCCGTCGCCGGCAGCATTGCCAGTCTCTGGGTGACCTCCACGGCGGTCACCGGGTTCACCGGCAGACTCCTGATGACCTCGCCGTCCGTCACCGGCAGCATTGCCAGTCTCCGAATGACC
>TBL_comb47_HYPODRAFT_10007198_pt1 | contig 11765 bp, 9 predicted proteins | sample TroBogypolimnion_40_FD_10682 | JGI IMG/M metagenome (IMG submission 10682) | reverse complement strand
ATCATGTTCAAAGCCGTACACCTCTTTTTCCGTCCGGTTGGCACACGCTATCGAATAGCGGACCCCGCTCATGTCTTCGCCGAACTTTTCCGGCTGGTTCAAGCTGGCAAAAGAGATATTGTCCGGAAAATAAAACTGAAACTGACTTAAATTCTTTTCCAGAAAATGGCGGTATGTAATATTCAGTTTTTGCATTATCTGCTCGCGCAGCATGCTCTGGGTTTTCGAGTCGGCTTTCCAGGCGCGGTCCAGCAGTTCAAGCACATCGCTCCGTCCGAGAACTTCATAATAGATGAACTTGGCCAGGTTGCAATAGGATTTGTAAAGCACGTTAAACGAATGTTCGGCAATCTGCGCCTGGCTGTCCAGATATATGGATCTTTTTTCATTGTACGTCTGGTCCAGCAGATAATTGAAAAATAATGCCAGCAGCAGATAAACGATAAATGCCGTATAAAAAAACGGCTTATTAATGTATGTCTTAAAGAAAAACACAAGCCATTTCCACGGATTCAGGCTGCGCCTCCCTTCACCGTTGCCCGGAAAGGCAGGGAAAGTATCTGTTAATCTGTCGTGCAGATCAGTTTTTTCAGCTCTTTTAAATCTCATTATTCTTAAAAACCGCTTGGGTTATGAATATAGTTGACTACATTATATAAAGAAAAGTGTTACTTTTCAAGTAACAGATGCATTGTTTATGTGATTTGATCAAATATTATACCGGATAGCGGTCTGAAAGCAAGTAAAAATTGCTGTCTGAAGTTTATTAACCCGATGAAAGATAAGGAATAACCGGAAAAATTCCGGAAAAAGATGAATACGCTTTATTGTGAAAACAAATCGCCGCGAAAATTGTGCGAAGCAATCGAGGCGATCCTGCCGCCGGAAGCCGGGCGGTTGATCCGGCGGCCGTACAATCATTTTCAGCCGACAATGACTTCGTGGTGGCTGGTGCCGTCCAATGAACTGCCGTTCTTTAAATTCGGCAAATTCGGTTTTAGCTGGGACGAGAAAGTCAGGGATGTCATTTCCTGCGGACTGTATCTGTCCAAAGGACTTGATCCGATGCTGAAAGCGGTTTATCCGTCAAAAAAAGGCGGACGGCTCATTATGACTGACGGCTGGGCATGGCATGATTTCATTGAAGATTGCCGGAATGGCAAAATCGCGGACGCAATCAAGGACGCGGCAAACCAGTCCGTAACGATTGAAGCAGTTATTGAAGGCGGCTATGTTGACGACCCCGGCCTGTTCGACCCGCAGGTGGAGCTTCCGGCAATGGACTGTTACACGCTGTCCTTTGATGTGAAGACCGGATCGATGCGGGTGACTAAGGCCAGGCGGGCGGTAATGGCGATCAAGGCGCTCAACCAGGTCAAAGATCTGCCTTCATTCTGCAAAACGCTTGACGATCTCGGCAGCAACCAGTTTCTCTGGATGAATGTTTTTATCGGAGGCGTATTCAAAGTGAAGGAATACGGGGAATTCGCGCCGGAAGACAAGGTCATCACCGCGTCTCAAATCTGGGAAAAAGTGCTCTGCAAATTTCAGCGCTGGATCAAGTAACAGGGTATGAAAAAAGGCGGAGTCCAGTTTGGATATCCGCCTTGAGTATGAACGGTCAGAGATTATTTTTGAATCAAAACCGCGTTCTTAAACCATACTTTGCCGGTTTTATTGCGGAAAAGCAGGTAATAAAACATAGACTTAATCGGCTTGGTCGGAGTATAAGACAATGAGACCTTTTCCCAGTCATGAGTACCAGTCTTGAACGGAACAGATACTCCCCCGGTTGTGGAGCCGTCGGGATGGGTGATATCCAGGTAGATAGCATAGTCGTATTGATTTAGATCGCCTGAGACATTTTCGACTTTGTGTTCGGCGGAAAATTCGATAGTCTTAGCCTCTTTCTGGTCGAGAACAACTTTCTGCCAGACTCCGTTGACATCTTTTTCGCTTTTGTTTTCGCAGGCAATTACGCCGTCAGTCTGGATCAATGAATTGGTTCCATTTAGCTTCCATTGTTTTAACAGATTGGCTCCGGCGTCCTGTCCGAAAACTGAAAACACGCATCCGCAAGCCATGACCGCGATACCGAGAGACTTTACTAACTTCGACATTTTTCACCCCCTGTGTTAAAATTGCATTTATGAATAACTATAAACACTAAATCCGGCTTTTCAAGATTATTTGACAATTGTCATTGCTGATAAACCATGTCTGGTAATCCGCCGGGTTCAATTCCAATTATTTTTTTACTGTTCCATCGTCAGTATCATCAATTTTTTCGGCTTTTAGGTCACGGAATAGCCGGAAGGCATCGCGTACGCCACCACAGAAAATCCAGGCGGTGCAGACGGTACCAAGAGTCAGGCTGAACCACCAGAGTTTAAACCACCAGAACCATGACCAGGCATTGTCCGAAACTTTATAAAACAGGTTGATTACGGTGCCGATAACGAATGTTCCCCACCAGGCCATTGTCCACCAGAATGTCGCCCAGAACAGAAAACGTTCAAACCGGGAAAATTCTCTTGAGACCCCGATAATTTCGCCTAATGTTTTACGTTTGACTTTAAGCATATCTTTAGCTTCGACTAAGTCCTCTTTAACCGCATATTTGCCGCAATGCAGCATTTTGTCCATGTCAAATACGCGCCTGTGCCCGAGCAGCGATACCATAACATAACTCAAAGATGACGCCAGCATGGCGTAAAAATAAATTTCCATGCCGCTCAAAGGGAAGTTTGCTTTATGAGTAATCACCCATTGCCAGTCCGGCCATTGTTTTAACAGGATTGGAGCGAACCGGCTTGTCCAGCACGCCTGAACCATCATGCCGCCAAATGCAATCACCGTGCCGAGAATCATCGCTGTCCATGCGGCTTCGGTGGTGCCGCGTTTCCAGTATAACCCGCCGATAATCACCGCGCCGGCACCGCCAAGATAAATAGCCCCGGTCAAGTTGAAAAACATCACAATAAAATCTTTCAGCGGAAACAGCAGGCTGAAGACGAATCCGAACAATGCAACGCCGAAAATCGATACCCGCAGCCAGAGCATATGCCGTTTGGGCTCAAGCGGCTTGTTACGAATCGGCAGCAGCACGTCCTGTACGAAAATCGTTCCCCAGGAATGCAAATAACTGTTGTCGCAACTTATGGCGCAGGCTACGATAACCGCGGCAAACAGCCCCATCATCCCTGCCGGCAGGATGTTGGCCAGAAACAGCGGCACAGTCATTTGCTTCTGTATCTGCGGGTCGGCAATCAATGCGATTTGCGCATGGATCGGCGCGGCCATTTCAGCGAACTTCGGCAGATGCAGTACGGCATAGGCTGCGAGGGGAATCAACAGCATGCACAGTCCGCACGCAATGCCACGCCAGGAACCGATGATCCCGGCCATCTGCGCTTCATGCGGAGTTTTGGCTGCGGCATTGAAGCCGGAATTGCCCTGCCACGACCTGGCGTTGTAGATCATGCTGAAAACTCCGATCAGGAAAAACCAGATGCTGAAATCATGCTCTTCGCCGGTTTTGAACGGGTTCAGCATGGACTTGCCCTCCGGAGCAGTCAGCAAGCCGGAAATGATGTCGTTCCATTCGAATTTATACATCATAAAGCACATCAGAATCAGAAAAATCAGCATCAGCAGAATACCTTGATAAAAATCGGTAATCATGATGCTGATTTGCCCCCCGGTGCAGGCAATGAACAATGCAATGCTCAAGTAAGCCGCCATAATCAGCGGCAAGGTCGGCATATCAAAATCTCCGAGATGAAAATGCTCCGGAATTCCGAAAAAATAGATAATTACTCGAGCGGTAATGAGCGGAAAAATACCATAATTGAACAATCCTGACATCCAGCAGAGAATGCCGGAGAAATACCGGAACTGCCGGCTGTAACGCATTTCAAAAAACTGCGCCAGCGTCAATGCGCGAGTCTGCCGGAAACGGTATATGATAAAACCGGAAATGCCGAGAATCAGTCCGATCGGCATTCCGATCATGCCCCACCACTGAGTCGGCAAACCGGAGTTGTAGACCATCTCCCAGACCGCAATGATCGTAATCGCGCCGCCGAACCCGCTGGAAACCGTCAGCATATACCGGCCGGCCAGGCGGTTCGCCGCCAGGAAGTCAGCCACGCTTTTCATATATTTTCTGGAATATATCGTAATCATTAAAAGCGATCCCAGCAGAAAAATAATTATCGACCAGTCAATCCAGTGCATCTTCATTTAGAGAATTCCATTTTTTATTGATTTGCAGGCATCATGAAGGTTTAATGTCGGCAGTTTTTTACAGTTTGAATCATTTTAGCGACAATTGCATCGTCCGCCTTTTCGCCAGTATCTCCGCCTTGAGACGCATAATTTTTGTCACATGAGTTTTACCGGAAGACCTCCATCCACGCTTTTGTCGGCGGCGAAAGCCAGACGGCTTGCCAGAATCCCATCGGCGAGAGTCGCGGCAGGCTGCTTGCCGCTTTCAATGCATTCGAAGAAGTCGCTAATAATTTTCCGGTCTCCTCCGCCATGCATATTGCTGGCAATTACTGAGATATCCTCTTTATTGCCGCCTTTCGAGTAGTCAGCAAAAGTGATTCTGCCCGAGGCGAGGCTGCCGGAGACATAACCATTAAGCCCGTGAATGATGATGTCACGCCCCTCGCATCCGGACTGAGCTATCAGGGCCAGATGTCCGTGCGAACCGTCGGAGAAGTTAACCGTAACATGCTGATGATTCAGAACGTCTGCGTCGCTCCGGTAGACGCAGCGCTGTTCAGACGCTGAATCGTAATAGAGCTGATACTCCTGCGCGAATGGCTTTCGGGCATTGGCCCGGAAGGAGCAAGCAGTGTCTGTGCACTCCGGACAGCTTTCCGGAGTTCCCTCTTTCTGAAAAATATGGCGACCACCTACGGAATAGACACTGACCGGCCTTGCCTGCGAGGATTTCAGCCAGCACATGATATCCAGATCGTGCGCACTTTTTTCGTTGAGAAAACCTCCTGAGTTTTCAATTAGTCTGCGCCAGTTGCGCCTGTAACATGCCCCGTGGGAAGCAGATAGCCTTTCACTCATCTGAATCATCAGTATCCGGCCCAGCTTTCCGGATGAAACCATCTGTTCCATCTTCTGGTAGAATGCGGAATAGCGCAATACGAAACCAAGCTGGATGACCTGGTCAGGATGATTTGCCGCCGCTCGTGCGGCACGGGCAAGATCTTCCGCCGAAGCCGCTACCGGTTTTTCGAGAAAAACGTGGCAACCGGCTTCCAGAGCTTCCTCCATCAAAGCCGAGTGGGTTGTATTCGGCGTTACTATAAATACCCTGTCAACATCAGGAAAAAGTTTGAGCGCTTCACCGAGAGTCCTGACTACTATCGCATCCCTGCCGCCGTATTCATCCAGGCGCTGTTTAATATTGTGATGAATCGCGGTGTTGGTGTCTGCGAGAGCCGCCACCTGGCAGCCAAGCTCCTTGAGTAGAATCTCCGCAATTAACAAGCCGCGTCCAGAACCGGCGATGATAGATTTTTTCTTGTTGTCCATGAGATTCTATTTACCTTTAACTTCTATTACTGTCAACTCCTCGGAGCCCAGTTTAATTTCCATGGACGGCTTGTAATCCAGTTCTTTCTCCACCGGATAGATAGCCTTGACGGATGCGTTCCCGTCAAACCCAAGTTTAGTCGAATCGAATTTAACAATGCTTGTCACACTGTTTTTCGACAGGTTGTTAATGACAAAGTACAACGTCCCGCCGGTCTTGCCATAGCGTTCTATTTTAACATCTCCAGAGGCGGTGGCATAAGTTACAGGCTGCCATGTTGCCGCTTGCATCCTGTCCAGAACCGGAATCATCGGGCGCAGAATGTCCACCGTGACATTTCTGCCCGGATAAATATTAAACAGCATATGCCGTTCGACTCCGGCTTTAGGCTGAGGATCATATGGCAGATAGGTGCACTGCTTATTCGGGCCTGCGAGCGTCCTGAGCAATTCTGGATTTTGAACGCATGTGGCTTCAATCCCGAAGATATCTATCATCGGCGAAGCAAGTGTAATGTTTCCGCAATTAGCCATGACCGTCATTCCCGCAGGATGATAGCGCTTTGTGAGTTCCCGCAGCCATTCGATGGTGCCAAAGCCGCGCTGCACCATAGGTTTGAAAGTTTCAGGGTCGAAAGCAAGGGGCAGCGTGGCATATTTGAAATTTTCGCGCCTGTAATCGACCGGCATTAACATAAAACTATCAAGCGCAAAACCGTCTGGCGGCGCTCTTCCCTCTTTTTCATACTCCGCCAGCATGGGCTCGAACATTGCGGTAAAGATTGCCTGCCCCCGGCCTTTCGGGATAGCCGGATTCAGATTACAAGGGATCATGGCGCCAAAACCCGAGTCGCCAATCCACGCTATCCGGTTGCCAAGGCCCAGCGCCGGTCTGTCATTTTTGTCATACATGCCACTGGAGAAAGAACCCTGAATAAGCGCTTGCAGGAAGCTTTTCCGGTCTGCCGACTTTGCGTGCGGGTTACAATTGTAGGCAGTAGAATAGTGCAGCGGCAGAAACTTAGCCCATTCAGCAGCATCGTCCTCACTGAGCGTCTTCATGCGCTGGAGTGTCTCATCTGTGGTCGGCGACTTGCAGTCCCCCATGCTGAACTGGAAAAACTCAGGCTCAACATAGATGAAGTTAAGTATCTTTTTACTGGCGTTCCAGTTCCATTCGGCGATTGATAATTCGTCAGCCCCCCAGACGAAGCGGTAGCCGCCGGACAGAACATCTTCTTCACTCTGGTTTGACTTTTGCTTTAGGGATGGAACCTCCCAGCCGCCGCCCTGCTTTATTCTGTCAACATAGTATTCAGGGAAGAGCTTGTAGTAGCGGTCGGCCGCCGAACGCATTCCCCAGGCGCTGTCGGCAGGATAAATGATTGCGGTAAAACTGCTTTCTTTCAGACTTTTACCATTTATATTCGTTATGTTCACCAGAGCCATATCTATCGCTATGTAAAACAGACCGAGCTTGGGGTTGAACTCAAGACGGTAGGTACAGGGCTTGCCCGGATCCACGCCGAGACCGAGTCCCTGGTCTGTCGTGACATTAGTTACAGCAGTGAAGGGATAGTCCGTGACCTTCACCTCGTATTGCGGAACCCTCTCGCCCTCTTTGAACGGCATGACGCTGCGGGTAAGACTCTGATAAAAGTTCCAGTTGCCGCTCTTCACGGGGATGGCGACATAAATCGTAACCGCGCGGTCGGCAGCGGTGAGTGATTCCACCATCCCGGTAACAGTTATAGCGTCCCCTTGGGCGGCATAACGTGCATTGATCTTCAAATTCAGTTCCTGGACAATCGCGCTTTGTGTGATTGCATTGTCTGAGAGTAAAATATTCCCCTTGGGCATGACAGGCGCACTGTTAGCAGCCGCATCGCGGACCAGTACTCCGGAGAGGCCTTTTGCGCCATCCCCCATTAATATGTTATTCTGTTCGACTTTCGCAATTCCGCCATTCGCGCCAACCGTCAGCGCAAAGCCGGATGAACTTTTAACCGTGCCGACAGCCGCGCCGGCGTCGGCCTGCAACACCGCCGGGCTGAAACTGCCGCCGTCAAACGCTATCCTGTTCCGGTCATCGCCAATCAGCTTTAAATCCTTGATTTCCACGGTAAACTCATGCTTATAAGAGTAGGGCATTTCATAGAAATGGATTTCAAAACAAAGTACTTGACCGCGTTCAGCGCCGGAAATATCCAGTGAAAGCTCCTGCCAGTCACCCGCCTTTATCTTTGCTCTTTGAAAAAGCTGCTGCACCATAGGATTCCCGTCAATGTTCGTGTGCCGCAGACCGAGGTCGTTGATGCAGAACGCAAACTCTTTCCCATTCGCCATGAGGTCCTTGTTGGAACTGGTCAGCTTCACCTGCATGGTTATTTTCTTGTATTTCCGCCAATCCTGAGCAGTATGCATGCCCGCAAAAAGGCGCGGGAAACTTTCTTTTCCGCCGGCGGCCTTGACCACCACCGTCATCGGCTGTCCATTGACGCCGCCGCTGAGGGTTATATTTACTCCGTTGTCGGCTGATACTTTCCAATCCTCATTCGCTGTTTGTAAACTGCTTATGTTTTGTGCGGCGGCAGCGCAAATCAAGAAAACGCTTGCGAGAAAGGCGGCTATACATTTCATTTTCATCATATTCCTCTCCATGTAGTTAATCAAAAATAAAAATCATCGAACTTAACAGTGTGACTTTTTTAACTCAAAATTGGCGTTAATTCACTGCCCGTCAGGAGCATAAATTCCCCGGTTCTGCGCCGGGGCAGTTCATTCAGGTTTGTTTTAAGAGCGTTAAAATCCTTCCGTGTAATACCCCGCCGGTGAACAGCGGATATTGCGAACGCATTTCAAAACGGTTTTTGTTGTTGAAAAACTTGTTACTGGCCAGTAATATTATTTGCAAGGTTAGCCCACGGACTCCACGAATTCTGCACATAATTATTAAGGGTCTTTTCCTTTATCGAATCGGTGTGTCCGTCAGCCATCAGGAAGCCGGCGGCTCCATCTCCATGGTGGAAAGCCCTCGGGTTCCAGCTACCATAATTCCCATCTTCAGGATGACAGGGGATATATATCCAATAGCTTGAAAGCGCGTTCCAGGGGGTGGCCATGTCCATCATGGCGATAAACCTTGATGGTCTTTTTACTTTCATTATCTTGTTGTAAAGGTTTACTCTGGCAGTATTAAACTCCAAACCAGTGAATTCATTGTTGATCGAGTATGAGGGGCACCATCTATTGTCGATAACAAGCGGTGATGGTGACGGGCAGTCATAAACATTTAAATTGGCTGTATATGGGAACAACAGATCCATCCAGGTGACATTATAATCAACCACATTAAGTCCTGACTTGTATTTTTTGCCCGGGGTTCCGACTTGTGTCTGAAGATTATCTGACGTGTAAACAGGCTGGTTGGGTACTACGGTATCATTGAAATCATTAGCATACATGGCGACGCCCATGCCAATTTGCTTCAGGTTGCTGAGACAGTTTGAAGATCTGGCTTTATTCCGCGCTTTGCCCAGCGCCGGTAGCAGCATGGAGGCCAGAATTGCAATGATAGCGATCACGACAAGGAGTTCAATGAGTGTAAACATCTTTGACATAGATTTTTCCATAACACGGTAACATTTATTTATCTTCATTTTTCAAATCCTGCCTGTATTTTGGTCCGGAGTTTCTTTTTCAGTTTAAAATTAAATCCTTTTTCTTTAAGCGTCCCTCATAACGCTTTGTGGTGCTGGATTTAAACTTTTTATCCATTGTGATTGTTTTTATTGTTTCAAAATTATGTTTTGTTGAATTGCGTATAACAAGATAAGACTTTACAGGCTCCTTTAATTTGCAAACACAGCCGTCAATAAGGGCAAAAAGGCTTTGGGCGAGATTTTCCGCCATAATACGGTTGCCATGATTTATGGTTGTAAGATTGGGATCACACGCCCAGCAGAGGTTCGGATCGTCGCCATATCCGACCACCGAGACATCATTGGGCACGCGAAGCCTTCTGCTTTTCAACGCGTGAACAAGCGCCACAGCCCACTCATCGTTCGAGCATATTACCGCATCAGCCTTCATCCCCTGGACAATGTCTCGTTCCATTTCAAGAACCAGTTCATCGGGACATGAACCGTCGTATGCATTTCCTATATGCTGTGTGCCAACCCATAACAACTTAGCATCAAAAGGCAAACCGCAAGCTGTCAAGCCACGCTTGTAGCCATCAATCCGGCCGAGCATCGGGAAACATAAATCATCGTTTACTGCAAGGGCGATGCGGCGATGCCCGTTAACATGGAGATGCTGCACGGCCTCGATTATTCCGGACGCGTAATCCTGATCCACCATATTGCAATTCAGTTTCTTTGCCGACCGGCTCATGAAAACCACATTTTGATTCTCTGCTATAGCCCCGGCGATCCCAAAATTGTTTCCATCAAAATAGTCCAGAGCAATGGTTCCGGCGAAATCGAAAGACATCAGAGAATCAAGTTCGTCTATTATATCCGGTGAAGAATCATGCAGACGCGAAATCATACAACGGTAATTACGTTTAGCCAGTTCCGCTTCTATCTGCGGAATCAGGTTTTCAACAAAATGCGAGTAAATAGAGGAGCAGATGATGTTGACAATCCTGCTCTTGCCGGAACGAAGTTGTCTTGCCACCTGATTCACCCGGTAGTTGTGGATTCTAGCTACATTTGTTACCCGCTCCCGTGTCTCTTCCGGTATTCGGCTTATCATTGCAGAATTGTTCAGCACATGGGAAACCACAGCTTGCGACACATTAGCAAGCCTTGCCACCTCTTTCTGCGTTATTCTATTTTTATTGACTATCATTTATGCTATTCCTTGGCTAATTCGTATTAACAGTCCATAATGCAAACTCCCGACAAATCTGCTAATTCGTATTTANCAGTAATTATATAGCGAACCGATAAAAAAAGCAATACCATATTTAAAAAAATCCATATTTTTTTTCTTATAAAAACAAATATAAACACTAAGGCGGGCTTTGCCCGCAACCCAAAAGACAGGGAAGGAGTCAGCGTTTGACTGCGGTATCCGCAGTTTTATCAAATAAGAAACGAAAGATAAAAGCATGACTGGTGACTGGTAAAAAAATAAAAATACAAAGTTTTTTCTGTGTCTTTGTGGTTAAGTGATAAGGGTATTACAGTACAGAAAAAGGCGGAGTCCAGTTTGGATATCCGCCTTACGCACAAATATTCAGCGCTTATTTTTGAATCAAAACCGCATTCTTAAACCATACTTTGCCGGTTTTATTACGGAAAAGCAGATAATAAGTCAGGGACTTGATCGGTTTGGTTGGAGTGAAGGACAATGATGCCTTTTCCCAGTCATGGGTACCGGTCTTGAATGCCGCTGTAACACCATAAGTGGAAGAGCCGTCGGGATGCACGATGTCCAGATAGATCGCGTAATTCCCCGGTTCCATATCGCCTGACACGTTCTCGGCTTTACTTTCGGCGGAAAATTCTATGGCTTTAGCTTCTTTCTGGTCGAGTACCACGGATTGATTTACTCCGCTGGAATCTTTTTCGATTTTGCACTCGCAGGCAATGATCCCGTCAGCCTGAATGACGGTGCTGTCTTTAGTTCCGTAAAAATTCCAGGTTTTTAACAGGTTGGCGCCGTTGTCCTGTCCAAGAACGGAAAAAACACAGCCACAAGCCAATACCGCGATTCCCAGAGACTTGACTAACTTTGACATTTCCTACCCCCATTGTTAAAATCGTTGCTGGGAATAACTATAAAGCATCAAATCCAGCTTTTCAAGCATGGAATTCAACTCCAAGGCAGGCATATCACCTTGTCCATGCAAAATAATTAATAATTTCAAAAATAATTTTGCATGATTGGAATCGTTGCATTATTTTTTGCTTTTTGCGTTTCAGGCTGTAAATTGCACTATTGCAGAAATGTTTAAGGCAGGCGGATTGTTTAATTAACAGGAATTTTTAGATTATGATGCTGGACAGTACTGAATTATATCCCATGTGCTTCACGCCGATCTACAAGGAGCGGATGTGGGGCGGCGATCAGCTTGCATCAGTCCTTAAACGCACCCTGCCCCGGAGCAATGAACCGATCGGCGAATCCTGGGAACTGGTTGACCGCGATGACGAACAAAGCGTCGTCGCCAACGGGCCGCTTAAAGGCAAGAC
>TBL_comb47_HYPODRAFT_10007197_pt1 | contig 11766 bp, 10 predicted proteins | sample TroBogypolimnion_40_FD_10682 | JGI IMG/M metagenome (IMG submission 10682) | reverse complement strand
AGATTAAAAAGAATGAATTTTTGCGATCACATGAATGCAAGCCTTTTGGATGCTCACGGCGAATATGTAATGATCCTGTCAGATGATGATCAAATTAGCCCTGGATTTGTTGAAGAGATGATGGCAATCATAGGAGCGCGAAATGATGTGACAGTTTGTGTGGGGCGACAGTTAATGATAGGGGGTAATGATAAAGGCTTGATCCCCAGCCAAGAATCAACGCTCCCGCAATCTATAATTTCTGGGAACAAATTCATACAAGATTTTTTGTCCGGCGTTCACATTGATGGTGTATTGACTTATCTGTCTTTGTTTGCACGGAAAGCAGATATTGTGACGGTAGGCGGATTTCAAAATTATCCTTATGGAGCGCATTCAGATAATTTTTTAGTTATTAAGTTGGCGCTGAAAGGGAGCGTTGCCTTTTCAAAAAACTTGATGTTCTATCGAGTTTACTTAGAAAGCATTGGGCTTAGCATGCCTTTTACGGCATTATTAGAAGCTACAAGAAAGTATATAAATGACTGTTGCAGGTTAATATATAGTCAACAAGATATAACTGTGGTGATGAAGGTAAAGATAATAAAAAGGATGAAGTCGAATGGAGTTAGGTTGTTGCTAGGTCGTCTTCGTAATATTTACTTTTCTAAAATGACTGCTATACAGATATTTAAGTCGTTAATAAAAATTATTATTTTTAGAATTAGCCTCATTCGCCTTGGCAGAGTTCTTTAATGCCTCTTAAATTTATAGTTTTATCAGCATGGCTGTCACGTGCGGTTACTGCAATAGCCGGAATATTCAGCTTAAGAATTCTAAATGTAGAATTAACGCCTGAGGAATATTCTGTTTATATAATAATATTTGGAATTGCTGGTTGGTTTAATATTATTGGTGACCCAGGCATAGGTTATTCAACTCAAAATAAAATATCACGAAAATATATTTCTAAAGAAAGTTATAGTTTAGATTTATTAAATGCTTATATATTACTAATTTCTTTGGCCGTATTTATATGTCTTGTGCTATATCCTGTAAAAAATGAGGCCGCCAATTATCTTTTTGACAAAATAAACTTAGAAAACTCAAATCATCTTGGCCTGACTCTTTGGTATTCAGCCGTGGTTCTCTCAATGAGTGCTGCCTTTGTGGTTTCCAATAAGTTTCTTTATGCAACTGGCAGGGGACATATAGGCAACTTAATGACGGCATCTGGATCAATCATGGCTCTTCTAATCTTAAAATTAGGGATAGATAATTCTCAAAATAAAATAATATTTTCTGTTTTAGCTACAACTTTACCTTTGCTAGTTTTATCAATGATATTTGCATTACGACAGATTTCATCTTCATGGGGAGCCCATCAAAATCTAAACATAAAAGAAATCATTTTCACAATAAAAAATGCACAAGGTTTTTTTATTTTTAATTTAATAGCAGCAGGAGTCGTACAAATTGATTACATAGTAATGTCGCAAAAAATTGATCCAATCGAAATTGTGCAATACTATAATATAGCAAAAATATTTGGGATTATCGCCGCAATTAATCAAGCTTTGCTGTTTGCGATGTGGCCTAATTTTACGATGCAATTTTATGAAAAGAAATTTTCACTTATAAAAAAAACAATATCAAAAATTATATTCAGTACCGCCTTTTTAACATTTGGCTTGACTATGTTTATTGCTCTTATATCCAATCAACTTGATTTATTATTTTCATCAAATTTATCGATTACTTACAGAAAATCAGTTATTCTTTGTTTTGGATTGGTGTTTATACTTAGGTGCTTTGTAGATCCCTATGCTATTTTTCTACAAAGTATAGATAAAACTAAGCCATTAATTATTTTCGTAGCTTTTCAGGTGCCAGTATGCATTTTACTGGAGTGGAATCTATCTTCACTGTTCTCAATAGAGGGAATCCTACTGGGCCTTGCATTTTCATCTTTGGCTACTGTTTCTTGGTTGCTTCCTTGGGAGGTTCACAAGAGATTAATAGGGTAGCTTTGCATTTTTATTGACTAAATAAAATATAAATCAACATTTAAACCTATTATGAAACTTTTTTTAAAAAATATTATTAATAAAATAGCATCAAATATAGTAAGCGATATACGATCGAACCCCACGATAGAAAAATTATTTGTATTGCAAGGTTCATCTTTAGCGATTCAAGTTTCTAACCAATTAAATATAAAAAGATTAAAAGATATAGAGTTCAGTGTTTTTTCTCAATGGGGTGAGGATGGAATTATTGAATGGTTAATTCAAAAAAATGGTGATATGCCTGAAAAATTTATTGAGTTTGGGGTTGAAGATTTTAGGGAATCAAACTGCCGTTTTTTATTGAAGCATAGAAATTGGCGCGGTCTTGTTATCGACGGTAGCGCCTCAAATATTGCAAGTGTTATAGATGATGCTGTAACCTGGCAACATGACTTGACGGCTGTTGCAAAATTTATTACCACCAAAAATATCAATGAAATTATTAAATCCTCTGGATTTAACTCAGAGATTGGAATATTAAGTGTAGATATTGACGGCAATGATTATTGGGTTTGGCGGGCAATAGAAGGTATAAGTCCGCACTTTGTTATTGCTGAATATAACTCTGCATTTGGCGACATATATCCTATTAGTGTTCCTTATAGGGATGACTTTACTAGATCCAAGGCTGACACATCAAATCTATTCTATGGCGCATCAATAGTAGCCCTGACAAGCTTGGCGGAGGAGCGAGGCTATACGCTTTTGGGGTCTAATGGTGCCGGTAGTAATGCTTTCTTTGTTAGAAATGATCGCCTTCCATTTTTTGAAGATGCTATAAAAAATAAAGCTACATACCCATCTCGTTTTAGAGAAGGGCGAAGTGAGGATGGTGAGCTCAACCTAACTTGCGGACTAAATCGGTCTTCATCTATAGCGCATAAAGATGTGGTTAACGTGATTACAGGTGAAAAGAAGTTGCTTAAAGACTTCGGTAACCTATATAGCAAATCATGGCTCTTAGATATAAATGGCGAGGCAGATTTAACATAAGTGAATAAAAAATTACGAATTCTGCTTTGTTACTCTTAGAAGCGAGATATGTATATGAAAGTTTTAATTACTGGAGGTCTTGGATTTTTAGGGATCAACTTTGCTAAATTATTTGCATCAAAGGGGTGCGATGTTATCGGGTGCGGTAGAGGTTGGTTGACGGAGAAATCTCAGGTTGAAATTGGCTACTCACATTGGAACGAAGGCGATATCAGCCTTCCTTTATTGATGGATTTACCATTTAGCCCTGATGTGATAATTCACTGTGCAGGAGGAGGCTCAGTTAACCGATCATTGATGAACCCAGAGGATGATTATCGAGATACTGTGAAGGGTACTGAGGCGGTATTAGAATACCTTTGCACATTACCCCTAACTACAACTTTGATATATCCTTCAAGTGCTGCAGTCTATGGCGCATACTCCAATCAGCGCATACCAATTGTGGCCCCAACTACACCAGTCTCACCATATGGTGAAAATAAATTAGTTGCAGAGAATTTATGTCAAAAATATCATCAGTCGTTTGGTATTAATGCGTTTATAGTCCGCCTTTTTTCTGTATATGGTAATGGGTTGCGAAAGCAATTGCTATGGGACGCATGTGAAAAACTAACTCAAAATAAGGATGAGGTCTTTTGGGGGGATGGACAAGAAACAAGAGATTTTATTCATGTAGATGATGTGTTTGAGTTAATTTATTTGATATCTAAAAATAATAACAAAAACATGCCAAAAAAAATGAACTGTGGCGGCGGAGATGCTCGGAAAATAACTGAGGTATTGAATTTAATTAGCAATGAATTGGGGATTGCGTCGAAAGTGGACTTTAATGGAGCCTGCCGCCCTGGTGATCCTCGTTATTATTGGTCTGATAATTTTGAATCTTTGGCTTATGGCTGGAAGCCCAAAAAAATTCTAGAGAGCGGTATCAAAGAATATGTAGAATGGTACAAGCGGCTCAATAAATGTTAGCCATAGGATTTTTTCTCTCACCATCCAAGGATTGGCTTGGAGGAGTAAATTATTTCAAAAATTTATTCGGAGCAATTTTAGCGGCTGGCAACAATAATATTCAACTTTATATCTTTGTACCTACGCATATAAACCCGGATCTATTAGAGATGATGGTGCCCGAATCAAAGAACATTGTGATTGTTCGCACTGGAATGTTAGAAAATAACAATCCTTATTGGTATATTTGGAAATTAATTAGAAAATTATTTAAATCAGACATTGTGTGTCTAGGATTATGTTGGAAATATAGATTTAAAATAATTTCACATTCGAATTTCATAAATGTACCAGGAGTAAAAATAATTAATTGGATTGCTGATTTTCAACATGTTCATTTGCCGCATTTATTTGAATCGAAAGAAATTATATATAGAAATATGAATTATTCAGAAATTATAAATGGAGCAGATATCGTTCTAGTGAGCAGTGAGACCGCTCGTAAAGATATTATTTATAATTTTCCAAAATCAACAAAAAAGGTAAGAGTACTTCAATTCGTCTCGCAAGTTCCAGAATGGTATTGGAGGTTAGATGAAGTAGATTATAGCGAGATAGTTAAAAAGTATGAGTTGAGAAAGAATTATTTTTATATACCCAATCAATTTTGGAGGCATAAAAATCATAGTTTATTAATACACGCAGCTCGTATATTAAAAAAAGAAAATATTGATATATGTCTGGTCTGTACTGGCGAAACATCAGATTATAGATATTCTAATTATTTCAGTTCCTTTACTGAAGAACTTGAGAAAAGTTTTTGCAAGGAAATGTTTAGGATATTAGGAGTAGTTCCCTATAGTGATGTTTTTAAAATAATGAGATTTAGCATTGCGGTTATTAACCCCTCACGTTTTGAGGGATGGAGCTCGACTGTAGAGGAATGCAAGAGTGCCGGGAAGAAAGTAATACTTTCGGATATACCTGTACATAGAGAGCAAATGGCCGATGCAGATTTTTTTGGAATAGATAATGCGATAGAATTGGCAAAACATTTAAAGAAGTTTTGTGAAAATAATAATGAAATTTTGAATTTAGAAGTAAATAAATATGATGCTAATATAAGCAGATACCTACATTATGGAGAAAATATATTAACGCACTACCGTTAAGAAATAAAAAAATGAAAAGAATTTTGATAATTGGAGGCAGTGGGTTTATAGGCAAAAATATTGCTTATGGATTATCAAAAAGAGGCTATCAAGTAAAAGTATATGATAAATTTAATTCTTTTTTTAACCCTAATAATATAAATATAAAAATAGGAGATTTTTCAGATACTGTAGCATTAAAGGAAGCGTTAGTAGATATTGAAATTGTAGTTCATTTAGTTAGCACAACAACGCCAGCAATATCTAATGAAAATCCATGTTTAGATATTAAAGATAATCTGATAAACACAATTAATTTATTAGAATTAATGGATTCTCAGGGCGTGAAAAATTTAATATTTGCATCTACAGGAGGGGCAATTTATGGCCAAACCGATGTATCTATAATTAGTGAGCTCCATGCAACAAATCCAACATCCTCTTATGGTGTTGTAAAGCTAGCTATAGAAAAGTATTTAGAAATCTATAAAAAAAAATGTGGTTTAAATTATACGATCCTAAGATTTTCAAATCCATATGGAGAATATCAAAATCCCCACTCAGGTCATGGTGCTATAGCAACTTTTGTTTGGAGAGCGTTAAATAGAGAAGCTATTCAAATTTGGGGGGATGGAGAAGTTGCTAGAGATTTTTTATATATATCGGATCTTGTTGATGTTATACCGAAGGTAATAGAGTTTGGAAATAAAGCACCTATTTATAACATTGGGTCAGGAGTGAAATCTACTTTAAACGAAATAATTCAAAAAATTAGTGATAACTTGCCATATGATGTCGAAGTTATTTATGGAGAGCCTAGAGGTTTTGATATAAAGTCGAACTGCTTAGACATCACTCTTGCAACCAAGGATTTAAAGTGGATGCCAAAAATAAAAATTGAAGAAGGTATCAAAAAATTAATAAATTATTATGAGAGCATTAAATAGAAATGAAGGTTATTATTTCAAACGGAAATTTTAAATTTATTTTAGGAGTAGCGGCAGAGGAAGCTGAAAAGCGAGGTATTTTAGGTTCATTTATTACCACAGGTTACCCTACTAAATTTTATATAAGAATAATAAGTTTTTTTAAGATTGGCTCATTATCTTTAGTAAAAAGATTTTTATTGAGAAGAGAGAATATTCCCAATGAAAAAGTTACTAATTACTATTTAAGTGAACTATTCATACAATTGGGATTGTTTGTAAGACGGTTAACGGGACAATCTTCATACACCGACTTTTTGGATGATGTTGCATTTAAATCCTATGGATATGCAAATAGAAATATATTTAAAAAGGTAGATGGGGATATTTATCACTTCAGATCTGCTTATGGTTTGGAATCGGTTATAAAAGCAAGATCAAATGGAATAATTTCAGTATGTGATCATTCAATAGCTCATCCTGAAATATGTGAATATTTAATTAAAAATAATGGACAACTTCCGGATGTAAAAAAAATTATTAATATAAATGCATATTGGAAGAATATGCTAGATGATATCAATAATGCTGATCATTGTATTGTTAATTCAGATTTCGTTAAAAAAACATTTATAAATAGAAACTATGACCCTAGTAAAGTGCATGTAGTTTACACCGGCATTGATAATGATTTTCTAAATGTTGTACCCAAAAAAATTCTCAATACGAGTAATAAAAAATTAAACATGATATTTATTGGTGAATTTGGGTATAGAAAAGGGGCGGATATATTACTGGAAGCACTAGCTAAAGTGAATAATATTGATTGGAAAATAACTATTGTTGGGAGAGTAGATCCGTCAATATTGATAAAATATAATAAAATTCTTTATTCTAATCGTGTATTAATGGTTGGTTTTATACCAAGACTTGAACTTGCAGACCTACTTAGTAAATCAGATATATTTATTTTTCCATCCTTAGCAGAGGGTTCGGCAAGGGTGGCATATATGGCTATGGCATGTGGATGCTATATTATAACTACTGAAAATTGTGGATCAGTTGCGGTTGATAAAATGTCAGGTTCTATTGTTACCCCTGGATCAATAATGCATCTTGTTGATGCTATTACATATTGCTCTAATTTATCTAAAATGGATCTACTTAATGTCGGAGAGTTTAACTCTGCTTTAATTAGAAATAAATACACTCAGAATAATTATGGGAATTCATTGTTGAAAGTTTACAATGAAATTATGTATGTCTAATTTAAAAAATCTTTCAATAATTTTAGCTACCTATAATATCGATAAAACTATTGAATCTACATTGGAAAGCATTATTAATGAAATCGATAATAGAGTTGAATTAATCGTAATTGATGGTGGATCAATAGATAAAACATGGGAAATTATAAATAAATATAAGGATTTTATTTCCTATAGTAGAAGTACTCCTGATAATGGAATATATAACGCCTGGAATGCTGGCATTAATAATTCTATTGGAGAATACATAATGTTCATTGGTGGCGATGATATTCTATTGAAGGGTTCTCTTGATGGCTATTTAAAATATATTGAAATGCATCCAGAAATTGACTTTATATCTTCAATGGTATATTTCGGCACTGAAGCAAATGGAAGAATGATTGGTAAAAAATGGAATTGGTCAGAATTTAAAAGATATATGACAATTGCACATGTAGGATCAGTTCATAAAAGAAAGCTTTTTATTGAGTATGGTTGTTTTGATGAATCATATAAAATTGCTGGGGACTATGATTTTTTGCTTAGAGTCGGCTCTAAATTAAACGCTGGATTTCTTGATATGGTAACTATAGTTATGGGAAGCACGGGTATAAGTAATATGCAATATAAACTAGCAATAACTGAGACTTTGAGAGCTAAATTAAAAAATAGGTCACGTCATTCAGTAATGGTGAGAATAGATTATATTTTATCTGCTATAAAAATATTTATAAAAAATATTTTAATTATATGAATAGTTATGGATTTTTTTCATATATAAGACTGATTTTTAATAAAATATTAACTATATGTTTATTTAGTGAATGTAGATTAATAAGATTCCCAATATACATAAGAGGAAGGAGATTTATTAACTTTGGCTCAGGATTAACTCTCGGTGTTGGAGCAAGGATAGAGGCCTATCCATTAAATAATCAACAATGCATATCTTTTGGAAATAATGTTCAAATAAATGATTATGTACATATTGGAGCAATTTCTAGCATAATCATAGGAGACAACGTACTTATAGCCAGTAAGGTATATATATCTGATCATAATCACGGGCAATACAATGGTATCGACAATAATGTACTATCTTCGCCCAATATATATCCTGTAAATAGACCACTTAGTAGTAAAGCAATAATAATTGAGGATAACGTATGGCTTGGTGAAGGAGTTTGTATTTTACCGGGCGTAAAAATTGGCAGTGGCACCATCATCGGTGCTGGGTCAGTAGTTACAAAGGATGTGCCTAAAAATACAATTGCAGTAGGTAACCCAGCAAGAGCAATTAAATTGTATGATTTTGAAAAATTCCTTTGGAAATCAATTGAAGAGTAAATTATTAATAATTTCGGCTGTTAATTTTGATCATGGCGGCCCCCTTAAGATACTGAAGGATTGTGTTGAATCAGCTGTAAATGTTTTACCAAAGGAATGGAAAATAATAGCAATTGTCCATGATAAAAATGTAGTTTTAAGTGAACGAATTCATAAAATAAAAATTCCTTGGGCAAAAAAATCGTGGATAAAAAGGTTATATGTAGAGTGGGTTGTATTTAAGAAAATATCAGTAAAGTTTAAGCCCGATTTGTGGATCTCATTGCATGATATAACCCCAAATGTTGTCGCCAAACGAAGGGTAGTCTACTGCCATAACCCAGCACCATTTTATTATCCAAGTGCCAATGATATTTTTTTTGACTGGAAATTTATTATATTTGTTTTGCTTTATAAATATGTTTATAAAATCGGGATAAAAGATAATTATGCAGTCATTGTTCAACAAAGTTGGATAAAAAATAAATTATATAAATTAACTGGACATAATAATATCATAGTTGCGAGACCTTCAGTCGAATTGGTTAATATAGTTCACTATGATAAAAATAGCTATCATAATCATAATCATAATGATAATAATAAATTTATCTTTTTTTATCCTGCGTTTCCAAGAGTTTTTAAAAATTTTGAAATAGTTTGCGAGGCTTTTAAAAAATTACCAGACGAAGTGAAAGATAAGTGTGAACTTAGAATTACATTAAAGGGAACAGAAAATCCTTACGCTAAATATTTATATAGAAAATATAAATCTACATATGGGATAAAATTTTTAGGGGCAATGAATTTAAAGGATATAAACATTCAATATGGTGAGAGTAATGCTTTGCTTTTTCCATCAAAACTTGAAACCTGGGGCCTTCCTATTAGCGAGGCAAAGCAAGTGGGATTACCGATGTTAATTGCTGATTTACCTTACGCGAGAGAAACTGTTGGAGATTACGATAAGGTAGATTTTATAGATCCAGTCAATGTTGATATGTGGTCAAAAAAAATGTCTGAAGTATCTAATATTGATTATATTTGGGGGGTTTCAAGACAATCTTATAGCGAAAAAGTAGTTAATACTTGGGCTGAATTAATATATAAATTGACTGATAATTTATGAGTACAATTACAGCATCAATAGTTTTGTACAATACGCCAGAAAATATTATTATTGAAGCTATTAATTCTTTTTTAAAAAGTTGCTCCGGTATTATTTATATAATAGATAATTCAGATAATATAACAAGATATAAAATATTTCGTAATATTAGAGTCAGATACTATCATTCACCAATAAATCTTGGATTTGGTAAGGGCCATAATCTGGTAATAAATAAATATATAACAGATTCTGATTACCATTTAGTGCTAAATCCTGATGTAAGATTTAATCCAGATATTATTCCAGTAATGGTTAAAGAGTTTTTAAGTGACTATAGTATTGGTGCAATTATGCCAAAAATAATTTATCCAGATGGAAGCATTCAAAAATTAGTAAAGCTAATACCAAATCCAGTCAATTTAATTGCTCGTAGGTTTATTAAAGTAAGATTTATTGTTAACAAAATAAATTCTGATTATGAGTTTAGCGAGAAGATTGATTTTTTTCCAATATCTGTACCACTTATCTCTGGATGTTTTTTTATGGCAAGAACGCAGACATTAAAAAAAGTCGGTGGCTTTGATGAGCGATTTTTTATGTATATGGAAGATGTTGATATATCAAGACGAATGGGTGCCATAGCAAAGTTAACATATATGCCATCAATTTTTGTTATTCATGATTATGACAAAGGATCATATAAAAAAATAAATTTATTGATATTGCATATAATCTCAGCGATTAAATATTTTAATAAGTGGGGTTGGTTTATTGATAAAAATAGAGATTCTATTAATAAAGATTTTATAAATAGATTAAATGGTTAATTTTAATATAATAGATAAAATTATATCAACACTAATTCTCGTTGGTGTTTTATTGCTTCCTTTTGATTTTTTATCAATTAATATTTATACCTCTTCGTATGACTTAACTTCATTTTTAGTTCTCGCTGCACTTTTTTTAAATTTTATTAGGATTGCAAAATTTAAAAACTATCTTCTATTAATATTATTTATATTTATACAATATCTTTTATTTAGCTTTAATAATGTACCATTTTATAGATTATTTTCTGGATTAATCTGGTTTGGAGGGCTAACTTTAATTTATACAACAGCAGATAATATTCATTTGGATATTTATAAGGTCTATAAATACCTGCTTATTATGATATCAATTTCAGGTATATATTGTTTATACGAGTTGTTTATTTCTAATTTCGAAATAAGGCCCAAAGCCTGGTTTGGCGAGCCAAGCCCTGCCGGTTTAATTTTCTATGCTACTTCACTAGCTTTATTTTACACGGCGTTTATCATAAAAAATTCTAGTAGATTTAAATTATATTTATTATCTTTTATACTTTTTATTATCGCCTTGACAACTAAATCGATGCATTTAATTACACTGTTGCTAACCTTTAGTCTTTTATTTATCTTTGTACCTTATCCTAGGTCTAAATTATTAAAATTTCTTATCATATTTATGGTTATATTATTAATATTTTCATTAATATACAACGATCTGCATTATATCGATAGATTAGATTTTACAAACCCAGGCAATAACTTATCGATTTTAAGTTGGTTAAGGGGTTTTGACCAGGCAATTAATTCTATCTCATTACTTTCATTCCTTGGAAACGGCTTAGGTTCCACTGGTTTTATTGCATTTGATTCAATCTATTCTGATAAACTCACTTCAATTGGATTTGAGGGTCTTAATTTATTAGACTCATATTCTATGCTTTTTCGATTAATTATTGAGGTTGGTCTCTTACCAATATTTTTATTAATTTTCATAATTAGTTTAAATATTATTCGATTCAAAAAATATTTATTATTTTCTAAGGCCCCTTCAGAACCTGTTGTATTTTGTTTTATTTTTTCATTAACACTATTAATCGGAATAATGATAAAGGAGCCTGTCTATAGTAGATCTTTCGTCTATCTTGGCTCATTGCTATTCGTAATTTCGATCTCAAAATTTTATAAAAAAAATGATTAT
>TBL_comb47_HYPODRAFT_10007194_pt1 | contig 11769 bp, 11 predicted proteins | sample TroBogypolimnion_40_FD_10682 | JGI IMG/M metagenome (IMG submission 10682) | reverse complement strand
TGTGCCTGACCATCTCAGCGGATTTGAGAGCATATCTTGCAGTTTTGGCAACATCCAAATAATGCTGCTTGCTCTTTTCATTTCCTTGTGAATCGGCAGCAATGGCCTTCTTCATGGCAGTTGCAAAGCTGTTTTCTTGCAACTGACTTTCGTCAACCTTGCCCCACTTTTTGCCCTTGGTTCCCTTGGCACGCAATGCAAAGTCAATCTGCTTGACTTCCTTTTGCTCGGCGGCAGTGCGAGTTTCCTTTTTCATGAGCTTGGCGCGCTTGGCGTTGAGTTCAGCTTCAGTCCAGCCTTCCCACTTGCCAACGTCTTTCTTGGCTGTGTGCATTTTGGTGTCCCAAGCTTCAGCCACCACAGTCTTGCCGCACTTGTTGCACTTCATCTTGCCGTTGCTGGCTTCCATGTACCAACCCTTGCCGCATTCCATGCACTTCTTGCGTGCTTCGGCCATGGGCTCTTTCTTGCTGCGACCCAGTGGCTCTTCGGGTGCTGCTGGCTCTTCTGCGCCCATGTCTGCAGGCGCGCCTGCCAGTTCATCGCCGCCGGCCAGTTCATCAGCGGCACCAGTTACTTCGGGCGTGCCAGCTTGAGCAGGAACTCCACCCCCCTGCAGGGTTTCAATGCTCTGATCCACTTGCTCTTTTGTTTGTGTGGTGCTATCCAATAGTCCATCCAGCGCTGCTTTCACAGTGTCGTTGAATCCTGTTGCTGCTTCTGGTCCAAACTGTTGACGCATCACATCCACAAGTGGCATCAAATCTTCTACACCCATCTTGGCTAGCTTTTCTGCTGTTTGTTGCAGTTGGTCGCTGAGGTCCTTGGCTGCCAACAGGGTTTCTGCTTGTTCCAGATCCTGTTGCTCTGCCAAACGGCGGCGGCGCTTCTTTTGTGATTTGAGAGCACCCTCTGCCATGACCTTGCGGTTGGCTCGACGAGCATCGTCAAAGTGATCGTCCAAGCCGTTGTGTTCGAATTGCACATATTCCAGATAGTGCTTGCTGCTGCTGATGCATTCGCTGGCTGTGGTCAACTTCATGGCCACCCAGCCTTCCAGATGGTCGCCGGGTTTGATCATGTCAAACAACTTGGTGCTGTATTCGCAAATCATCATGAGATTCTGACGTGCAATGCTGCCGCTGGTCTCACCCAATTCCATGTCCATGTCCATGTCTTCTGGCAGTTGATCGGGTTCAAATGTCTTGTAGTAGTCCAGATAGTGATAGATTTTGTCCAGGTAGTTGGCGGCTTTGGTCAATGCGCCGGCAATCCAGGGTTGAATTTCTTCATCGGGCTTGACTTGGTGCAACATGGCCATGGCGTATTTGGCGTTGCGATAGAGCTCACTGCGTGCCATGCTGGCTTGGTATTCATAGTGCTTGACATCATCCTTGTGAATATCGCTGTGGTGAATATCCACACCTTTTACCTGTGCAATGTCTTTGATGTCGTTGTGCATCTCGGGATCTTGGTGTGCATCGTCAGCGGGATTGTGCATATCCATGCCCATGCCGTCGTCCATGCCAAACATCATGTCGTCTTCGTCCATGGTGGCNCCGTGGCGCAAGGCAGCCAAATCTGCTGCGTCGATACGGTTCTTGTTGCCACCCAGCGCAGCCATCTTGCGCTGCTTGGGGCTCAGTTCTGCTTCGTTCATTTTGCGATCCTCTTTGCCGCCTGCTTTCTTGGGGTGTTTGTCTGCCCAGTCTGGGATACCGTCGCCATCTGCGTCGGGCTTTTTGTTTTTGTTTTCTGCCAGCTTTCTGCCCATTCCTCCCAGAGGGCTGAAAGCCTGTGCGGTGCCTGTGCGTGTGCCGTGCCCGCCCTGCCAACTGCGGCGGTGCTTTTCACTGCCACGAGCTACTTTACTGGGACCCTGTGTTACGCGGCCGCCGCGCTTGAAAAACTCGGCTTTGGCACGCTCTGCTTCGGGGTCTTCGGCTTTGATTTCATCAATAGTCTTGTCGGTCTTGGCATAGGGGGCAGTGTGCTCGCCGCGTGCTGCCAACAACTGATCACCATACATCTCCACGCCCTTGTTGACAACCATGTCCATCTTGCGTGGATCCAGGCTGTCCAGGATGCCTGCTGCTTCGGCGTGGCGCATTAGTTTGGCAATATTTACTTCCAGGGCGGTCAACTTGTTCTCTTCAGGTCGGGCAAATGCTGTGCCCTGATGTTGAAGCTTTTCTGCAATGTTTTGCAGGGCCACTACAAACAGATCCTTTTGATCTTGCATGGCTTTTTCATCTGAGCTCAGTTTGCCAGTCTTGCTGGGTGGGCTAGTGTGGGTTGCGAATTGCTCTAGTTTGCGGGCGAATTCAAGTCGTTGTTGATCTTTTCTTGCCATGGGACTGTTTTGTGCTTCCTTGACTGATTGTTTGCGGCGGCGGGGTGCAACTTCTCGCAGTTGAATACGAAATGCTTCCAAGATCAACATGCTGGCGATGTATTGGGGATTGTGTGCATAGCTGTTGAAGCTGCTGGCCTCAATTAACTTGTCACGCTGCCTGGTGTAATTGTTGAAATGCTCTTCCAGATTATCTGTGTCGGACAGCTGGTGGCTGATGTCAACACCATGAAGATTTTTCAAAGTGGTGCAAATCTGTTGCAATCTGTATTGGGGAGTTGGATCCAAATATTCTAAAACCATGAGTATTTTCCCTGCCTGGGTATGCTATAACTGATTGTTATTTATGCGCCCAGACAGTCTGGTAATATTTCTCGGAGGCAGTGACTATAGGTCCAGATTCTTTTTGAGATGATTGCGCAGTAGGTGTGCTCGATCACGGCTGGCCTGCATGCGATTTTCATATAGCTCTTTTTGAGCCGGTGATGTGCTGTTGCGGCTGCGAATATAAAAGCGGCGCGCATCAATCTTGTGGCTGGTGTAGCTGTCGTCTTGTTCAAACAACTCTCTAACTTTTACGCTGTTGACATATTCACCAGTGTTCAACAAGCGGGCCACACTCAATGCAGTTTCGTATAGGCTGATGTCGTTGGCAATCACTTGTTGTGTTTCGCTGTGGTAAATGCTGAAATATTGTTTACCTGCCAATCTTGCAGTGTCTTCATGCTGTGCGATTTGCCAGTTTCCCACTTTGATACCAATGCGGTTACGGGTTTCATGCAGAGCTTGTTTGAACTCTTGTGCAGGCTCTGGATCACTTACCATGTCGTTTGTGAGCTCATCAAGTCGGCTCAGCACCTGGCTCATGGCCATGATGTCGTTTTGTGTCACAGCACCCGGGCCTGCCAGTTCCACTGGCTCGGTGTGGGATTTGCGATTTTCTGTCAACTTCTTGACAGGGGCGGTGGCAACCTCTCCGTTCAACTTGTCGAGAAGGTTTTGCATGAAATCACGTTCTTCTGAACTCACAGTCATTTTTTCACTGGCTCCTGATAACCGTAGTATATATTGCCATGTTGCATCACGCGAGTCAATACTCCGCGATGACAGAGCTGTCTGGCAACTTCTTGTTCGCGCTCGTCGAGTTGCTGTTTGGCGCAGATGCCATCACTGCCTCGCACTCGCTGCAACAAGATCATTTCTTCGTTACTCACGGGCTGAACCCAGCCACGGTCTATTTCCAAGAATTTCATGGTTGCGTCGTCGCCTGCTGCGTGGGCTGTGATGCAGTAGTGGCTTTTGGCTGCACCATCATTTGGCTGGTCTTAATCAAATCTGCGCCCATGGCAGCCAACACTGACAGTTCCTGGCTCTTGCTTTGCCCGGCTGTGGTTTGTGGAGGATTGTTTTGTATGTTTTGTGCGATAGCACTCAATAACCCACCCAGGGTATAAAAACGGGCTGCTTCGGCATTGCCCTTGTATTGTGGCAAATTGCTGGCCACTGTGACAAGTTGATTGATCGTGGCCTGTGCATCTGCTTCGTCCAGATCAACTGTTTCTTCCATGTCGCCATGTTCTCGCTTTTTTGCAATAGCTATGGCTGCCTGTTGTGCTGGCGGATGGGTTTCTTCCAGGGGGGCAACACCAGCAAGTTGCAACATTCGATTGATGGGGGTTAGTGCTGTCATGCCAATAACTCCCTCTACACTTTCTGTCACTGTGACAGGCTGGAGGTCTGCAGGCAAATAATCTTTCAAGCTGGTCATGATAATCCTCTCTGGGTGTAGAGATATTTAGTGCAGTTGTGTGTCAGAGACAGAAATGGCGCCTTGCGGCGCCATTTCTTGCAATAATCCAAAGGTGTCTCAGATGCCTTTTACGTTGAGGTAGTAACCCTGAGCTGCAAGTGTATTGCAGTATGTGCCATCGCTGGTGTTCCAAGTGCCCACATATGGAGCAGTGGTGTTCTTTGTGGCATAAACGTTTGTGGAAGATGTTCCTGAATCAGCCAGGTTCTGAGCTGATTGAGTGTCATATGCAACAGCGCCGTCCAATCCACCATACAGCTTGTTGTTGCTGAGCAAGGTGTAACCGTTTTGGTTGGTTTCGTCCACAGCAGATCCGCCCAAGTAGTTTACATTGGCATTGGCTGTCCACAACAGGTTGTGCTCGGTGGCAAGGTGAACAGTGTAAACTGTTTTGCCGCTCAGTGAGTTGTACGCACTGCCAAACACTTGTGTTGGTGTGGCAATGTTGTTGTAGAGGTTGTAGAGTCCCCAAACTGTGCCGTTTCCTGTATAAGCTGTGCTTGTTCCGGGAATGTTGGTTGTCAGAGTGTTGACGCTGATGGCAACTGGGTTGGCGCGGCCACCAAAGATTGCAATCAGGTTGTTGAGGTTTTGTTGCTTGTAGAAGGCGTCCAAGTATGTGCTCAATGATGCATAAGCCTGGCTTGCGCCTGTGCCATCGATCACGTTAACTGTGGTCCACACGCCAGTGTTGACATAGGTTTGATAGCCCAACAAATCAACAACTGGTGTAGTGACGTTGGTGACGCCAACAGGAACAGTGGTTGCCACTGTGAAGAAGTCCATATTACCAGTGAGGAACTCACCAGCATTTACAGCTCCATTAACTTTATCAGTCATGTTATAATCTCCTTGTTATGTGCAAGTGTTTTTGCCAAACTATTTATGGTTGCCCACAAAAATGAGCGTGTTTACTTGCTTTCTTCTTCATCATCTTCAGCTTCCGGCACATAGCCAAACAAGCTGGGGCGGCGATTTACTTTGCCCAGGGGGTTCGCCACAGTGGCAACCCCGCCCGCACTGGTTGCACCAGCACTGGCTGACTCTTTCATACTGCGCACTTGACTTTGATGAATCCAATCGTCTGGAGTCATTCCATGTTGTGCAACAAATGCGTCATGCAACTCACCGGGAGATATGCCCACATCTTCGCATATTTTCTTCATGATGCGATCTATAGCACTGTAACTAGTGTCGGCTGCGCCATCCAGTTTTTGCTCCAGTTGTTTAACCCCCTGATTGCAAAGCAGATCTTGGCTGCTATCTTCTGTAATCCGGGGCAACCGATTGATTAATTGCATGCGGTTGCCGGTTGCAGATAGTTCTGCATGACGACCAGAGCCCGGCGCTGGCCATTTTTGCTCGCGTATATATGTTTTTAGATAGTGTTGAATATCCATCAATCCTTGTGCAGCATGTAGGTTTTCCCACAGTTTGTTGCAGATATTGTAGCGAACATCCCAGCTGGATTCGGCCCAGCTACGAACACCACGACGCAACTTGCGCGTGTCGGTGTCTTGCACGCGGTAACTGGTTTCCAACTCCATGAGGCGTTGATTCTGCTTGGATAAATCGTATGTTTCTTCTGATAATCCCTCCAGGAAGTCCTGTGTAACTCGCACTTGCACGGCAAGTTCAGTGTTGGTGAACTCGCTCTTTTGATTGGCTGCATGCTCACGGAGGATTTCAGTGTGCATTACATGTAAAAATTCGTGCAGATTGGTTTCACNNNTGCTGTTGNANTGTNTTTGNNGCGTATTCNNGNATNGCCAANGCNGTNTCAGGCTCTTGNCNCANCACATGCATGGTCAGCAGGCTGTTGAAAGTGACTTCGGCGCACTGTCTGGTGTTTACCAAGTCAGTTTTGGGCATTGCGTAATCGCTGCGAGTGGCAACGTATCTGTCTAAATCGGAAAATAGTTTCATAGTTTGACCTTACAAAGTGGGAGTTCTGGGCGTTTTGCTATCTGTTAGGTTGCCTGTTGCTCTTTGAGCATCAACCTTTTTCTTCCATGCGTTCAGTTGGGCCACATAATACATGGGTGCAGGTTGATTGGTTTGTGCATTGATCCATTTGCCATCTACAACTTGCCAGCTTTGATTTTTGTATCTATATGGACGGCCTTGAGGAGCAGCAACAGTCTTGCTCAACTCTTGCTTCCACTGTGTCAATACCTCTTTGATTTGGTCGGGCGTGAGATTTTGTGCCTGCAATGCTTGCAATGCTTGAGTCAAAGCTGTGGCTGCGTCGGCTGGCGCTGAAGAAGTTGCAGCAGGGGCAGGGGTTGATCCTGGCGGACTAATGGTGGGCTCCCTGCGCTGTGAAACTGGTGGCGCCTCGGCAATAGTCATTAGATGTCTCATATCTATATCTGTCATGTTCGTTCCTCAGGTTATTAAAATCTTGTCTATTGCAGCAATAATCTGCTTGCGGCCTTGGTCGGATGCTGCAACAGACAATAGTGAATCGGGTATAGGATACTGGGGAGGCGTCTTTGCCACACGCCCCTGCAAGGTTTGGGAAACCGTTTGTAGTATCATTTGGTTGATAATGGTCTTTGTTGCATTGCGATTCGTGGCATTTATTACACTGTTGAAATCTGTCAGCGCCCCTGCCGATTTGTTGACTTTTCTATCAAGATCTTGTGCAATATCCTGTACAATAGATGGAGTTGCCGGCACTGTCTTAGATAAAAAATCAATCATATATTGCCAAGTTATATTGGTAGAGTTTACTTTGTCTGCTGTGAGCTGTGTGTTGAGTTTATGCACCAACGTTTGAGCATAAACCTTTTCCCGACCTTGAGGGGTGTTATATAGAGGATCTGGAGTATGTCCACGCAACGCAGATCTAACCACGCTACCCAATCCGGATAAAAAACCAGCTTCAGTTACCTGGGGCATAGCAGCCCTATTTGTAGAGGATGCAGTTGCAGAAGGTGTTGCTGCCGATTTTGTCAATAGGGCATCTATGCTTTTCAACAGAGCTGGATTACCCATGTGAGTCTTTAATGAGCCAGGAAGGGGATACTTGCTAATATCAAATGGCTCTGGTGTTACATTGGTAACAGGAATACCCATTTTTTTGTAAACGGCAGATATAACTTGTCTACTCACCCCCTGATTCAATAAGAACTTCAATAGTAATGAACTATCTGTAGGTTTACCTGCCACTTTCCAATTCATCATGAGTTTATCTGCTGTTACTTTGTTGGTCACATTGCGACCAACTTTACCCGCAAACTGTCCTGCTTTTTCCAGCCCGCCTGCAACTGCTTTTGCTCCCTTGCCAATAGCACTTCCAACGTTTTTCCAAAACCCAGCCTCTATAAGATAGGTGTGTAATCCCGCAGTGTTTTCAAATACATTTCTAACGCCAGCATGTGACAGATGCACATATGTGGGGTGATATTCCCAAGATGCATTTTCTTTTATAGCTTGTGCAGTGCGATTAACGTCCACCAATTTGGCATATGGCAACACAGTCAAAGTATATGCAGCTTCTTTGATTCCGTAACGGCTGGGGGTATACGCCCCTCTTGCAACTTTACCAGCAGTGTCACTTGCAGTACCTACTCCCCCTGCATATGTTTTTGCGCCTGTTGCGGCAGGAAGGTTGATGTGTTCACCATCTGCCAGATCGTTGGGATTTGTGATTTGTGGATTTACTTTCATGATATCATCCACACTCATGCTGTTTTTTTGTGCAATGCCACTCAATGTGTCGCCAGGTTTGACTACATAATCAGTTAGATCAGGCTCTGGGGCTATTTCCCCACCACCAGTTGTGCTGCCAACTTCTGGTTCAGCGGGCACCTCACTTGGTGGTGTAAATGGAGGAGTTTCAGGTGAATCACTGTATTCTGGAGTCACACTTGCTGGAGTCACACCTGCTGGAGGTTCAGCTGCACGAACTTCAGGAACCGTGTTGCTGGGCAAATGTTGCATAATCCAGCTCAATGCCGCACCAGGCAAACTATCCATAACTGCTGTGCTGAATTTTTTGCCCTTTAGCAATCCATCCAGGGTTTTAATACCTGCCACAATGGCAATACCACCAGCGCCTGCAGCGCTTAGACCCGACAACATAATCAGGCCGGTGTATATGACTTTTTGGGTTACAGGATATTTGGCACCAATTTCTTTGTATTTTTGCAAAGCTTTGCCAACAGCACCTGCTTCTCCACCAGCAGCAGATAACAATTTACCCTGAATAGTATCAAAGCCCACGTCAAAACCCGACACTGGCCCGGTGCTACTAATGGCATCCCTGACCCGGGCCAAACCTGATGCAATGCTACCACCCACATCTGCAACCTTGCCCACCACCGTGCGATTTGCCCCAGTTGCCGACATTTGTTCTTCTGCAGAACGGAATACCTGATTAATCTGTTCCGGTTTTAATTGGGCTTCATTAAGCATGTAGCCAATGTTTTTCCATTCCAGATATAGTCTCTTGGCTTGTTTTTGCTCTGCAAGAGGCATGGTGTTGCATGCCGATTCAATGAGCATATCCATGTCTCGTCGCATTTCCAGGAGACTGCTTATTTGACGGCTTTCAGCTAGGAATTTCTCATGCTGTTGCGTTGTCACTGTGCAAGTAGAGTATTTCATATCATACCTCATCCTGATCTCTATGTTTGTGCTCGGCTATTTTGCGAGTGAATTTCTTCTCATCGTTGCTGAGCAGGGCACGTTGAAGTCTGCGGATCAGGTCCGCAGCTTCTTCGGTGGGATATGTGGAGTTTATTTGTTCACACAAATTGGCCATGGCAGCCACGAGGTGAATGGCTCGATTTTCGATAACAGAATGCTTGTTTCTGCTGCCTACATGCCTATCGAGTTCTTCAATAATGCTTATTTTGGTTTTCAATGCCGGTTCCTGCTGCAAAGATATTTGCATTATTTATAGGAACACACAGCATTTGAAATCTTTATCGTCGAATCAAACTTGTCAACTTGCTTAAATCATGCATCTTGTTTACTGGAGCAGTGGTGGTGCCGGGCGTTGTGTTAGCCGCAGGCGGAGTGCTGCTCTTGCGTCGGAGATCTGCCAGCACGTCCGTCACAGCCGCAGCCTGTGCCTGATGCACTTGGTTTTGGTCTTCAATGTCAAAGATTCTCAGTGTCTCAGGATCAAATCCCAGAAACAATTTACTACCAACACCACTGCTACTACGAGTCTTGAGGAACTGCACTTGATATTGACCCCGTTCCTTCATTGCTTGTGTGGCATAGATGGAAATCACATTGTCAGCAGTGTGAATCTTGCTGATACCACCGGCAATCATGCTTTGATCATGTTCTTGTTCGTTGATGCTGCCGCGATTTAGCTGACTGGCAGTCTGGCAGATCATTTTGCGTTCCACAGCCAAACCTCTCAGCTCTTCGGTAACATATTTATCCTTGATAAACAAGTCGCTGGGATTGATCTTTTTGTTGTTGGGATACAACAAATCCAAATAGTCCACCACAATGGCATCAGGACGCTTGCCAGTTTCAATCTCATATGCCTTGAGATAGGCTTTGATGTCATTAGTGGTGCTGCCTTGTGGCATCTGCTTGACATGCAAACTGCCGCTGTTGCGGCCAGCCTGAATCACCTTGAGCTCGACGTCATCCAGCTTCTTGAAGATGTCAGTTGTACTCACGCCAGTCAACATGCTGTCAATACGCATGCTGCTGAGCCCTTCACTCAATTCCAAGCTGATATAAACCACGTTTAGTTGCTGTTTCACAAGTTGCAAACAGATGTTCTGCAAAAACAAACTCTTGCCTACACCTGATCCTGCACACCAAATAGTGATCTCTCCTTTGTTGATACCGCCATACAGTTTTTGGTCCACAGTTTTCCAACCAGTGCTGACTTGACCATTGTTGGCTTTGATGGCCATGAGTCGCTCACGCGGATTGGCAAAGTAATCGGTGCCCACATCGCTGACCAAGCTGATCAACACTGCGTCTTTGATGCGCTTTTCCAGTTCTCCGTAATTGCCCTTCTTGATGAGATCCATGCCTGAGACCACAGCTTCTGCCAGGGCTCGATTTTTGCAAAATTCCTCAATCTCCCGCAGGAACGCCTCCACATGAAACGTGTTGAGGTCTGGAATAAATTCAAACTGTCCGTTGGTTTCAGCATTGAGTTGTTGCATCTTGGGCAAGGCTTTGTTTTTGTTGACATAGTCCAAGATAAACCGCATCGCTGGCCGGAATTGCGCACTCCAATAACTGGCTTTGAGGATGTTTTGGCAACGTGTAAAAACATCCTCGCTGCTCATGAGCACGTCAATAAGCAACTTTTGTTTGGCTTCTGTATAATTTCTGTCTAGGGACTCTGCGTCGTCTGTCATTTTTCACCTATCGTCTGTCTCAAGACATTGATATCAAGCTCATCTTGTGTTCTTGCTGTTATTATACTCTGAAGTGTGTATAGTTCTCCATAGAGTTTTGTTGCATCTGCTGCATCTTTACATCCAAACCCCCACTCAGGGAAACTCACATACCAGCCCTGTTGCAGGGCTTGATCGATCAAGTCTTGGTTTTGTTGTTCTTGGTCAGGTATCACAATGACTTCACACCCGCTGCGGTTTAGTTGCTCTATCTGACCACGACTCAGTTGGTGACTCAGCACAGCCACACCATCTATTGCTATGGCATCAAGAACACCCTCCACCACTACTACCCAGCGCCTTCCGCGATATAACGCCTTGGTATTAAACAGATAATCTGGCGGTAATGCACTATTTGAGTATCTGGGTATGCCGCGCGGCGGGGTTCCTGCGTAACGTGCGCAGTATCCTGCATGCCGGCCATGGTGATCACGAAAAGGAATAATCAGTCGGTTCTTCATGATCCATTTGCCAGCAGGGGCCCAGTGGTAATCCCAGTTGCCCATGACTGCTGATCCGCGAGTTTGCAGGTAATCACACACCATACGGAAATCTGGATTCTCAAAACCCTGTGTGATTAGCTCTAATATTGGTCGGCTGCCCGCTGGCAGTGGATCAGGTGAAAATAGATGTGACTCTGTATTACTGTTGGTTGTGATTTCACAGTCACCGTTTTCCAGAGATTTCTTTAACTCATCAAGACGAAGCTGATTCACAGTTTCCTGCGGAACACCCATCCATGACATCAATGCAGCAAAACTGTCTGTTATGCCATCGCCGGTGTATCGAGTTCTAAAGGCACAGTTATAACATGTGTAGGAAACATACCCCTGGGCGTCAATCAGCCAGTTGCCTCTGTGACGAGTATCAGGATTGTGTCCGCGATGGTGGCAGCACACTGCGTTGGCGGCACGCCAACCTTTATTGGCCGCCTTGTTGTTGGCAGGCAGCCAGGTTTGAATCACTTCTGATACAGATGTCATGCACAAGATTAGCTTTTGTAGAGGATTTTGTCAAAGGTACCAGTGTTGGCAGGATCGCTGATATACAAAAAACGGATCCAATACAAATTCTGCGTGATGCTGCTGCTCCACAGTGATGGTTGAAAAGCACCGTTCCATTGTAGGTAATCTGTGTTTGATCCAATGGCAAGATTGAACCAGTCTTCTTCCACCGGCGCGTTGAGAGTTAGGCTGCCCTGTACCCACAGCTTGCCC
>TBL_comb47_HYPODRAFT_10007193_pt1 | contig 11770 bp, 10 predicted proteins | sample TroBogypolimnion_40_FD_10682 | JGI IMG/M metagenome (IMG submission 10682) | reverse complement strand
CCCGGCCAGCCGCAAAAGGCGGGACAAAATTGCACAAATCGGTTCCAAACCCATCCGCAAACCGCTCCAGCCGGCCATAAGACCTGAGTAAGACCTGAATAAGACCTGAAACGGACCCAGACCGGAGGTGTCCGGCACCCGACCCGCCGCGGGGGAAAACCACCTCCGGAACGCGACAGATTGGCGCACTCAAACGGGTCCAAGGTTCAAAGTTGAAAGTTGAAGGTTGAGAGAAGGCCGCCGCTACGCCGGTGGTTTTTCCTCCGGGATTTCGCGGTCGGGCTCACGACCCATGAGATAAACGGCCAGGTCGCGCGCATGGCTGATGACCCAGATTTCCGACAGATTGATGCTGCCGATCATCCGGTATTTGTCCGCCAGGGGATGGTCGTTGTCCCAAGGATCAGGCGGCGGTTCCGGCTTTTCCTTCACGGCCAATCCGCCTTCACCGTGGTTGTCATCTTCGTCCTCGGCCGCTTCGTCCTCGCTTTCCCACGGCGGCGGCGAGAAGGGTTCGGGGGGTGGCACGGCAAAGTCCTCGGGGTTGATCTTCTCGCCCGCCTGTTTCTTCAAGTCCAGCCGGTAAAGGCGTTCCAGGTATTCCCGCTGTTCCCGCTGGCGGTGTGCAAAGTCCTCCTCGTCCATCCGGGCGCGGAACTGTTTTTCCATTTCGACCTGCGCCGGGGTCGGCTCGATGGGCGGCACTTTCAAGGCGATCATGAAACCGCCGACGTAATCCCAGCGCAGGCGGGCGATGGCCTCGCGCAGGCCGTCCATGATGAGCGGGAACTTTTCGACCAGCGTGTAGCAGGTGAGGGTGGCAAAGAAAGTCCGGCTCACGCCGTAGGCGGTGACGTTGCCCCATTCGGGCTGGTTGCCGAGCCTGGTGGCGACATGGCGTTCAATGAATCTGGCCACCCAGCGCTCTTCGCAGGCGCGCAGGCCGACATCGGCCAGGCCGTTGTCCTCCGGCTCCAAGGCGGTGTCGGGGCCGCGCGGATGTTTCAAGTGCGGGGCCACGATGAATTCGAGCGGCGGCAGCGGGCGCGGCTCCGGCCGCAGGAACAGGTCGTCCCACTTGGGAAAGAGGCGGTTCAAGTTGGCCACCTCAGGCTCCACGGGCGGGCAGCCGGTGACGGCGAGTTCGCGCAGTTGCGGGGCGTCCAGCAGCGGCATGTAGTCGCGGGGCCGGGCCTTGTCCAGGCCATAAGTGTGCTGGGTGGCGAAGGCGGCAAAATGGAGCCGGGGCAGCCGGGCCAGCGGCGTCACATCCAGCGGCAGCGCGCCGCTGTGGGTGAAACAGGTCAACTGGTCCAGAACCGTGAGCGGCGCAAAGTCGCGCACCACGCCGTTCACGGTCAGGTTGCGCAGTCTGGGAAAGGCCGCGATGCCGTCCAGCCGTTCCACGCCGCCGAGCTGGAGAAATTCGCACGCCGGAAAACACGGCAGATCGGCCACGGAACGCGCGGCCAGCGGCGCGCAGTTCAGCCTGCCGGTCCGGACGCGCGGCCAGACCAGGCCGGGTGGCACGGCGATGAGGTTGCCGCTCAAAAGGAGCGACTCCAACTGCTGCAGCGTTTCGAGTCCGGCCAGTTCCGGCCAGTGGATCTGCAGCCCCAGCGAGAGCGAGCGCAGCTGCGTGGCGCGGGCGAGCGGCCGGAAATCCTCGCAGGTGGCGCTGTTGAACTCCAGCAGGCGGAGGTTGGGCAGCGCCAGGAGCGGGCTGAGGTCGGTGATTTCGCTGCCGCCGATTTTAACCTCCTCCAGGTCCGTGAAGAACCGGAGCGCCGCGAGATCGCGGACGGGGCGGGTCTGGTAGGGTGGCGAGAGCGACCAGGTTTTTTCTCCCGCCCAGACTTCGACGGCATGGATCAGGTCCGGCTCGGAATAGGCCGGGGCATAGGCGGGGTTCAGGTGACGCTGCCGGTCGCGGTCGCGCTTAGCCTCCCAGCCCTCGTGGTGACCGGTCTTGTGCTGGTAGTGCCAGCGGCCGATCATCGCCTCGACCAGCAGTTCGACGGTGTAGCGTTCCTCGACGGTGCGGGCGTCGTCCAGCGCCCAGCGGATGAAGGCGGCTTGGTCCATGGCGTATTTATAACATGGAACGCGCGGCGTTGGCAACTGGCGCGGGTTCAGGGCAATGGTATGGGGACGCCCTGAAAGCTGGCGGTGGACCAGTGGTCGTCGTGCGTGGCATAGAAATAAATGAGCTGGAAAGGGGAGGTGAGCACGTCGCCGGTAATCGTGACCGGCAGCAGTGCGTAATACGCAGGCGCACCCGGCACTTCGGCCGGGGGCTGGTCAGCCACGGGATAGGCAAGGTGCGTTTGCGCCTTGTCCTGGACGAGATGCGTGGAGATACAGCCGCAGTTCGCGAGCAGTCCGACCGAGAGCCACCAGCAAAAGATGGATTTCATATTGCAAACTTCCTTTCGCGCCGAACCCAGTCCTGACCAAGGCGGTTGGGGCACGATCGCGGCCGGAACTCACCGGGTTATTTCATAAAAAAAATACCCGAGCATGCTCAAGCCGTAAGCCACGTAAACTGCCTGGCCAGCCGGAGAATTCTCTAATGTTAATTCGTTCTTGGCTTGCTCCTGCTGCTGTTGTGCCTCCCAGGCGGCTCGATCGGCGGCGGGAGGACGCAGCGAGGAGCAGCCAGTGCTCGAAAAGGCGAGTCCGACGACAAGAATTGCAATCTGACTCATATGCCGCCCGGTGGGTAACCCATCTAAGTTCATAAATGCGGTCAGTCGATAGTTCCCAGTTGAACATTCAAACACGGTCTGCGTGAGACCTCACATTCGTCAAAATCTCCCGAAAGACTTGCGCGCCGGGAGATGCGTCATGACAAAGATTGGTCGCGCCATCTATTTGCTCAATAAAAAATAAATGAGGCGTTGGTCAATGTCTCGAAGTCCAACTGCATAAATGCGCCGCTCGCGTCCAAGCGATGCAACGAATAGAAGCGGGCTAAGAGTTCGAGCTCATTCGCTGGTCGTTTGTCGGGTTCCAAGCTCCAACTTGAAACGAAACCGTTCCTCTCAGCATGGCCCACGGTGTTCAGACTTCGATCATCCGGAGCAAACATGGCACAGTCCACCGGACCGTCATGTTCAAGCGGCGGCGTGATTGCTTGACCCGTTGCCGCATCCCAAATACGCGCGGTTTTGTCTTCGCTGGCAGTAACCAGATACTTTCCGTTGTGACTGAACGTGGCAAATTGAACCGCGCCAGCGTGCTTGAGTGGTGGCGTCACTGGTTCGCCGGTCTCCGCATTCCACACCCGCGCAGATTTATCCGTGCTATCGGCAACAACGATGCAGCGACCATCGGGACTGAACGCTATTGATTCCACCCCATTAGCCATGAATAAATGCCCAGCATGTTTTATTGAACCGGTAATGGGCCGGCCGGTGGTCGCATCCCAAATCCGAACCACCCCATTCAAAGTTGCGGTGCATACGCGGCCTCCATCAGGGCTGAAGACCGCGAGTCTGACTCCACTGCCATGTGGCAAGAGAGGCGTAATGGCAGATCCCGTCGCAGCATCCCAGACTCGAGCCGTTCGATCTTCACCACCAGTCACCAACCGCCGACTGTCAGGACTGAAGGCCATGCAGAGCACATTGCTCGCATGATATAATGGTGGCGTCAGTGGCTGGCCATTTCCAACATCCCAGATGCGAGCGGTCCGATTTTCATTAGCCGTGGCCAATCGTCTGCCGTCAGGACTAAAGATCATGCGTAGAACATTGGCATCATTGGTCAGCGTCGGCACCATTCGTGAGCCCGTAACGGCGTCCAAAATATTCACCAAGTGGTCCGTGTCAGAGGTTGCGACGGAGCCACCATCTGGACTAAAAACCACGTAGAGCAAGTTTGTTTCATGCGGCTGCAACGTGACGGGCATTCCCGAGTGTATGTTCCAAGCGCAGGTATAGCCGCCATCAAGATATTTCCCTGCCACGCGCTGACCGTCGGGGCTAAAAGTAAATACGCCAGCCAGCCAAGAATCTTTTAGGTCCGTTTGGACTCGATGTTGACCACTGATATCCCAGATTCTTGCCGCCCCATCGAAACTCGCCGTCGCAAGTCGCCGGCTATCCGGCGAGAACCCAAGGCGAATCACGTCTCCGCCATGCTTCAGTGGCGGTGTAATTGGAGCGCCGGTCTTGGCATCCCAAACACGGGCTGTCTTGTCGTGGCTGGCGGTCGCCACATAACGGCCATCAGGGCTGAAGCTGGCAAAAAACACACTCAGCTTGTGAGGCAGCGGCGCGGTTAGTGGTTTGCCGGTGGCCACTTCCCAAACCCGCGCTTCCCCGGGTCGATCCCTGAATTCCAGCAGATTAACGATGGATTCGCCGCTGGCAGTCACCAACCTCAGCCCATCTGGGCTGAAGGCAACGCAAACCACCTCTTCGCTGTGCTGCAATGGCGGGGTGATCGGCATGCCGGTGTGTGCGTTCCAGATCCGCGCCGTGTGATCCTCGCTGGCCGTGGCTACCAGCTGCCCATCGGGACTAAAAACAGCCCACCAAACTTTCCCCGCATGCTGCAACGGCGGCGTGGCTTGCCGCCCCGTTTCCACATCCCATATACGCGCTGTCTTATCTTGACTCGCCGTCAGGATAAAACGTCCGTCCGGACTAAAGGTTGCCGGCCACACCGGGGCTTCATGTTGCAGCGGCGGCGTGATGGCCTGTCCGGTAGCCGCATCCCAGACGCGTGCGGTATGATCTTCGCTCGCGGTCACTACGCGCCGCCCATCTGGACTAAATGCCGCGTAACAGACCGTCGCGTCGTGGCGAAGTGGCGGCGTGACGGGCGCACCCGATTCCGCGTCCCAGACACGGGCGGTGCCATCCGCGCTGGCAGTGACGACACGCCTGCCATCCGGGCTCCACTGCGCGCCATAAAACGGCTCTGCCGTTTGCGTGAATGATGTCAGTTGCTTACCGTTATAGGTGTTCCAGATGCGCGCTGTGCCATTCCCGCCCGCCGTCAACAACCGCGAACCATCAGAATTGAACTGCACCGCGGTGACTCCATCCTGAGGCAGAAAAACTCCGAGCAATTTCGGACACTCACGCAATACCGTCCCAATGCGCATGCGGTGGAGAGCTGCCGCTGCCGGATCGCCTTCATCCAATCGCAGTGCCGCGACGAACCAGACCAAAGAACCGAAATAATCTCCGTCGTCCAGCCGTTGAACTCCTTTGTCAACATACTGGCTCGCCAACTCATGGGACACTTCCTTCGCGGAATGTTCAGCCCGATTTTGCGCTTCCGCTGCCACCGCGCGGCTTTTCTCCGCCTCGTGTTGATGCCATTCGGCTGATCTTGCTTCACGATTGGCCCGCACTGCCTGCCAGAGACTTGCACCGGTGCCTAAAGCCAGCATTACCGCCAGCGCCATGGCTGTGCCCAGAGCGGCGCGGTTACGCCGCGCAAACTTCGCAAAGCGGTAACCAATTGTAGGCGCCGCGGCGTCCACCGGTTCCTGGTTAAGGTGACGGGTTAAGTCATCTGCCAAGGCATTGGCCGTTTCGTAACGATGCTTGCGATCCTTGTCCAGCGCCTTCATCACGATCCAGTCAAGGTCGCCATGAACCAGCCGGTTCAATTTCGCTGGTTCAGAGCCGCGTCGTGCCGCAATTGAAACAAATTCTGCTTTGTCCAATTTGCTGAGACGAGTGCTTGGTTTCAGAGGTTCATCTTCGCGAATGGTCCGCATGACGGCGTCATAGCCGTTTTCCAACAGCTTCCGCGTGTCAAACGGCGTGTGGCCGGTCAACAATTCATAAAGCAAGACTCCCAGCGAATAGATGTCGCTTCGTGTATCCACGTCCAGACTGCCCAATCCCGCCTGTTCCGGACTCATGTAAGCTGGTGTGCCGACCAACTGTTTGAACTGCGTGAACATCGTTTTTTCCGTCAGCCGCGCCTGGGTCGCCTTGGCCACGCCGAAATCAATCACCTTGGGCACCGGCTGGTCGTCTTTCACGGTGACGAGAATGTTGTTCGGCTTGAGATCGCGGTGGATGACCCCTTTCTGATGTGCGTGCTGCACGGCGTGGCAGACCTGCATGAATAGTTCCAGCCGTTCGCGCGTGGACAGTTTGTTGGCATCACAGTAGTCGGTGATGGATACACCCTTGACCAGTTCCATCACGAAGTAGGGTCGCCCGGTGTCTGTGGCCCCGACGTCGAAAACGCTGGCGATGTTGGGATGATCCATCATTGCCAGCGCCTGGCGCTCGGCCTCAAAGCGCGCCACCACCTCCTTGGTGTCCATGCCTAATTTGATAATTTTGAGTGCCACGCGGCGACGCACCGACTCCTCCTGATCAGCCATCCAAACGACTCCGAAGCCACCTTCACCGATTTTTTCCAGTAATTTATAGCGCCCAATCCTCGTCCCCGGGCGCACACCTTCCAGTTCCGGCATCGGGATCAACATCGTGTTTTTGAGAAAGTCTCCAGCGTTCCCATGCGCCCGTAGCAGCGACTCAACCTCGTCGCGCAGCGACTTGTCCTTGCCACATGCCCGATCCAAATAATCTACCCTGTCGGCAGGATCATTAATGGCCAGCGCCTCGTTGAGGATGGCCTTGGCAGGCGGTTCTGAACCATCGGCCGGCATCTCGGGCTTGTGCTTGTCGTTCATAACTAACCTTTCGCTGGCGTGAGGCGACACCCAATGCACTTCTTCCGTCCACCAACCTGACGTCCTGGTTTCGCTTCAAGCGTGACTTGCTCTCATTCCATCATGCGTCATCACACCGCTAATCCCCTCAAGGATTTTGAGCGAAGCAGGTCTGTTCAAGGCAATGTGGCACCGGATCAGATGGAAGGATTCCGGCTCTTTCCAACTTCGCGAAACAACCAGGCGCGAGCAAAGGCCCAACTGCGTTCCACGGTTGCCACGGACAGGCCCAATTCCTTTGCGGCAGCTTCCTGGGTGAGACCCACAAAAAAACAAAGTTTAACCACTTGGGCGGCGCGCTGATCAATTTCCGCCAGGCGGTCCAGCGCCTCATCCACAGCCAGCAGTTCGTCGTCAGGAATTGGCGACGGAATATCCACGGCATCGAGATCGACCCGTTCCCTGTGACCGCCCCGCTTGAGGCGATGCTTGCGTCGGGCATTTTCCACGAGGATGCGGCGCATCGCCTCGGCCGCCGCCCCGAAGAAGTGGGCGCGATTCTGCCAGGTTTGATTTCGACCATTTTCCAGCCGAAGCCATGCCTCATGGACCAAAGCCGTGGCTTGGAGTGTGTGCCCAGCTTGTTCGTTGGCCATCTTTCCCGCCGCCAGCCGGCGGAGTTCTTCATAAACCAGGGGGAGCAACTCTCCAGTGGCTTTGGGGTCGCCGTGCTCTACCCGTTCTAAAATTTGGGTGAACTCGCTCACGTTGTCAGAATAGAGAGGTGTTTGCCGGCGACAACCTCAAACCACCCTATAATTGCCGGATAATTCCCACCAAATATGCCAATTGGCTGGGGTAACATCTATCAGGAAGTGAACCCTCTGCCGCATACGCTAGGTCCGCCGGGAAAATTGTCCAGAGGAAAATCGGCGGGTGCGGGCTGCAGGAAAAAGTTGAGACCAGCCAGAGCCAAGGGCAACCGCAAACAAGGCGGTTGCTGCCAATCACCGCGGCCGCAACCGGCGCAATGGTTTCGCTGCAGGCACAGGAAGGTTTAGACGGCGGGCAGTTCCACCCACTGGCGATGCTCGTGGGCCAGACCATCGGCCAGATCGTCCAGATAGTCCCGCGGAATGTAGAGGGAGAACGAGGGGACGATTTCTTCCGTGGACTCTTCCGTGCAGACCACCAGCAACAGGTTGTCATTATCAATGACGAACCCCACGTCGTGGGCACCGAACCGGCCCACCGACAACGGCGGCGTCATGGCGTCCGGCTCGTCGCGGTGTTCGAAGATAAAGGCCAGCCAATGGGCCAGTCGTTCGGGGTGGTCCACCCGGAAAATCAAATGGGTGGTCTCAAATCCCACCAGCAACAAGGCCGGGGCGAGGCGGGCCAGGGGCGGCAGCAAACTGACTGTCACTTCATGTTTCATAGCGGTGCGGTTCCGGTTCGAGGCTAAGCGCGGGCCAGCCGGGCGTCGAGAAAAAAGGGGTTCAGGTTGAAGGTTGAAGGGGTCCGGAGTTTTTAATGTTCAATTTTGAGTTTTTAGTTTTGAGGATGGGTGGATGCCGCGGAATGCGTTGAGGGTTCAGGGTTCAGGGCGGAGGGAAGTTGGGAGTTGGGATTTGGCGAATGGCTGAATCGGCGCTTGCTTAAAAACCTCAGCGGCTTACGATTCCTGCCAATCTGCATGGCCAAAGGAAATAATAAAACCGCCAACGGCTCCGCCCTCGACTTCGAAGCCCAGCTTTGGGCGGCGGCGGACAAGATGCGCGGGCACATGGACGCCTCGGAATACCGTGGTGCCCGTCCGGAAGGACTCTCCCATCCCAAGAGCGAATGGTTCATCAAAGACGAACCGCAACGCGCCGACGAATTCCCCATCCCAACGGGATTGCGTCATTCAGCCCAAGGTTGCCGAGGTCCGAGGCCGGACTGGCCGAGCGAGGCTACCTTGGGTAACGTGATTCATTATTTTCCCCGACCCCAACGGGGTTGCGCCAACCGTGCGTGCGCCGATGGCTGCAACCCCTTCAGAAATCTCTGCAAAAGTCCAAAACACCGGAGCGCGGAGCATTGCTCCGCTCGAAAATCCCCACAAACTTGCGGAGCAATGCTCCGCGCTCCGCTCCCGCCGCCGAGTTTTGCAGAGATTTCATTCAGGGTTGATGAATTGTTGGGACGGTTTCCCAGGGTAGCCCCTCGCCAGTCCGGCTCGGACCAACCCTGGGCTGAATGCCATTACCCCGTTGGGGTAAATGAAGAATGCCGGGCGGATTTGCCTCCCGACCTCAAGGCCGATTTGGTGCCCGTCCGGAAAGACCTCGCCAACCCGCCGTTCAACCTGAGCGATTGGGGCGGTGAAAACCTGCGGCAGGACGTGCGCTTTTTCCCCCTCTCCGCCTCGAACGGGGAGAGGGCTGGGGTGAGGTGTCGAAATTTCGGAGTGAACCGGAGCGGCGTCCAAAACTTTCGTGGGCAAAGGTGGCCGTGCGCAAGCACCACCACCTGCATGGCGAGTTCGCGCCGGGCGACCGAACACGCAGGCTAAATTGGGCGGTTTGGCTATCCAAGCCGGCCGGCTCGATCCTTGAACCGGGCGTGCCAGCACATTAAGCTCGCGCACATCATGAGAACATTCGTTTCCACTTTCGGAATCATTACCGCCCTGGCAGTCGGGTCGGCGGCATCCGTCGCCCGGGCGCAAACCAACACCGGTGCCGCCTTTTTTACCGTGAAGGTGGATGTGCCGCAAAACGGCGAGATCAAAATCCATCCGCCCATTCCCGAGGATCACCAGGTTCGCGCCGGCACCGTCCTCAAGATCAAAGCCATGCCCGCGCGCGGATTCGCGCTCGACAGCGGCTACTATTGGTCGGCCGGCAAGCCGGGCATGTATTTTGAAACGCCCACGCCGGAGTTCGAGGTCACGATTGACCAGAACAAAACCGTGGGCGCTTCGTTCATCGAGCAACAGGAGCTGAGAGGTTTCAAGGTCATCAACAACGTGGTCTATGCTCATCCGGGGGTTAAAGCGCTGAAATACGATGTCTATTCGCCCAAGGGCGCGAAACAGCTTCCGTGTATCGTGATCATTCATGGCGGCGGTTGGTCGGTGAACTGCGAAGACGTGATGCGCGGCCTGGCCCGCGAACTCGTCCGCGGCGGCAAATACGTCGTGGCCAGCGTGGATTATCGCTGGCTGGGCACGCAGGACGGCGACACCCAGACCAATTCCATGGCGGACATCATTGACGATGTTTATGGCGCTATCGCTCACGTCCAGAAGCACGCCCATGAATACGGGGCCGATCCCACCCGTCTGGCCGTGACGGGTGACAGCGCCGGAGGACAGCTCAGTGCCGCCGCCATCAACCTCGCCGACCATATCGGTGACGGCGGTTTCGGCGTCAAGGAGGGCGTGTATGAATTCAAGCCCAGCTATCTGCCGGCGGGAAAAACCGCCGCGCAAGTGCGCACGGAAATTCTCCAGGCGCTCAAGGCTGCGGCGCCGAGTTACGGAATTTTCAGCAGCGCCGCCTTGGGCGGCTGGGCGCGCCGGGGCGGTGCCGGCGACGCATCCGAGGCCGCCATCAAAGCCATTTCACCGCAGGACAACATCCCGAATATCAAGGACCGCGCAGTGCCGCAGTTTCTGTTGCGCGGCACCCGGGACACGCTCATTCAAAACAGCACCGTCCAAGCCTACGCCGACGCCTTGATGGCCGCCGGCCAGTCCGTCACCTACGTCCAGGTGCCGGGCGCGGGTCATGCCTTTCTGGATTGGAAGCCCGACCCGCAGGTCAAGCGCACCTTCAAGCGATTTGGCCAGCCCTATGCCGCCAAGATGGAGGAATTTTTCAACAGCGTGTTCTATCCCTTGCCGACCAGCGCCTCGCCGTGACCGTGTCGCCGGCGTGGTCCCGGCGCGGATGGAAACCCAAACCGCGAGTTTGTTGTGTCGAGCCTTTTCAATATTGCACGCGAGTTGGTTGCCCATGTCTGCAAAAGCGTAACGATTGATTGGACGTTGCGTGAATCAGCGCAGGCGCAAATCCGTGTCCTCGTCCGCCGCATTCTCCGCAAATACGGCTACCCGCCGGATAAACAGGAGAAAGCAACTCAGACGGTTTTGGAACAGGCGAAATTGCTCTGTGGCGATTGGGCAGAAGAGATTTGATTTTTTAAAAGGGTCAGTCCCAAAATGAATCTTGCTCCATGACCATTTCCCAGCCATTTCAACATCAAGGCCGCCAGCAGGCGCTGGCACCGTTGATTCGGCAATAACCCCTTTCCCTATGATGCGCCTCGGCCAACAGCGTTACGATCTCGTCCGCAGCCAGAGCGGTTTCTCGGTCACCATTCATGACTCCAATCATGTCCGCGGTCCGCAGGCGTGGCAGCTGGACCTCCATTACGTTCCTGCCGAGACCAATCCCCGGCCGCGCCCGCTGTGGGAGCGCGAGTATCTCGAACTGTGTTTCCAGCCGTTCCAGTATAAAACCTCCGACTGGCGCGAACTCACCGGCTTCGGCCCCGGCCCCGACCTTGATCCCATCCTCTTCAACATCACCCTCGGCAATCTGCTGGCGGGCGGAGACAGTTGCCCGCGCCAGTCGGTTTGCCCCGACGAAATCACCATCACGCACCTGGCCGGCTATAACTTCCGCTGCCAGTTCAGCGGCAGCGTCGTCTGGGACGACCGGGAATATGACCTGGAAGTGGATGACGAAATTCCCTTCGCGGAGGCGACCGTGGACGTGCCGGTGAACTCCCGCGACGTGCTGGCCGCCGCCCGCGCCATCGCCCGGCGCGAAATCCAACTGGCCGACTGTGCCGGCCAGCACGTCGCGCTCAAGGATTGCGGCGAACAAAGAATGTTCTTCCGTTCGTTGAACCAGGGCCATGCCGTGACCCTGCTGACGCCGTGGCGCGAACTAACGGCCTGAGGGCGGCAATTCACGCCAAGGCGCGATATCCGGCCACAGGCCGGACGCTACAACGCTACGGCAAGACGCGACAGCAAGAATCCCGATGGTATAAAATCCTTTTGCGCGCACGGGCAATGAAGCCATCTTGCCGGGGGAGTTTTGGATAACATTCACCCTAGGG
>TBL_comb47_HYPODRAFT_10007191_pt1 | contig 11772 bp, 8 predicted proteins | sample TroBogypolimnion_40_FD_10682 | JGI IMG/M metagenome (IMG submission 10682) | reverse complement strand
TTCTTGGCGGTTGCCGCATTGGCACTTGAAAGAAGGGGAGACACAGACACTAGAGAACCAATCGCAAGCAAAGCAATTGTGCGCTTCGCCCATGTGGGTCCTTTTCTATAGAGCATTTATTACTCCTATCATTTAGATGTCATTTATGAGAAATGTTTTTCATGGGGATGTAAGTAGGAACATTTAGATTGAAACGAGTTTCTCTCCGTCTGCTCCCTATTAAGTATTTTTCAAACTCAATCCACCTCCTGCCTCTAGCGCGCAGATATTGTCTTTGCGATATGTTGACATTAAGAAACCATTGCTCCGGATTTGGCAGCGATTCGGAGCCGATTCTTTACCTCTATTACATTTGCATTGACTCGTTGATTCCGGCTCAGAGAGGCTTGAAGTACAATTGCTGTTGCTCCGAGAGCCCATTTTGTGTCATCCCAAGGATCGACTTCTATGTCAAAGCCCGCCATGGTCGAGACCACATGAGAATTTAGAGTGGAGATGAATATGTCTTCCCAGAGGTCCCAGCCTTCGACTCCTTCACCACTTATAAACATCAACTCAGGCCCAAAGACATTGATGACATTAGCTAAGGCAATACCAAGTTGCTTAGCAGGCTCATTGAAAAGAGCATTCGCCATTTTCTTGTTCTTTCTGGCGAGATCCCACAACTTACTCATGGAAGTATTTTTTGAAATATAGCCGGCAGCAACGGCTGCTTTATGAATAGAAGGACTTGAGGCAATGGTCTCCAGACAGCCAGTTTTCCCACACTCACAAAGTGCGCCGTTGGTGAGTACATTTACGTGGCCAAATTCACCTGCACCATTTGAACCGGCATAAAGTTCACCGTTGATCACGAGCCCCATGCCAATGCCTCGACCAAGGGTTATGGTGAGAAAGTTGCTCACGTCGCGACCATGGCCGTACAGACTTTCCGTGATTGCAAGAGTATTCACGTCATTTTCCAAGAGCACTGGAGTATTCAGTGCCTCGGAGAGTTGCCTCCCTACATTAACCCCATCCCAACCCAACATGGCCGAATTAGCTATGCCAGATTCGTTAGCTGACACAACCCCAGGTATTCCTATTCCGATGCCAAGAAGTTGTCCCTTGATTTTCTTGGTGTTCTTTTTGAGTAAATAGATCAATTCTTTGATTGCTTCGTCTCCGCGGGAACTAAAAGGTTCCTCAAAACTCCACAAAACTTCTGATTGCAGGTTAATGCAGACGCCTACGGCGTGATTGTCGGCGAGCTTGACGCCAAGCACCTGTCCCGCATTGGCGACAAGCCCCAACAAGGTGGCAGGACGACCACCGGTAGACGGAGACTGCTTGATTTCAGCAATTAATCCGCGTTCGAATAGGTATCTGGTTGCCTGCGTGAGGGTTGGCCCACTAAGGCCTAAGTCGCGTGCCAACTGTGCTCGAGAGACTGGTCCAATTGTTGCGATGGCTCGCAAGACCTCATTAGTGCTGTCACGCATTGGTTTCCCCTTCGCCCATTTCCGGAACTTACTTTCTTTACTTACTTTAGTAAGTTCTACAAGCGCACACTATTTCTCAATAAAGGGAAAGCGCAAGGAAATCCGGAACTAAATTTATAACGATTTCGTAACGAGAATGAGACTAAGAAATTAACTATTTGCGGACGATGTAGTCTCATCTGATTTGCGCGACTTAGCCGCGCTTCGAAGGCGGGCTCGAACCAAATCACCTTGATCACCCGCGCCTACCGTTTCATCGAGTGGGATCGCTAGAACCAAATTGGCTTTTGCCACCTCCTGACGGGGTCCTGAGGCTGTTATGCGCTTCTTTTTGGCTCCCACTGGAAGTCGGTCTTTAGGCACCTCCCAAGAGGCTATCCAGAATGTATAACTAGACTCTCCACCAGTTTCCTTTACTTGATAGCTCTGAGTTTTTTTATGAACAACAATCTGATCCCACAGTTCTGTTTTTCCTGCGGGTGAAATTTTCGAATTAGTTTTAGCACGAGGCATAAATAAAGACTACGCCTATATGGGCAATATTCGCCATAACATTCCACCAAAACTATTTACTCTAAGCGTGGAAATATAGTGTTTTTTAAGCGAAATTAAGACTGTGTGGAGACCAGGGGAATCGAACCCCTAACCCCCGCCTTGCAAAGGCGGTGCTCTACCAATTGAGCTAGGTCCCCGTTATTAGCGGAGCACCGAATAGTAATAGTTTTTGAGTAATCCTCATAAACCAAATACTGCATCGATGGTGGGCCTAGGTGGACTCGAACCACCGACCTCTTCCTTATCAGGGAAGCGCTCTAACCAGGCTGAGCTATAGGCCCATCTCTCGCGATTGACCCACAAGTGGGAGAACCGTGAAGGGCAAAGGTTACCCGAATGGGCTCAGGAGCCCAAAACCAGCTATTCGGCCGCTGGGGCCACTGATGAATCTGGGGTATCAGATGAATCGGGTGACTCTGGTGACTCTGGAACATCCTTCACTTGGGTAATAGAGACGACGCTGCCACCCTCATCGAGGTTTACGAGACGTACGCCCAAGGTGTCGCGAGAGGTCTCTCGAACCTCTTCGATCGGTGTTCGCATGACGACACCGGCTGAGGTGATTGCGAGGATCTCATCGCCTTTAGTGACGATCATCGCTCCAACCAAGGATCCACGAGAATCTTCATCTATCTTCGCCGCTTTAACGCCGAGACCGCCACGGCCTTGTTGGCGATATTCATCCAATGGTGTGCGCTTGGCATAACCACCATCTGTTGCAGTGAAGACAAATTGATCAGGAAGATCGCCGGCGATCGCTGCCATCGTGAGGAGTTCATCGTCAGTACGGAACTTCATTCCAATCACACCTGCGGTTGATCGACCCATTGCTCGAAGAGATTCTTCACTCGCGCTGAAACGAAGTGACATTCCCTTGCGTGAAACAAGAAGGAGCTCATCCTCTTCCTTCACAAGTGAAGCAGAGACAACTTCGTCGTTCTCTTTGAGGTTGATTGCAATCAATCCACCAGAACGTGGTGAGTCATATTCAGATAGCGGTGACTTCTTCACCATTCCTGATTGTGTTGCAATAACAAGATTTGGATGTGATGCATATGAATCAATCGCGATTACTTGTGCGATCGTCTCATCTGGTTTGAATGCTAAGAGGTTTGCCACATGTTGTCCGCGAGCATCGCGGCCGGCATCAGGTAGCTCGTGCACCTTGGCACGGTAGACGCGGCCCTTGTTGGTGAAGAAGAGCAACCAGTCATGAGTGGACGCGATAAAGAAGTGATCAACGAGATCATCTTGCTTAAGTTGTGCACCCTTCACACCCTTACCACCACGACGTTGCGCGCGATAGAGATCAGCACGTGTTCGCTTTGAATAACCACTGCGAGTAATAGTCACAACAACGTCTTGATCTGGGATGAGATCTTCGACAGAGAAATCGCCATCAGTCGCTACAAATTGTGTGCGGCGTTCGTTGCCGTGCTTTTCGCCCAATTCCTGAAGTTCGGTCTTGATGATCTCGCGCTGCTTTGCAGGAGATGCCAAGATCTCATTGAGAAGGACGATGTCGGCCATGAGGCCTTCGTACTCATCATTGATCTTCTGGCGCTCGAGTGCTGCGATACGGCGCAGCTGCATATCCAAGATTGCATTTGCTTGAACTTCATCAACATCAAGGAGTTTCATCAAGCCGGTGCGAGCCTCTTCAGGGGTGGTTGAGGCGCGAATTAAGGCGATTACTGCGTCTAGAGCGTCGAGTGCCTTGAGGTAACCCTTAAGGATATGGGCGCGCTTCTCGCGTTCGGCCAACCGGTACTTGGTTCGGCGAACAATCACTTCGACTTGATGATCGATGTAATAACGGATGAATTCATCAAGACGCAAAGTACGTGGGACGCCATCAACAAGTGCCAACATATTGGCGCCGAATGAATCTTGAAGTTGGGTCTGCTTGTATAGATTATTTAAAACAACTTTTGGTGTTGCATCTTGACGCAAGACAATAACGAGGCGCTGACCAAGACGTTCATTACCTTCATCGCGAACATCTGCGATGCCTTTGATCTTTCCATCTTTAACGAGTTCTGCGATCTTAAGAGCTAAGTTATCTGGATTGACTTGGTAAGGAAGTTCGGTAACAACTAAGCAGGTGCGCTTATTAATCTCTTCGACTTCAACGACTGCGCGCATTGTGACTGAGCCGCGACCAGTGCGATAAGCCTGTTCGATTCCTTCACGACCAACAATGAGTGCTTTGGTTGGGAAGTCAGGACCTTTAACAATGGTGAGGAGTTTTTCAAGGGTCTCTTGTGGTGATGCATCTGGGTTTTCAAGTGCCCAGCACGTTGCTTCGATAACTTCACCAAGATTGTGTGGTGGGATATTTGTTGCCATACCCACGGCGATACCGGAGGAACCATTGACGAGAAGATTTGGGAAACGCGATGGTAGGACAGTTGGCTCTTGTGAACGGCCATCGTAGTTCGGGATGAAATCGACGGTATCTTCATCGATATCGCGCATCATCTCCATGGCCAGTGGTGCTAGACGAGCTTCGGTGTAACGCATTGCAGCGGCAGGATCATTGCCTGGGCTACCAAAGTTGCCGTTGCCATCGATGAGTGGGTAGCGAAGTGACCAGAATTGGGCCAAACGGACTACTGCGTCATAGATCGCGCCATCGCCATGTGGGTGATAGTTACCCATGACATCTCCGACGATACGAGAAGACTTGTAATAGCCTTTATCAGGCCTATAACCAGCGTCATACATTGCGTAGAGGACCCGGCGATGGACGGGCTTGAGGCCATCTCGAATATCAGGCAGTGCCCGGCCAACAATGACCGACATGGCGTAGTCGAGATAGCTTCGCGCCATCTCTACTTGGAGATCAATAGTCTCTTGGCGGTCTACCTGGCCGTGGCCGGTACTCTCATTCGATAGATCAGCCATTAGATATCAAGGAACCTAACATCTTTAGCGTTGCGTTGAATAAAGCTTCTGCGTTGTTCGACATCTTCACCCATAAGGACAGAGAAGAGATCATCGGCAGCCGCTGCATCATCGAGAGTCACACGAATTAAGACGCGATGGGCTGGGTCCATGGTGGTATCCCACAATTCCTTCGCTGGCATCTCACCGAGTCCTTTGAAGCGCTGGATTCCATCTTCCTTTGAGAGACGCTTTCCAGCTTCGGTACCGATCTTGATAAAGGCGTCGCGCTCTTTATCAGAGAAGACATATTGAACATTATCTTTGCCGGACCACTTCAACTTATAGAGAGGTGGTTGGGCAAGATAGACATAACCGTTTTCGATCAATGGACGCATAAAGCGGAAGAGCAAAGTGAGGAGCAAGGTGCGAATATGTTGGCCGTCAACATCAGCATCGGCCATCAAAATAATCTTGTGGTATCGAAGTTTTGCAATATCGAACTCATCATGAATACCGGTACCGAGCGCAGTGATAAGCGCTTGGACTTCATTGTTTTGAAGGACGCGATCGATACGTGCTTTTTCAACATTGAGAATCTTTCCGCGGATCGGAAGTACGGCTTGGTAACGCGAATCGCGTCCACCCTTTGTTGAACCACCAGCAGAGTCACCCTCAACAATATAGAGCTCGCACTTCTCTGGATCGGTCCATTGGCAGTCAGCAAGTTTGCCGGGCATGCCGCGACCTTCCAGAAGTCCTTTGCGGCTACGTGAGAGATCACGAGCTTTGCGGGCAGCGGTTCGTGCGGCTGCTGCATCAATTGATTTGCGGACAATATCTTTACCTTCACCTGGGTTCTTCTCAAACCACTCAGTGAGTGCGTCATTCATTGATTTTTGAACAAATGACTTCGCTTCGGTGTTGCCAAGTTTGGTCTTTGTCTGTCCTTCAAATTGAGGTTCGCCAATTTTGATTGAGACGATTGCTGTTAGTCCTTCACGAACATCATCACCAGTTAAGCGGTCTTCCTTCTTGCGAATGAATCCCCACTCTTCACCAAACTTATTAACGATCGAAGTGAGTGCGGTACGGAAACCTTCTTCGTGTGTTCCGCCCTCGTGAGTATTAATTGTGTTTGCAAAGGTATAGACAGATTCTGTAAATGTGGTGTTCCACTGCATTGCGATCTCAAGTGACATATGCTGCTTCTTATCTTCAGCAGTAATATCAATGATGGATTTATGAGTCTCACCTTTTGTGAGGTTGAGGTGTTTAACGAAATCTAAAATTCCGCCGTTGTAGTGATAACGAACCGAGACTGGATTTCCATTCTCATCAACATGGCCAGGGCGTTCATCAGTAAGAGTAAGAATCAAACCCTTATTTAAAAATGCCATTTCACGGAAACGAGCCGAGAGAGTTTCAAAGGAGAAGTCGGTGGTCTCAAAGATTTCAGCAGATGGCCAGAAGGTAACTTGAGTTCCGCTCTTATCTGTCGCTTCACCTTTGCGGACTGGTTGTTGTGGAACGCCGAGTTTGTACTCTTGGTACCAGAAGAAACCATCGCGTTGAACAACAACTGCAAGATCGGTTGAGAGTGCATTTACAACAGAGATACCAACGCCGTGCAATCCACCAGAGACGGAGTAACCNCCNTCTCCNAATTTTCCGCCGGCGTGTAAAACNGTGAGAACGATTTCAAGTGCAGGTCGTTTTTCAANNGGGTGAAGATCGACTGGAATTCCGCGGCCATTGTCATTGACTTGGATTCCGCCATCCTTTGTCATGACGACNTTGATCTCNGTACAGAAGCCAGCTAGNGCCTCATCGACAGAGTTATCGACGACTTCATAGACCAGGTGGTGGAGCCCGCGTTCACCGGTCGAGCCGATGTACATGCCAGGGCGTTTACGGACGGCATCAAGGCCCTCCAGGACGGTGATGGCGCTGGCGTCGTACTTCTGTTCTGCCACAAGCCACCCCCTCTTTAAAAGTTGATAAAAGCGCTCAGAATGGATCCTGGGCGGGATTTCTCACCTACAGCCTGTAATCCTAGTCAGAAAGGGCGACCTTGGATAGCCAAAAATCAGCCTGTGTGGTGGATCTGAGGGCCAAACTCATAGAAGTTGTGGGTGAGTAGTGGGTTTAGGGTTTTGCTTAGTTATATGTATCGCGTGGGCCTCGGGCGCCCTTGATCGTCCGAATCCCCTTTTTCCAGGATGGGGCGTTGGGGCCAAGGATCGCAAGCTCTTCAACGAGGGCGCCTGGGGCGCTCTCAGAGATGGTCTTCACCAAGGTTGCCTTCATCGCATTGAGTTGGACTGCCCAGGCGGTGGAGGTGGTCTGGATCGTTAATAAACCGTCAACAAGTGAGAGCGGGGCGGAGTGAGCTGCGAGCTCTGGCCCTACAACGCTCTGCCACTCAGTAAAGAGTGAGCCTTCGGCGATGCCTTGTTTCCAGTCTCGTTTTGTCACGATCTCATTAAGGATTGAGTTCAGCTTCAAAGGGTCTTCCACTCGCTCACGGTTCTCTGAGCCTTCCACGTTCTGGTTTTTGCGGATCTGGTTACGCCACAACTTGTACATCTGGCGGGCGAGATCAGGCTTCTTCTCACTCTTCTCACTCATAGTGGCTTCACACTCCCTGATTTCACCGTAAAGAACTTCCCGGTCAATTCTGGTGGGAGGTCAGATTGGACTGCAACAGTGATGAAGGTCTGCTCAGCGCTATTGGCCAGGGAGATGAGTCGTTCACGGCGTTCTTCATCGAGTTCTGAGAAGACGTCGTCAAGGATCAGAATTGGTTTGGCGCCATCATCTTGTAAAAGTTGGTAGCTCGCTAATTTCAAAGAGAGTGCAATCGACCATGACTCACCGTGTGAGGCGTAGCCCTTCACAAAGTGATTGCCTAACATAAGTAATAAGTCATCGCGGTGCGGCCCAAGGAGGGTGAGCCCTCGATCAATCTCTTGATTTCGAATCTCTTTAAATTTCTCAGTTATTCGCGCGCTATTTTCACTCGGGATAATTGATGGGCTCTCAATACTGGACTTATAAGTAATATCTGCGCGTTTTTCTGGTGAGATCTCTTTATACACATCAGTGAAAATAGGAATGAGCTCGTTAAGTGTTGTGAGGCGTGCAGCAATGATCTCGCCACCAAATGCCGCTACTTGTTGGTCCCACGACTCGAGGGAAGATAACTGTGATCTGCTCTTCAATAATGAGTTGCGTTGTCTCACTGCACGCTCATAATCTGCGATTACACCGGCCATCCGTGGTGATCGAAGAATGAGAAGTTGATCGATAAAACGTCGCCGTTCTGATGGGTCACCACGAACGAGATCTAAATCTTCTGGCGAAAAGTAAATTGCTTGAAGTAAACCGTAGAGCTCTTTCTGGCTTCGAACTGGGTTCTGGTTGATGCGCGCCCGGTTCGCCTTTTCGGAGTTGATCTCTAGTTCAACCAAAATCTCGCGTTCGCCATTATTAATCGTACTTCGGATATATGCCGATTGGTTTCCGAGTTGAACGAGCGGTTGGTCGCTACTTGTTCGGTGTGAAGAGAGAAATGCGAGATAGAGAATTGATTCAACGATATTTGTCTTACCCTCACCATTGCGCCCTATAAAGATTGAGATCCCTTTATTGAGTGGGAGCTCTAACTCACTATATGAACGAAAGTTCTTAAGTGAGAGATTGGTGAGGTGCATGTGCAGGTGAAGAGTTAAGAGCTATAACGCATAGGCATGAGCAAGTACTTATAAGACTCATCCTTCGCGCCGTTTGCTTCATGCTTACCCACCAAAACTGCAGGTTTTGCAGCACCAGTGAAATCAATCTCTACAAAAGGTGTACCTAGGGCTTGTAGGCCGTCGGTCAGATATTGAGGGTTAAAAGCGATTGCGATTGGTTCGCCGTTATAAGCAATTTCAATCTCTTCTGTTGCTTGGGCTTCTTCACCAGTACCAGCTTCAAGGCGGAGTATGCCATTACCAAAATCAAGACGTAGTGGGACTGTCTTATCTGTAACAAGTGCAACACGGCGTACTGAATCGAGGAAATCAGAAACATTGATTGTTGCTTGGGCAACTGATTCAGAAGGTAGTAGGTGGCGGAATGGTGGGAAGGTTCCATCAAGAGTACGTGATGTCATTGTTTTTAACTCAGAGATAAAACCAACAAGGCGTTCATTACTTCCGGTTGGGGAGAGGGCGAGTGTTACTTGTGAGTGTGTTGCGGTTAGCGATTTTGCTGCATCAGAGAGTGTTCGTGCGCGAAGAAGTGTTGTTGCTTCTAGCTCTGGGTTCTTTGATTGCCATGAGAGTTCGCGAACTGCTAATCGGTATCGATCTGTCGCAGCAAGTGTGATGTTGTTTTTATTGATCTCAATATGAACACCGGTAAGTGTTGGAAGAGAGTCATCTTTTCCGGCTGCGATCGCAACTTGGTTCACTGCCGCTGCAAATACATCACTTGCGATTAACCCTGCAGTCTCTGGTACATCTGGAAGTGATGGGTATTCCATGGTTGAAAGTGTTGGGAGTGTGAACTTCGCAGCTCCTGCGGTCACTAATACTCGGGTTCCTTCAAGTGTGAAGGTGATGGGTTTATTAGGTAGTGATCGAGAGATCTCAGCAAGGAGGCGACCAGGAACTAAAACTTTTCCTTTACTAGCAATATCTGCTTTAAGGACTGCTTGGGTTGATGTCTCTAAATCTGAACCAGTAAGGGTGATTGAGGTGTCGACATCAATCATGATTCCCAAGAGCTCTTGTTTAATAGGGCGGGTTGAGAGGCTGCGGGCGACCCAATTAACGGCATCGACCAGCTCTTCTCGTTCGACAACAAACTTCATTCTCTTCCCCTGTCTTACTGTTGTGAGAGCCTTTCACAGGTTCTCTCTATCCTCAATCTAAATCTCTTTAATATAGGTATTCGTAATAACCAGAGCCATTTCCTGTGGAGAAAGGGCATATCTGCAGGTCAGAGAGGGTTTCACCTCTCCACTGAGTGTGGGAAAGCCTGTGGAGGGAAGGGATTAACCCCTGCCTTGGAAGACCCAAACCGAGACCTGGCGGCCAATAACCCCAAAAAAGAGGCTGTTATCCACAGTTATCCACAAGTTACCCCCAGTTTTCTGTGGGTAACCCTTTTATGTAGTTGTATAACTAGTTCTTACTCTGCTGCTTGATCCGGTTAGTCAACTCAGTCACCTGGTTATAGATCGAGCGGCGCTCAGCCATCAACTGACGGATCTTCCGATCAGCGTGCATAACTGTGGTGTGGTCGCGGCCGCCAAAGCTCTGCCCAATCTTAGGCAGGCTGAGCTCGGTGAGTTCACGGCAGAGGTACATCGCGATCTGGCGGGCATTTACCAAGACCCGGCTCCGGTTACTTCCACAGAGGTCATCAATCGAGAGGCTGAAGTAGGTTGCAGTTTGGGCCATGATCGTGCCGGCGGTGATCTCTGGGCCAATCTGATCTGGGATGAGGTCTTTAAGAACAATCTCTGCCAAACCTAAATCAACAGGTTGGCGGTTCAAAGATGCAAAGGCAGTGACGCGAATCAACGCACCTTCAAGTTCACGAATATTCGATGAGATTTTTGAAGCAATATATTCAAGAACATCATCCGGCGCATTTAACTTATCTTGCGCAGCCTTCTTGCGAAGGATTGCAATACGAGTCTCAAGCTCTGGTGGTTGAATATCAGTAATCAAACCCCACTCAAATCGGGAGCGAAGGCGATCTTCCAAAGTCGTTAATTGCTTTGGTGGGCGATCGCTCGAGATAACGATCTGTTTATTAGCGTTATATAAAGTGTTGAAGGTATGGAAGAACTCCTCTTGAGTCGCTTCCTTATTCTCTAAGAATTGAATATCGTCAACGAGCAAGATATCTAAATCGCGATAGCGCTGTTTGAAAACAGCTGCCTTATCGTCACGGATCGAATTGATAAAGTCATTAGTGAACTCTTCAGAGGATACATACCTCACACGCACTGATCCGTATAACTCTTTCGCATATGCACCAATAGCGTGAAGTAAGTGTGTTTTACCAAGTCCAGACTCACCATAAATAAAGAGCGGGTTGTATGCCTTAGCTGGCGCTTCAGCAACTGCAACCGCAGCAGCGTGTGCAAATCGATTTGATGCACCAATAACAAAGGTTTCAAAGATGTAGCGAGGGTTCAGTTGGCTCGCAGGTTCTTGTGTGCTCTTACTATCAGCACCGCGACCAGTTCCTTGGCGGTGTGTCTCTACAACCGGTGTTGTTGCATCAACTTCAACAACCTCAACAGTTGAGAGATTGAGCGATTCATTTACTTGAACAGCGATACTGATGCTCTGATTAAACTTTTGAGAGAGGATCTCATTGAGAGCCGCTTTAATCTTTACTTCGAGATAATCTTTTGTAAATTGATTAGGAGCCTCTAAAAGAAATGAAGCACCATTTTCGCGCTGGAGCAACCCAATAGGTTGGGTGGTATTTAAAAAACCTCGATTTTGAGGCGATTGAGTGCTGAGCTCTTCGACTACTTGGCCCCAAAGAGCTGTGAGATCGACTAAACCAACCGGGGTTGAAGGGGTAGCACCACTCTCAAGCAAAGACATCTGACTCCTTCAAAGACTTCACTAACGACCACAACGGGGTGTCCTGGAATCCAAGGTTTTCCCCAAAGATATCCACAACCTGTGGTCTAAACCCTGGGTTTAGACTCCCCTGAGAGAGCCACCCTGTGGATAGAGGGAGAAAGTATGTCCCCAGAAGGAAAAAAGCAAGTGCTTATCCACACAATCTCACTCCTTGAGGCCCCCAAAGGGAGCTTTTCGCCAAGCTTCAT
>TBL_comb47_HYPODRAFT_10007189_pt1 | contig 11776 bp, 10 predicted proteins | sample TroBogypolimnion_40_FD_10682 | JGI IMG/M metagenome (IMG submission 10682) | reverse complement strand
CACTTTATAAGCGGATAAAATCCCGGCAATAGTCCACTGATGAACCGTTGCTAATGTTATTCCGAAAAGGCTTGCAACCTCTTGCCGGGTTAAATAGTCGCTTTTTGGGGGTGTTTCCGGTTCCTTTGTTGTTAACTCAGTAACCAACTTTGTAAGGTTATCCAGTTTTTCAAATAATTCACTGGCCGTTACATTTTCAATCTGAATAATCTGCTTTTCCATTGTACCCATTGTTTAAATTCGGGTACAAAAAGAAAGTAATTAAAGGAGCGGGTGTTAGTACAGAATTATTACTTGTAGTATATTTTTAATGCAATATGCAGTAAATCAATATTATTATTTTTCTTTCTTTTCGGCTGACTGTAATATGTTGCTAAGTAAATTTTTTCCTAATTCTTCTAAAAATAATGTTTTTAACGGCTTTCGCTTGGCAATACTGCTTAGGTGTGATGTGTATTTGTTTTCTGAAATATCCATACCTAAAAATATTGAAAATTCTTTGTAAACATCTCTTTTATTACCTGATATTAAATTACTTACTATTAATGCTTGTATTAGTTCTACGGCCTGTACAGGCTTTAATTTGAATGTTATTTTTGATTCTAATAGCTGTGATCCTACTTGGTTTTTCAGTTCCTTTATTTTTTCATCTATACGATCGTTTATGGTTTTGTAGGTTGTTTCATTGCTTAATTCAGGATCATATTTTGATAAATGTTTGTTTAATCCATACTTCGATTGAATAAGAAAATTTAATTTCACCTTCAATCCTTCCAATTTCTCACATTCGGAAAACAGGGTTAATAGATAGTATTCATCATTTGCGCTAAAAATGGCATTATCTAAAAAACTGTCTTTATTTTCATCTGCCATTTGTTTAAATATGTTTCTAACACGATTATGTTGGTTAAGTATTTCTTTCATTGCACCCTTCAATTTTGCAGGAGCCTCATCGTATATCTTAATATAGCTATCTGTTGAAATTCCTTTATTATGTAACGTATTCTCTAAAAGTTCTTTTCGCCTTTGCTTTTCATTTTCAATAAATTCGGCTCTTTCTTTTGGTTCAGAAATCAATTCAGACCGTTCTAATATTTCAGTATTTGTAAGGTAATATTTTAGTAATTCATCCTTTATCTGTTCCTCAAATGTCTTTTTCATGGCTTTGCTGCTAAATAGTATTTAAACAACCTTTGTTAGTCTGTTTTGCTTTTCCCAGTGCATTTCCAAAAGTTTGGCATGATCTTCTGGCGTTACTTTGATATATTTTAAAAATGCCTGTTCTGTTTTGTGGCCTGTAATGTTCATTATTGATATGGAAGGAAAACCGCTATTATACATATTCGTTGCAAATGATCTTCGGGCTGTGTGACTGCTAACTAATTGATGTTTTTCAAACTTTGTTGATGTGTGCGTACCGCCTTTTGTTATTCCTTTGTGAAATGTATCGTTGATCTTACAAATTTCACAAACCTCTTTTATGTAATCGTTGAATTTTTGGTTTGATATAGTGCGGGGCAATTTGCCATTATATTTATCCCAAATCCTTTTTACAGTGGGGTGTAATGGAATTATAACAGGTTTCCCGGTCTTTTGCTGTTTAATGCTAATCCTGCCGTTTTTATCTATACTGTCGTTTGTGATCCTGGTAAAATCTGAAAATCTTAATCCTGTCCAAGCTCCAAATAAAAATAAATCCCTTACCTTTTCCAACCTGTCATTATCGCTGAAATCGTGGTTTTCAATAGTTGTTAACTCATTTTCATTCAGATAAACATTTTCACTTTCTTCTTTTACTGCTTTAAATTTGGGGCTTTTATAAAACAAGTATTTATTTATTCCTTTATCAGTTGCATCATTCAGCATTGCTTTTAGGCTTTGTATTTTGTGTGATATTGTGTTTGTGGATAATTTAGTAATTTCTCCTTTTTTGTTTTTTGACGCACCATTTTGTAAAAACTCCGTAAAATCCTGATAAAACTCTAAATCAATATTTTGAAAGTCAATGTCTTTTCCTTTTACTTTTTGATATTCTTTAATAAATTCAAATGTCCGGTAATAATCTCTTTTTGTTTTGTAACTGATTAACTGGCCTGTCTTTGAGTTAACCCGGCTGTCAATCTCATTTATAAATTTTTGGCAGTATCCTATAAATGTTTTTTCGTTTATTGGTGAAGGGTGCAAATAGTTTTGAATGAAATTTTTTAACTCATTTTTGGTTATTTCCTTTTTACTAATTACTAAATCAGTTAAAAATGATTCCGTTACCGTTTGTAATTCATTTAGAAAATTGTTGATCTTATCCTTATCTGTGTTATCTGTTACATTTCGTAACCTGTATGCTTTAGGGTTCCAATGTTTAGGAATGGTTTTAAACCCTACCGGATAAATAAATTTATCATTTTTCCCTATCCTATAACATAGGTAAATTGGTTGTGGGTTCTTTTCGTATGTTTCCGCTGTTCGCTTTTCCTTTGAATGTAGGATGAAATGTATATTTGCCATGATCGTAATTTTAAGACAAGCAAAAGTAAGTAATATTTATCCTGTTTCCGCTTTAGTTTCCGTTTATTTTTTACTTATCCATATTTACACTTACTTATATATATTATCTAAATTTACAAGAGTGCCGTAAATACTGATAAAAATAGCTGTTTAAATGGGTGTGATCCTTGTATGAATAAGGCGGGTTAACTTCTTCTCGCCCCGACTTTTAGGTAACATTAAAACCTTGATTATTAAGTTAATCAAGGTTTTTCTATTTTTATTGTTCAAACATTGTTCAAGAATTGATATAGTTATATTAAATTATACTTTATACATTTGCCAGGACATAAATCTTTATAACATGGAACAACTTGATAAAGTAATTCTCTCTTTGAAGAAGAATATCGATATGGGGGTTAGCAACAAGCCTACACCTGAAGGGATAGATAAACTTAAGAAAGCTGTACAAGAATTTTTCGACTTTCTTGATAACACGGGGAAAGATATAAAAGAACCACGAGATCAAGAAGATGATACAATATTTACAATCTATGAAGCTGCAAAAAGATATGGTATTTCACCTACCTCCTTATACAAGCATGTGAATTCTGGAGAAATACCTTCCTTCCGAATTGGGAACAAGATTAGGATTAAGAAAAAAGATATAGAAAAATATAAGACCTTCGATAGATTTAACCTGATTGAAGACGAACCCGAAACTCCTCCTTCATCTTATTTATTGACCGTAGAAGAAGCCTCAGAATACTCAGGTCTTTCTACCGTCATAATCTATTCGATGATTAAATCTGGGAAGCTCAAAACCATGAGGAGTAAAAATGGGAAGTTCCTAATAAATCCAGACGATATTGATCAGGAACCAATGCCTGTAATTTCCTAACCGCAAATAACACTATTAAAGCGAAACCATTTACTACCCTACTTCTTTTGCTTTAAAAATATTTAACAATTCCTCCTTCCATTCATGTCGTTTAATATCAATGTGTTATTGATACTTGATGACAATTTTGCTTCTCCTTTAAAAATTATTTTCATTTACATTTTATTATAATTTATTACCCGCCTGAATAAGCTGGCACTTATCCAGATTGTAAGATGGTGTAACCTAATACGACATATAACAACTTGATTGTCAGTACGTTGAATTTTTTTTATAGCAAATATGATTCTATATTTGCTCCAAGAAATTCAACATATGACCGAGAAGAAAAAAAATATCAGGAACCGTCAAAGAAAAGTCAAGAAGTTCGTCCTTGAGACAATTCACACAAAAAGGAATTCCAATAAGGACCGACAAGGGAAACTTCGTACCTTATATAATAAAGCCGACTCTTCCAATTTTACACCCACTGACTTCAGAAAAGAATTAAAACTGTACCTGGATGCAAAGCAAGATTCGGGTCTTGATTCATTTTCCTACAAGAATCTTCCAATTGATCATCCTCTGATCAATATCCTCAAGTCCAAACTTGAGAAATATCTTTATGAATATGTATCCAAACTGATTCCTATAGGTGGAGGTTATAAATCGGATCAAGAAATTATATCCGATTTTAAGAAACTGCGTAAGTTTCAAATCAGTAACGTGCAAAAACAAGATATCCATGGTGACAATACTATTCTCTGGCACTTTTTACACCTCGCAAGTGGCTTGAACCAGTACTTTCCCGAAATGCTGGATACCCCTACAATAAATCCCACAGTAATTGATGGTTTGCGTGATAGTAATCGATTCTTAAAGATTTATGTTGAAAAAGTGCTTCTGAATGGGTTTGGACGGTATAAAGGAAATTTCTTTTCTGCTTTCAATAGATGTTTCCGCAACGGTAATTATGCACAAGCTGTTGGCAATTTCCAGCCCTTGTTCATGAAGTATATCATAATAGAGTCGTTCAAGCAGACCTTAAAGTTGAACGGTGGACTTCCTAATGACAAGTTTGTGATAATTGATCCGTGTGCTGGTTGGAGCGGTAGGTTACTTGGCACATTATGCTCGATGCACGACATGAGAAGAATTTATAAAATAAAAACAGGGAGGCAACTCACTATATGCTATATCACAACAGACCCGAATATTCAAGTTCATGGAAGGTTTTTGAATATTGCCGAAGATTGGTTTGACTTTGTTGAACCAAAGGATACCAAAGATTATTTTACATTCTCCAAGGACATTGTCGGATGCGAGACACCTGAATTTATTGAATTCTGTAAGTCCAAATTTGCAGAGTTAGGTGTCAGCGGTGCGAACCTCGCTATGACCTCTCCACCTTACTGGAACCGTGAGAAATATTCCAAAGACACTGCCCAGTCCTTCCTTAAATATCCTAAATATCAGGGGTGGAAAGAAGGCTTTTTAAAAGGTATGATACAAAATGTTTTTGACTTGTTGCTTGATGGGGGACGGTTCTATCTGAACATTGCTGACATCAGTAAAAGCGGAAAAACAACGCCAATTGCAACTGATGCTATGGAATTATCAAGGACCTGTGGGTTTAATTGCTTGAAAACATATAAAATGATAATGGGTTCAGGCAAAGTGAATTCTGAAAATAAGGTTACTGTGAATGGAATATCCTATAAATACGAACCAGTCTATGTTCTTCTGAAATAATAACGAAAGGAAAATAATTATGAAAAAAAACAAAACGATCTATGGTGTACCTATCGATGGAGCCCCATACAAAGGAAAAATTTCAATCGTCTTTAGTAGTATAATGCCAAATTTTACAAAAGAAGATAAGGAACTTAAAGAAGAGGAGATTGTTTCACAAAAAAGAGTTATCGACCCGATAATAATATGTGAAATAAAAACCAGCCCTTCAAAACATTTTTTGGCGTGGAGACAACTTGAATATGAAATAGCACTTAGGCAGAATCTCCCATTTAGTGTTATCATTATGAATTTTCCCAATCGGAATGCAGCAATCAAATATATCATTTCAAAAAGGATATTCGATCAGGAGCATTTATCGAAATTTCAAAGAGGAGTCTTGATCCTTAAATATAAACACCTGTTCATTTCTCAGGGGAAAATAAATATGAGTAAGGCGGGGAAAGGTCTTAAGAATTCTGAAAAGGTTAATACAATGAAAATGTTGGGGAAAAAGGTAGGTTATTCCCATACTTTATTAAGAGAAGTAGAATTTATTGATAAGAATTTGAAAGATAAGAGCATTCGGAAACAACTGGAGAACGGTGAATTAAAAATAAATCATGTCTTCAAGTTTATGACTAATTCCATGCACGATGTCAAACCGCAGATGAAAATTTGTGAACCTGGTCCTGTCGCTACCCCGAAATATTACATCAACGAGCATAATAAGTACCAGCTCGTTTATCTCCATAAACCATGCAATCCTCCAAATCATATCAATTTTCCTGATAAACTACAAAATGATCTGCTGGAGATGAATATAAGCGATATAACCCATGACAATTTTGCCACATTAATCGTCAGATTTCCGCCAACAGATATCTCAAACGTAAATTATTTAATCAACCGGTGGGGATTCAATTGTGTTTATGGAATCGTCATTAAAAAAACGCATTACACTTATGAATCCCCTTATGCTAAAGAAAAACATGAATGTTTATGGATTTGTAAAAAAAACAATGAAGGGGCACCCATATTGCCAGATATTCAATTACATGATAGCATCATTTCAGAGGACCAAATCTTCAGTTTTATAGAAAATCTATTTTCCTCACATCATAAGAAAGTGAGCATTTTTACTATGGTTAGGTGCGGTTGGGATTCATATGACTTCGATAAGGTATCAAATGAAATGGTAATACAGACACAGACTCTTTCGCAGAGTGTTTCAAATTCAACAACTCTCGTAAAATGTATCCCTTCAGCCAAAATTGATCTTCTCGCTTCTAAGCAGCAAATTAAAATTGTAACTGATAAACTTGATATAAAAGAAACACCTCAAATATTAATGCCTTACTTAAAAACCCCTAACGGTACACTTTATAATGGTGATGCTTTAAAAATAATGAAAAGTCTTTCTGATCAGTCAATTGACGTTGGTGTCACCTCACCGCCATATAATCTTGGTGATAACCATCATACTGGCAACAAGAAAACAAGTTGTTATTCTGACAATATGGATGAAGAAGAATATCAAAAATCCCAACTTGAATTTTTAAATGAAGCATATCGGATTCTGGCGCAAACTGGGAGCCTCTTCTATAATCATAAGGATCGGATAAAAGATGGCGTAATTATATCTCCACGAGAATGGATAACTAAGAGTAAATTCATTATAAAACAAGAAATTAAGTGGGTCAATGGGTCTCAGAATTATGATCCCTGTAGATTTCATCCTGTATATGAAACGGTTTACTGGTTGGTCAAGGATAAAAAAACCAAATTAAAGAATGTCAACACACTGGATGATGTAATTTATTCTGATCAGTGGGAACCTCAAGGATCAGAAGGAATACACACGTGTAGATTCCCCTTGCAAATGCCGTTGGATATTATTTCATGCTTCCCAAATGCAAAGGTTATTCTTGATCCCTATATGGGTTCGGGGACAACGGCTCAGGCAGCCGAGATGACAGGTAGACAATGGATAGGCATTGAACTTAAGAAAGAGTTCTGTGATCTTGCGGCTGAAAACATAACTAAAACGATCAATGAAAGTGATTTGCGGAGGACCGCTTAAACATTAATGAATAAAAAAGTCTGAAAAAGGTAATTGACCAGAATAGGCACCAGCAAAGATTTGACATATGAAAACAAAAATGATAGAAGTATACAATTCCTTAGGTAATAAGATAACTATCCCTGAAGATCAAATTTCAACAACAATAATTTATTGTAGATGTATTAAAGACTTCTCTGACAGTAATGGCAACAAGGTATTCATAAAAGAACACTATTATAAAGTGTTTAGATTCATATATGAGGATAATTCATGTCCCAACATGTATCCTCGGACACCAGCTCAGATCAGTGGTTCTAAAAAGTATAATATTCTTCGAGGCGAATATCTGGTTGCACCGGAGGAGAACTGGAATGCAGAATGGAAATACGAAATTCATTTGAACAGTGGTAAAACCATGAGGCTTAAGAAGGCAGAAAAACTTTTATATGAATACTTCATAGAGGTTTCTATAGAAGTGTATGATAAAATTTTAATCCAAACCCGTTTTGACCTATGACCTAAAAAAGAAAGGAATATACTGGGTCGCTACGATTCGATCCATAAAACCTAAAATATTATAATAATATTTTAAACTTTCAGAAAATCATCAACTATAAATATCAATAATTAAAAAAAAATCTATCTACTATGAAAAAACCAAATCGTAATGCCCTATGTAATTGTGGGAGCGGCAAAAAACATAAAATCTGCTGTGGACAAAAAACGAAAGAACAACTATTTTGGGACTGGTTCTCAAGTAAATCAGTTCAATATTTATACTTTGAAAATGACCAAAAAAGACTTTTTGAAGAATTAGGCAAAGAATTACAGGCAGTTGACGACAACTTATCTTTTGAATTCAGCCCAGCTTTGAGCAATGGTAAAAGAGAATTTGTAATTACAGCCCAAGGAATAAAAAAATCATTTCCTGCGGTTACAAAACTGGTGACCGCTGCCCCATCTTTTCCAAACTGGATAATTGTTGCATTTAGACAACCTCACTTGGATTATACAAGAATTGAATATTTAAATATTCAATTTGATTTTGATGACGTTTTCTTTCTCTATGGAAAATCCAATGGAAAGGTTGATTTAGATTTACATATAAGAGGTTACCAAGGAGCATATGGCTGGGAGGAAGCTATATTTTTACTTCTTGATAAAATTATTGGAGAGTTTGATACAGAAATGAAAATAGGTAGGATCAGTTTCAAACAATTAAATGTATCAGATATCCCAAACTTGTATCCCATTACTGAACTGCCGAATATTATAAACTGACGATGAAAAGGAATAGTAAAATTACTAACGGGTTGCCCAATACTTTTGTACAAGCAGGGTTTCACCCGATCCAAGTTGGTCTGGACGGGATTAGGTATTATTTTTTATCTAAATAATAGCAAAATGAAAACAGGTGATATTTTAGTTTACAGTTATGGATATGATGCAACTTATGTTGAGTTTTATCAGGTCATGGACACTAATGGTAAATGTGCAATACTAAGAGAAATTGCGAATAAGGAAGTATTTGATCTGGCTACAGACCTATATCCAGATACTCCACATATTAGAAAAGGCTACATTGTAAGAAGACTGGTTGCAATAAAGGATGAATTTATTGGTGAACCCTTTAAAAAAAGAATTATAATTACAAAATATGGAGAACATGTGAAAATCGGTCATCATGGGAGTATAAATGTTTCTGATAATGCCTATATATGGGATGGAACGCCAAGATATTTTTCTGACGGTTATTAATAGTATACACGATTAAATTTGATTTATGAAACTAAAGCCCAAGCCCCAAACCTATATTTGGGGTAAATGCATTAAGGATTGAGACCTTTATAAAAAGTTGGATAATTGGAATTCGGAAATTCCAAAAATCATCCGATGTCATCAATATCATGTTTTCATTCAATTGCCCGGTCCTGAAGCGGGTCTCGACATAGTTCCTTGTTTCAACTATCAATTATTGATCGAGACTAAATCTGGTTTAACACTTGCACGCTTTTTAGGTGGCTCGACATTTGAAAAACATTTCGTTCAAATCATAGAAGAAGAGTATAATAATGCTGTAAATGGAAAAACAGAAACCGATAAGTCTCAGTAATAACTCTAATGTGGTGAAACTTGTTTCATAATAATAAAGTAAAATGCATTCTTGAAAATGTTGTAATCATTAATAGAAACCAAAAGCGGAAACTTAAGCTAATGCTGAACCTGATGACAAATTCGTGGTATGATAGTTTTTGGTAGGGCATGGCAGGATTTAGTAGGGTATGGAGGGGTTTGGCAGGGCATGGGGTGCCCGCTAAGGTGATTACAAAGAAAATGTCAATGAAAATGACAACAACATGCCAAGAAAGCGTCCAGCCGAGGAAAATTCTTCGGCTGGTTTTTTTACAATCCTATATCAACCACCATTGTAAACTGGAACGGTTCAATAATATGCAGAGAATTATTGCAGGGGCTGGACATGAATGATCCTGAAGACCAGAAGAAAATACTGGAACTTGAGTTATTTCATATAGTTTGTGTGAAATACGTTCATGATGCGGTTGAAATAGCGGAGGGGATAAGAAATCTAATAGGATTACTGCGGATAACCCCACAACCGATTTACCTGAAGGTATTCAAGTATTGAATCCACTACCTTTTCCTTCTTTTCACGATCCATCGGGCTTTCAATTGCTGTCAAGTATTGGTCAACCGCATGCTGAAAATCTAAATCCCCAGCCATCTGAGGGTTAGAATAGTTCCATCGTAACTGAAACCCGATCACGATATCATCCAGCTCCTTGTCAGATATTGGGAATTCTAAATGTTTGACGAGATATTGTTTGACCGCTTCGGGTTCCATGGTTCGGGGCATGCTTTGTAATGTTTTAAACCTGTTCTCTCGCTGTGCCTCTATATCTTGCCATTCTAACTCAGATTCCTTTTCAAATATTTCTTTTTCCTCATCAGTCAGGTCATCTTCATCATTCAGATGATTGCAATTTGGAGCCGGAATAAAATCATCAATATCACCGGATAATTTTTTTTCCGACATCTTGGTTAAATAGTTCACAACATCGTCCACAAAATGATCCGTATACTCAGAATTATAGATGTATTGGATAAGAAGAGCCTCGAATTTTTTGTTTCTTGGTATGCCAAAGGATTCGAGAATCTGTCTGGTTATCTTGATAATATTAGGGTAGTGTGGTGATTGAGATATTGGAATCCCTTTTATCGCCACACTTTCTAAAAGAAAATATAACTCCTTTATTCTTAATAATGTTAACATTGAGGGTGAATCATATTAATAATCAATCGTTTAAAGCACAAAGGTACAGGAATGTTTTGACATTTTCGGCAAATAATGACCCTTGTTAGTAAATTGTTTTCGATGGAAGATGTCTATGTATTGTGTTAAAAAAAATTCAGAAAAAAATTCTTATTTTTATGAAAAGCAATATTCATGGTTATTACGGTTCTGAATAAATATCCTATGTTTAGATACTGCAAAAATGGGATTTTGGGAATAAATTCAGGAAAATCTATAAAAAAATTTTGGAATTATTGAATTCTGGAATTGGTCAAATTTGAATTCACTTTACCATTTCCCCAAATTTGGCTTTTGCAAAATCAGTCTGTTGGAAAATTTGTCCCAAAATTCAAAAAAAAATTTTGGGAAATGTTGAACGGCAAAATGCGAAATAAATCATGGAGCCTGTTTTATTGTGAAAGAAATTTTTACAAATAACCCGATGTCACATCATGAGCTATTAATGGGTCACATCCTGTATAAAGTAGGGGGTGCCTTGTGAAATAGACAAAGTCAAATATTGGCGATATCCTACATTTCGACTTTTCCCCACAATGAACATATGCAATGTTTTATATTTATAGACTCTCAGCGGAATGATCTCATTGGTAATAGCACCAATCTGTCGTTTGCCAATAATCGTTCATTGTAGGGCTTAAAATGTGTCAAATAGAAAGATATGGAATATAAGCGACACCCGTCATGTTCCTTTGTTTTTCTATCTTTGAAAATCTATCACACTCAAGAAGTAATATAGAGATGAACCACAGATGACCGACCAAAAAATAATCGAAAAAACTGTAGTCTTTGTTAAATCTGATCTTCAAAACGCAGAAGGGGGTCATGACTGGTGGCACATTGAGCGAGTATGGAAGAATGCCAAAACAATAGCTCAGTCAGAACCTGTCAATTTGTTTATTGTCGAACTGGGTGCCCTTCTGCACGATATCGCTGACCATAAATTTGCAGATGAATCAATTGGTGTTCTGAAAGCCCGAATCTTCCTAACGAGCCTTTCTGTTGATAAAGTTGTAATAGATCATGTAGTAAGCATCATGATAAATATCTCATTCAAGGGTGGGAATTTTACACCGGAGTTTTTCTCACCGGAGCTTTCAGTAGTTCAGGATGCGGATCGGCTGGATGCACTTGGAGCAACAGGTATTGCTCGTGCCTTCAATTATGGTGGGTACAAGAATAGAGAACTGTACAATCCTGACATCAAGCCTGTGATAGGAATGACTGTTGATCAGTATAAAAACAGCACTGCCCCAACCATCAATCATTTTTATGAGAAATTACT
>TBL_comb47_HYPODRAFT_10007186_pt1 | contig 11778 bp, 7 predicted proteins | sample TroBogypolimnion_40_FD_10682 | JGI IMG/M metagenome (IMG submission 10682) | reverse complement strand
GAGGTTCCTCGCTTATCGTCGAATTAAACCACATGCTCCACCGCTTGTGCGGGTCCCCGTCTATTCCTTTGAGTTTTAGCCTTGCGGCCGTACTCCCCAGGCGGGATACTTAACGTGTTAACTTAAATTAGCAGCACTGGAAGGGTCGATACTTCCAATGCTTAGTATCCATCGTTTACGGCGTGGACTACTGGGGTATCTAATCCCATTCGCTCCCCACGCTTTCGTCCACTGAGTGTCAGATTTGTCCTAGCAAACTGCCTTCGCATTTGGTGTTCTTGCTGATATTAATGGATTTAACCCCTACACCAGCAATTCCGTTTGCCTCTTCCAATCTCTAGTTTGTCCATCTCTCCCGCGGACTCGAGGTTGAGCCTCGAGATTTAACAGGAGATGCGATAAACCACCTACGGACGCTTTACGCCCAATAAATCCGGATAATGCTTGGGGCCCTCGTATTACCGCTGCTGCTGGCACGAGGTTAGCAGCCCCTTATTCAACTGCTACCGTCATTGTTTCGTCACAGTTAAAAGTACTTTACACCCCGAAAGGCTTCTTCATACACGCGGCGTCGCTCCTTCAGACTTTCGTCCATTGAGGAAGATTCTTGACTGCAGCCTCCCGTAGGAGTCTGGGTAGTTTCTCAGTCCCAGTGAGTCGGGTCACGCTCTCGCGCCCGATACCCGTCGTTGCCTTGGTGAGCCATTACCTCACCAACAAGCTGATAGGCCATAGACCCCTCTCGAAGCGTCGTAGCTTTAATGAAACAGCTCAGGCCATTTCATACTATCGGGTATTATTCTCGCTTTCGCAAGGTTATCCCCGTCTTCGAGGTAGGTTATCAATGTGTTACTCTCCCGTTTGCCATGCCTAGTAAACTAGACATTCGACTTGCATGCCTTAGACACGCCGCCAGCATTCATCCTGAGCCAGGATCAAACTCTCTATAAAGTTTGTGACTCTAATGAAAGACTAGCTTTCAATATATTCGATATCCGATAAATCGGATTTTTGTTTTGTTTTTATTCTCCGAATCGATGCCAATTAGCATCAAAACTTTCACCAAAAATTGAAATTGTTAACGTCCGCGAAAGTAGACAGAAAAAAACAGAGATATAAACCATATCTTGTTTTACCTTTGCTTATTCCGTTTTATTTTCGATGTTGTTATAATATACTACCGCCAGATGTTTGTCAATACCCATAAAACAAAGGGAAAAACGTTTTTTGAAACGATTTTAAAATAATTGTTTTTATCATAATTTTATTGTATTATTAAAGAGTTAAAAAAAGAGTAATCAAGAAACAATATATGCCAAGCTCTAACGATTTAAAGGAGGAACAAAAATTGCAGATTGTGGAGACTGTTTTTCAAGAAACAATGAGCGAATTAAAAGCGCTCCATAATGAGAAATTGGAGCTTATTAAAAGATTTCGAGCAGAGAATAATTTAAAAGAATTAAATAAGGTTAGAGAAACTCTAAAGAGATAGTTTTTTATAAAAGCATCTCTTTTTAATTTTATGGATATTAATGAAAAAGATTTTAATACTCTAGTGGCTTTAAAAAATAATTTAGAGCAAGAAGAGCTGGAAAAATCAAAGGATAAATCTAAGGCAGAAAATAAGGAAAACAGAGGAGCTGCTTTAGCAAAAACCAAGAGGGCCGGGTCTTTTTCAGAAAATCATGTTTTTTACAGAAATACGGCCGGTAAATTGGAAAAGATTTCTAAAAACAGCGAAGCTCTGCTGGAGAAAAAAATTAGAGGAGCGGTTAATGAACTAGCCAGACAAACGCAAAGAGATGTTTCAATTGAAGATAATTTAAGCGGCGGATTAGAGACTAATCCTGGGTATGTTAAAAAACTTAAAATAATTGATGACAAGCGAATCTGGGTTTATGAAAGGGCTAAAAATACTATTAATACTACAGATGAAATAGTTTTTAATCAGCCTTATGTTTTTGACGAAGCGGCTAGGCAGGCAATGAACCAGTTGGAAGAAGAATTGGTCGACCCTTTTGCTAAGAATATTTATAGTAAACTTTCAGAGATTAACAAGCAGGTTTTATTAGATTATTTAGTTGATAATCCAGTGAACCCAGATAAGAGTGAAATTTCCCGTTTAAAATATGCTAGTCCGGCTTATTATAATACGATTTGTTTTTCAGATAATGGTTATTTAATGCAACTTATTAACAAGAAAAAACTTGTTAAAGATGAGGACTTGGAAATTGATAACGAAGCTGCTCTTTATAGCATAATCAATCCGTCCGGTAAAGTTATAAATCAAAATTTAGATTATGAGGCGGCTCTTAAAATTTTAGAAGATGAATCAAGCACCTATCAAGAGCAGTTAAAAGAAGAATTTTTGAGGAACAAGCACGAGGCAATCCTTAGAAATTTAGCTAGTGAACAAAGCAGTATTGAAGAAGAAGATCAAAACAAAAAAGACGAAGATGATTATTTAGAAAATTTCAAAACATCTGGTAGTGATTTTAAAAATTTAGAAAAAAATGATCGAATTGTTTCAGCTAGACCTTTGGTTAAAATGACGGATGAGGAATATTCTATTTTATATCAAAAAGCGCACACTCCAACTAAAGATGCGGAAACTGAATACACCAACACCTATTACGAACATCATGCCGAAGAAAAGCCTGTAAATAATTTAGAGCTTCCTTTACACGAGGAGGCGGATAAACAAAATCCAGTTGTTGAAAGTGATAATAATTTAGAACCAGATTTAAAAAACGATGTGGACAATGTTATCCAAAAACCAGTCAATGATTTAAATATTAATATTCCTATCCCTGTCAATTTTGATCAAACAGTTTTAGAATATGCCGGCAACATGGGGTTAAAACCAGAAGAATTAGAAAAGAATCAGGAGTTCGTCAGCCTTAATCCCGCTCAGCAAGAGTTTGTCTTGGAAGTCTTAAATCGATCATCTTTAAATAAGATAAAAGTGGCGGCCTATCATAATTTTAATGATGAAAAGGCCTCAAAGAAATGGTGGCAGGTCGGCTTTGCTTTAAATGAAAAATTTCATAAAAAAAAGCATGAAGTTTTAGCGGCTAAGAATATTCATGAAAAAGGCCTAGAAGGTTACGGCGAAACCGAGCTCTCTTGGATTATAGAGGTAATTAAAAATGGTCCAGAAATAAAAATCGATCAAGATAATGATGACGAGGTTAGTGTTAGTTATTTAATCCCCGAGGCTGGTGATGATGATAATCGGCTGGAACTCATAAATATTTATAATAGTGATGCTTACTATTTATCACAGCATCCTTCTGAAAAAAATAAGGATAACCATTGGGCCGATGCCTTAGAGGCGTCACGCACTAATTTATTAGAATCAGCTAAGGATGGCGATGATCAAAATAACTTAGCGGCCAGGTTGATTGAGGCTGAGAAGCAATTAAAATTACATCAATTTTTGACAGCTGACCCTAATTCGGAAAAAATAATTGAAAATCTTGTTAATAATTCTTTGGGTGGTTGGGATAAATTTAAAATGATTGTTGGCGGCCAAAAAGATAAAGCCCAATACACCGGAATTGGTGCGGCGGCTCGGCTCGGATTACGAAGTGAGGTTGCTACGGCCTTAATTGGTAAAGGCTTGACTTATGCGGTTGGCCCAGCGGTGGCCTCAGTTATGGGTGGCGTAAGAGCTTATAACAAGGCCTCAGGTAGTTTAGAGGAAAAATCGGAGTTAGCTAAATTAGGCATTAAAGATAACAGCAAAATGGCGGAAAATTTAAATTCAGCCGTTAGTTTAGAGGTGAAATTAGAAAGCTTAATGAGCCGGCATAGTTTGCTAGAAGATAAACTTAATGAAGCGGTTTCCCACGACGAGATAAGCGCCGCTCAAAAAGAGTTAAAAGAACTGGATAATCGTTTGGAGCAAAGAATTGATTATATCACTCACAAAATGACAAACGATTTAGTTTCTTTTGGCGCGCCTAATGAAAGAGCCATTAATTATTATAAGTTATTAAATTCATTAGAAAATGCTAAATCTTTACTTTTTATGAACGTTAATGTTCTGCGATATAACAAACTTAGCGGTGAAATTCCAGTAGCTGATAAAAAAATAACCAGATTAACGAGGTCAGAAAATATTTTGGATAAAAAAGATGATCAAGAATTTTTAACTGAGCTCCACCAATTAAGCGTTGAAGATCGTTTAGCTAGTTTCTTAGGGTATAATGAAGCCAAGCGTAAAAGTGCAGAATTTAAGTATTTAATGAAGGAGACTGGCAAAGGGGCGGTTCTTGGTGCTAGTTTCGCCGTTGTCGGTGCTTGGATTTTTGAGCATACCGGTCTAGGCGATTGGACCAGTGCGAAACTTAATAGTTTAGTAAAAATTTCTCATATTGAAAATCTCCAGGTTGGCCAACATTTGCATTCGGCTTGGGAGGAGACCAAAAATTTATTTTCATCAGATGAAGATGCGAGTAAGGTTGAAATAGCTGCCAATAAAATAGCTAGCGTTGCGGGCTCTAGCAATTTAGTAGATCATTCAATTGCGACTAAATCAAGTATTTTACCTGATTCCCATCACAACCAAATTATAGATAGTAAACCAGTTGTAAGACAGTCCATAGTTGAAACTTCCGAGCCCAAGACTTTAGAAACAAAAATTCCGGTTGTCGAAAAATCAATTACTAAGCCGGCTTCTTATAGTAATGAAATAAAAAGTGAAAATGGTAAGAGTGGTTCACTTTGGCGTTCAACGCGAGAAATATTTAAAAATCATTCCCAAGAGTTCGGTTACAAAGGTGATACCAGTGATCAGTCAGCACTTAATCGTTGGGCGGAGACACAAACAGCCAATACTATTCATAATAGCAGTAACGTGGAAGATTTAGTTCACGATGGCAATCGCGTCGTTATGTCTCATGATGGTAATGGTTATAAAATAAATGTCGAACAAGGTGACGGGCTTAAACCGGGACATTTAAATTCAGAAATCATTAAAGAAGTTCCTCGACCTAAAGTTTCTCAAAATCATGGGCAAACTCTTACTGGCCGCTCGGAACTTGCAGCGCTTAGTAGAAAACCAGCGTTAGCTAGTTTTAAAAATACTCCTTTTATTAAAGACGTGCCTAAACTCCTCTATTTAAAACCGGAATCTTTTGAAATTAAGGGGCAAAACTTGATTTATCAAAGCAGCGAAGGGCGAGTCGTTTTGGATTTGACTGCTAAAACAATTAAAGAGGTCTTTGATGCTAACAATAAGATTGTTCCTCAAGAATTTATTAATGAATTTAAAGGGAGAGTGCCAATTGATAGATTTGCGCGTCACGGTGGGCTAGATAAAGCGCTTATCTCCTGGAAAAAATTAAGCCCCTTAGATAAGAGTGTTTATGAAAGTCTTAAATTAGAACCAGCCAAATTGCTTAAGAGAATAACGGAACTTTTTGGCGTTAAAACCGACAACGGCGTTTTTGTTGGTGATAAAAGTTTTACTTTAACGAACACTCATCGAAGTTTTGACAAGAATTTTGAGGGTATCAAGAAGCTAGCTAAATTCTTAGCTCGTAAATAATTTATTTCTTTGAGGTTAAACAAAAAGACCGATTTTTTCGGCCTTTTTTGTTAACCAGAAACCTTGTTGACAAAAAATAGATTTATTGATAAAATATTACGATTATCTATAATTATAGGTAAAGCAATTTAACAATAAAATCAATAAAAACCAAAAAAAATAGAGAAAATGAAAAAACTGTTTGTGCTGTTAGTGATGACTATGTGCGGTCTAATGACTGCTTTCGGTCAACTTAAAGTAACTAATAATTTTGGCCAAGACCTAAATATTACGGTCGGCGGTCAGAAAAACTTGGTTAGCTATAAAGGTGTTAAGACCTTTAAAATCTCTGGCCGAACGGTCTGGTTGGAATGCCAATCTCTCGACGGGAAAATTAAATTTTCCGTTTCTAAGGAGGTTTCTAGACGTGGATTAGTTAGTGTTGAACCGGGAGATTTTAGCCCCCAGGCCCTTAATAAGAGCGCCGAAACCGTGATTACAAGCACTAGCTTACCATCTCAAAGTATGGGCAGTACTGGTTCGTTAGCGGCCATTTTAAAAGGTACCAATAAAACTAATACTAATGTTACGTCGCCGCCAGCTCAGGTTCCTAATAATGCGATTAATATCGTGTCAGTGACAGCAGTTGCGGTCGGTGAACGTATCGCCTTTGTTTATAAAGGAAGTGATCGTTTTAAGATTTTCTCGGAAATTGGCCGAGGCTTAGAGTTTAAGGGGGGTGATAGTTTAAACGCCGAGGACAACGCGAAAAATCGTTATGTCCTGAATGTGCCTCGTAACCAAGATTTGATAATCGGTCTCGGAATTAAGGAGGGTGAAAATCAGGCTATTTGGCGCTATGCCGAGATTAGAAAGCGAGTTAATTCTTGGGATACGGCCTGTTACATCTACCAAAAAGACATTAAAAAAATGTCGACTTCAGAAAATAAATCCTTGCGTATCCGGTTGATAGCTCAGGAATACAAAATTTTCTTTGAGCCAGATGCGGGTGAACCGATTTCAATCGGCTATCGCGAAACTTCTAGATCAATTGATGTTCCCGTCGGGCAATTTTATATTCGGGTGTCTTATACGGATCCACGAGGCATGTTTCATAAAACTGTGTTTGTTCCCAAACACGTCACTAAAAAAGATAAATATCTAGATATCACTAAAAATGATCTGGACAATGCGGTCCAGCTTAATTGGTAAAATTAAGGCCTGCGATACAATTTCGCAGGCCTCTTTTTTTTACTCAAACCATCTAAAAGGCTTTATTTTAGCCTTTAAATTGACCTTTAAGCATTCATCTGATATAATAATGGCATAGGTTTCTGTGGACCTTTTTATTGTTTTTAAGATTTATATTTATATGATTATCACTTGGTTGGGACATTCGTCCTTTAAATTACAAGATAAAATAGGCGTTGATGGCGTAACGGTTGTAACCGATCCTTATGATAAGGAAATTGGTCTTAAAATGCCCAGCTTAGAAGCGGACATTGTAACTATTTCTCATGATCATCATGATCATAATAATGTCGAGGCTTTGCGCGGCAATCCTTTTGTGATTAATTGCGCCGGTGAATATGACACTAAAGGAGTTTTAATTGAGGGCATTGATTCTTATCACGATGAAGAGGAAGGCAAGCTCCGTGGGTCTAATACAATTTATCGAATTGAAATCGATGACATTTCGATTGTTCATTTAGGTGATTTGGGGCATGTTTTGGATAATAGCCAACTCGAAAAATTAGTTGGTACTGACATTTTACTTATCCCGGTCGGCGGCAAATATACCTTAGACGCACACCGTGCGGTGGAAGTGATTTCCCAAATCGAACCTCGAATTGTTATTCCCATGCACTATCAGACTGAAGGATTAACGGTTGAAGGCCTAGACCCGGTTGAAAAGTTTATTAAAGAATTAGGAATTGAACCTAGTCGAGAAGAGAAATTAAAAATTACTAAAAAAGAGTTGCCTCAAGAAGATATGGAACTGGTTATTTTAAGCTTTTAAAAAATATAAAATAGAAAATTATGATGTTGCATCCTAAAAAAGAAAAAACTTTTGTTATCCTTAAACCGGACGCTGTCCAGCGTGGACTAATGGGGGAAATTATTAAACGTTTTGAAAGTGTCGGTCTTAAAATGGTTGCTCTTAAGATGATAGTTGCCACCGAACAGCAATGTTGGGACCACTATAATAAAGACGAAGCCTGGTTTCTAAAAAAAGGCGCCAATATTATCAAAAATCGCGAAGACTTGGGAATGCCAGTTGAAAAAGAGGCACTGGAATATGGCAAGGATATTATTAGAGCTCTGGTTAAATTTATGACTTCCGGTCCAATTGTGCCGATTATTTTTGAAGGTAATCAGGCCGTTGGCATCGTCAAAAAAATTGTCGGCGGTACCGAACCTTTAACTTCCGACGTCGGAACGATTCGCGGTGACTATACAGTTGATTCTTATGAACTCTCCAGTTATGATGACCGAGCGGTTCGTAATTTAATTCATTGTTCCGATCAAACAGCTGAAGCTGAAAGAGAAATTAAAATTTGGTTTAATGAATCCGAAATTTTGAATTACCGATTGGTGGCCGAAGGAATTCTTTATGACGTTAATTTGGATGGTGTTAATGAATAATTTATGAATTCAGACGGACAAAAGTCTAAAGAACTATTGTTAGTCAGAGCGAGCATGATTCTTATTGTGGCCGTAATTTTCTTTTTATGGCTCGCTAATTTACAAGGTGTTTTTGAGAGCCAGAAAACGAGTAATGACGCTACTTGGCAGAAAATTAGCAGCGATATGAATAAATCTTTTTCAGAAGCTGAAAATACTTTTAATGCTTCAGCTAGTTCATCCGATGATAGCTCTTTTGTTAAAGGTTTGTTAGATAAAGCTAGCAGTACGGTTGCTTCTTCAGCTTCTACCACCGCTACCATACAACTTAAAAAAGAATTAATTGATTTAACCAAAGCCGCTACCACTACTATTGCTACCAGTTCGCCTAAGAATCTAAACTGTCCGTCATATATTGATTGTATGCCGTCTATTGGCGCTCCTCGGCCTTGCGTAATCCCCGCTGGTTGTGAAAAAATTACTCAAATTGCTTATTAAATATTTAGAAGTTTATGTCTAACGAGACTGAAAAGCCGGAAAAATTAGAAAATATCCGCAAACAAACAGAATTTGGCACCGTTGAAGAGCAGCCCATTGTTGATGAAATGAGCCGTTCTTATTTGGAATATGCCATGAGCGTTATTGTATCTCGGGCCTTGCCTGATGTTCGTGATGGCATGAAACCGGTTCACCGCCGTATTTTATACGCGATGTGGAGCATCGGTTTGCGCGCTAATGGTAAATTTAGAAAATCAGCCACGGTCGTCGGTGAAGTTTTGGGTCACTACCATCCTCACGGCGATAGCGCGGTTTATGATTCAATGGTTCGCTTGGCTCAGGATTTTTCAATGCGCTACCCTTTAGTTCGCGGTCAAGGAAACTTTGGTTCGATGGATGGCGATAGTGCGGCGGCCATGCGTTATACCGAAGCCAAACTCGCCGGTATTGCCGAAGAGATGTTATTTGATATTGATAAAGATACGGTAGACTTTATTCCTAACTTTGATGGTTCTTGCAAAGAGCCGCGAGTTTTACCGGCTAAACTGCCCAACTTACTGTTAAATGGTACAATGGGCATCGCAGTTGGTATGTCAACTAATATTCCGCCGCATAATTTACGAGAATTATCGGGCGCGATTATTCATCTCCTAGACAATCCAGAAGCGAGCATTGAAGATTTAATGGAGTTTGTTAAAGGACCAGATTTTCCAACCGGCGGTATTATTTATAATAAAAAAGATATTTTAACCGCTTATGCTACCGGTAAAGGCGGGATTGTAATGAGGGGCAAAGCTGATATTCAAGAAAATAAAAATGGTTTTCAAATTATTATTTCCGAAATCCCTTACCAGGTTAATAAGGCGGATTTAGTGGAAAAGATTGCTGATTTAGTGAAAGATAAAAAAATTGATGGCATCAAAGCGCTGCGGGATGAATCTGATCGTGATGGTGTTCGGGTGGTAATCGAAATGAAAAAGGAAGCTTATCCTAAGAAGATTTTAAACGCTCTTTATAAGCATACTTCACTGCAAACAACCTTCCATTTAAATATGCTGGCGTTAGTTGACGGCGGCATTCAGCCAAAGGTTCTGACTTTAAAGATGATTTTAGAAGAGTATATTAAGCACCGCGAAGAAGTGATTAAACGCCGCACTCAGTATGAGCTTAATAAAGCTTTAGACCGGGCTCATATTTTAGAGGGTTTAATGATCGCGCTTAAAAATATTGATGAAGTCATTAAAACCATTAAAGCTTCAAAAGATAAAGAGGCGGCTAAAATTAGTTTGATTAAGAAATTTAAATTATCAGAACGTCAGGCTATAGCTATCTTAGAAATGCGTTTACAGAATTTAGCTAATCTGGAGCAGCAGAAAATCGAAGATGAACTTAAGGAAAAGAAAAAACTGATTGGTGAACTGGAAACTCTGCTAGCTTCATTGATTAAGATTCGAGCTCTAATTAAAGAAGAGCTTATTGCTTTAACTGAAAAATTTGGTGACGACAGGAGAACCGAAATTATTTCTCACGGTATTAAAGAATTTAATATGGAAGATTTAGTACCTAATGAGGAGGCCATTGTGATGATGACGCGGGATGGTTACATTAAGCGCACGGAGCCTGACACCTTTAAAGTTCAGGCCCGGGGCGGCAAGGGAATTATCGGTTTAACCACTAAGGAAGAAGACTCTGTGCTGTTCATGTTCACGACACTCACCCATAATGATATTTTGTTCTTTACGACTAAGGGGCGTGTGTTCCAACTTAAGGCTTATGAAATTCCGCAGGCCTCGCGTATCGCTAAAGGCACACCGATTGTTAATTTTTTACAGCTTACCGGCGGAGAACAAGTGACCTCAATTTTACCTTTAGATAAGATTTCTACTAGCCGCTATTTATTCTTTGCGACTGAAAAGGGCCTAGTTAAGAAAGTCGATGTGAGCGCCTTTGCTAATGTCAGACGTAGCGGACTCATGGCAATTAAGATTAAGGAGGATGATAAATTAATTTGGGCCAAACCAACTTCAGGCAGTGATCATATTCATTTAGTGACTGCGCAAGGTCAGGCCATTCGCTTTAAGGAAACCGACGTTCGCGATATGGGACGCAACGCCTCAGGTGTTAATGGTGTGAGGCTTCATAAGGATGATCGCTTAATTGGTATGGGTGTGGCTAAAACCGATAAGGACAAAATTAGAAAATATCAGATCTTAACCATCATGGCTCGTGGTTACGGTAAGAGAACCGACTTCGGTTTATACAAAGTTCAAGGCCGCGGCGGCTCTGGCATTAAGACGGCTAAGATTACTGACAAAACCGGTGAAATTACTAATGCTTTCTTATTAAATTCGGAAAGTATGGAAGATCGCGATATTGTCATCATCTCTGATAACGGCCAGGTAATTCGCGTTCCATTTAAGTCGGTAAGCGTTTTGGGCCGTGATACTCAGGGCGTTAAGATCATGAGGTTTAAAGCCGATGATGACCGAGTGGCCAGCGTTACTTGGGCTTAATTTTATAGATAAATAAAAAATGATAGGAAAAAAGCTGGCTCATTGTGAGTCAGCTTTTTAGTAAATGTTTTCGCCGGTAATTGTTTAATCTCTAAATAGTTTTTTCATTGCTAATTAATTTAAATGGTTATTAAAATTTACTATCAATTTAATTATACTGCTTAATTTGTAATTTAGCCATTAAAAAAACCGATTCTTTGTGAACCGGTTTTTCGTGCCGCTTTTTTGGCTGGCGTTTCTTCATAATTTCCCCCTTTCTTTTTTTAATTGTAGCTTAATAAAAATAATGATATTACTAGAATAACCGCAGCAACTAGGTAGGCCCATTTGGAAATAAATTTTTGGTTTTCCTTTAATAACTTTCGAATGTCAATCGCCAGAAAAACATTTAATGCTACGGCGGCTGAAAATAGCAGCTCTAAACTGATAAATGAGCTGCTGGTCATTTTAAAATGAAAATAAGTGGCAATGGCGGCCACTATGTCGATAAGCAGTAATAGAACTGAGGCCGAAAACCAAAAGAAGGCTTGTCCGGTAATTACGAAGATTTCTTTGATTTCTTTCGCATTTTTCATGGTTTTATTTTTTTGGTTGGTTGTTAATAAACTT
>TBL_comb47_HYPODRAFT_10007185_pt1 | contig 11778 bp, 9 predicted proteins | sample TroBogypolimnion_40_FD_10682 | JGI IMG/M metagenome (IMG submission 10682) | reverse complement strand
GGATCAGTTGAATTTTATGGAAGTAGAAACGCCGGTTTTGATAGGATCGACTCCGGAAGGTGCGCGTGACTTCGTTGTTCCTTCGAGAATGAATCCCGGTGAGTTTTATGCTTTGCCTCAATCACCTCAATTGTTCAAACAGTTGTTAATGGTTTCGGGTTTTGATCGTTATTTCCAGATTGTTAAGTGCTTTCGTGACGAGGACTTACGTGCTGACCGCCAGCCAGAGTTTACACAGATTGATTGTGAGTTATCATTTGTCGATCAGGAAGATGTTCTGCAGATTTTCGAAGGAATGGTAAAGCATTTATTCAAATTTATATTGAAGATAGGTTTTGAAGATACTTTTCCACGGATGACATGGCACGAAGCAATGAGATTATACGGTTCCGATAAACCGGATATCCGCTTTGATATGAAGATAGTAGAATTGAAGGAGGAAGTATCGGGTCGTAATTTTGTAGTTTTCGACAGTGTTCCTTATGTTGGAGGAATTTGTGCAACGGGATGTGCCGTTTATACCCGAAAACAAGTTGATGAATTGACCGATTTTGTAAAACGTCCGCAAATAGGAGCGAAGGGATTGGTGTATATCCGTTGTGAAAGTGATGGAAACTTCAAATCCTCTGTGGATAAGTTCTATACACATGAAGATTTAAAAGGGATTGCCTCGAAATTTAATGCGCAACCCGGAGATTTAATCCTGATATTGGCAGGAGATAAACGCAAGACACAAAAAGCATTATGCGAATTACGTCTTGAGATGGGAAATAAGTTAGGTCTTCGTGATAAAGATGTGTTTGCGCCATTGTGGGTCATTGATTTTCCTTTATTTGAATATGATGAAGAGCTTCAACGGTATTTTGCAATGCATCATCCGTTTACATCTCCAAAATTAGAAGATGTTCCGTTGCTTGACTCTCATCCTGGCGAAGTTCGCGCCAATGCTTACGACATGGTTGTAAATGGAGTGGAACTTGGTGGTGGATCAATTCGAATTCATAACAGTGAATTGCAAAATCACATGTTTAAATTGCTCGGTTTTACCGAAGAAAAGGCTCAGGCTCAGTTTGGATTCCTTATGAGTGCATTTCAATACGGTGCACCGCCTCATGGAGGACTTGCTTTCGGTCTGGACAGGTTTGTTTCTTTGTTTGCAGGGCTCGATAGTATCCGTGACTGCATTGCTTTTCCTAAAAATAACTCCGGACGCGATGTTATGATGGATGCACCATCTGTGATTGATCAATCGCAATTGGATGAATTGAACCTGATTATTGATTTAAAAGAAAAATAACCAGAAATATTTCTGAAAAATATACTCAATCAGAATAATAGATTCATTAAGCGATTGTGTTTATTGACTCTATTTTTTTTTGTGAGAGGACTAAAAAGGAGTCATAAAACCTGTTTTACCGATTCTCACTATTTCTATTTTACATAATATAAATTATAAGATAATTGCTGTGAATTTAATGGAACCTTATTCCAAAGGTATTTCATCATTAATAAACAATGCGTTAATGCATTATATTTTATCTGCCTGATACGTTCAGAATGCAAAGAAAGAAATCATTGTAACTTTATAGAAAAAATAGAGCACTTAATAAATAGTAAGAATGCAATTTCATATAGATATTAATCGGATATTCAATGATACTAATTAAAATGGATTTAATCTGTCTATAGTCATGTAAACAAAACCGGTACGATTGTATATCTCATTAAAATCATCACAATTTTTCAGTTTTATCTGCAAGTCAAGGTTTTCAATTCATACTATTATTGTCTTTTTTGCTTATTCTACGTGTATGATAGCTGTAAAATTTAAGTTGCCTCTCTCCCACCCGATGTTAAATATTTATTTTCTATGGTTATATCCAACAAATTTCCAGATATATTTGATTGCACAACTCTTATTATCAATTAAATATCATTTTATTTATTCTCCGGATTAATTTATACAAAGGAATAAATATTTCCTTGTGGTTTATTACCGATAAATATTCTACATAAAAGATTTATAGTGTTATCAATGTGTGTTGTTGATTGATGAACATCCATTCATCTGTAATAGAAATATTTTGTTCTCTAAAAAAGATGAATTTCTTAGTTATCCTGATAAATTAATGGTCAATAATGCTTCATTCATGACTTATAATAGCTTATTCTGTATACAGAACGTGCAATTGTTGTGTAATAATTGTTCATTTTGTATACAGAACGTGCAATTCATGACCAGTATTTACTTATTCTGTATACAGAACGAACGTTTATAAATCAATATTTCTCTTTTATAAGTCAACAATTGGTCATTCTGTATACAGAACGGAGAAATATAAACTATTAATTTCCTTTTTTATGTCAACAATGGCTTGTTCTGTATACAGAATGAAGAAATACTACCTGATATTTTCTTTTTGTTATTGAACAATTGTTCATTCTGTATACAGAATGGAGAAATGTTAGTCATTAATTGCTCATTCTGTATACAGAATAGACGTTTATTGAGAGTTTATTCCTCTGTTAAATGCGTTCATCATCCTGAAAAAAATAAATATATTTTTATTAAGCACAGTTGAATTAAAATAGGTTATTACAACTAAAACATATAAGAATCAACATGATTTTTTGTAGATGTTATAATCATATGTATTCCATACTCTTTTATTTTAATGATGTACATTAGAAATATATATCAGAACAATACCGGCATTGTCAAATATATCAAACCACAATAGGAATAATATTCTATGGAAGATGGCTGAATACATTATTTCTTTTGTGAACTATTGCGCCTAAAGTGGTTAGAATCTCTCTAAAGTACACGTAATCAACAAAAAAAGGATAAAAATGTTTTTTTATTAAATGAATTACTTTATCTTTACACCCACTTTAACGCTCCACTCCATTTTACCTGACCGGAAAGGTATAAAGTCCCCCGACGGACTTTTTTTCCGGATATTTTGGTTCATTTCGTTTCTTTTTATGAGTAGTTTTTAATCATTAAAAAAATAAAGCGATGAATGTATCTAAGATTAAAACGGATTATACAAAAAACGGCTATTCCGATAATGAATTAGCTCTGAAAGCGAATGTTGTCATTTTAGGTCTTACAGGAAATGAACACTTCCCGACTCTGATAACTGATATTGATAGTATCAGTCAAAAAAATGAAGCATATATCAGGTTGTTGTCACTTGCTGAGGACAAAAACCATTTAGTTATAGCGCAAAAAAGAGTGGCCCGGAAAGAACTGGAGACTGTTTTACACAATACAGCATTCAAAGTCACGGAGATAAGCAGTGGAAATGAAGCCATTCTGGTTAGTTCAGGCTTCGATCTTTGCAAAAAACCTTCTCCGGTAGGCATGTTGAAGTGTCCTGAAGGCATTATTGTCAAATGTGGAAGAGTTGAAGGCAGTTTAACGGTCAGTTGGCAGGTAATTAAAAATGCTTATAACTATATTGTGGTTTATTGCGAATTTCCAAACACTCCTGACGGCCATACGGAATTTATTATCACTTCAAAACACACTGTTACCATCTATAATTTGAAGTCTTTCCAAAATTATGAGATTAAAATTGCCGGTATAGGTGCCTGTCCCGACCATGTATGGAGTGAAAAGATCGTTGGTTTCGCAAGATAGCCTTCCCCGATGTTGAAACAACGGGTTACATATTAGTCATCTTTTTCCCGCAGTTGAAACAGCGGGTTACAATATCGGCCATGCCTACGGCATTGGATAAATAAGTTAGATAAGATCCGTAGGATCGACCGATCTTGTAGCAATGGAATTTATTCCGTTGATGTAGGAATTTATTCCATTGATGTAGGAATTTATTTCGTTGATGTAGGAATTTATTTCGTTGATAATGGTGATGAATAATGAGATAATTCAAGTGCCGTAGGCACGGCCGATACAAAAAAGTCGCAATTCGTTTAATTTTCAAAAATAAAAAAACAAATTATGGCAAATACATATCATCAAATCTACATTCAGGCTGTTTTTGCGGTAAAATACCGTCAAGCCAATATCGCAAAAGAATGGAAATCACAACTTATGGCTGTAATTGGCAACCTGATAAATGAAACAGGCTGTAAAACAATCCTTGTTAATGGTGTGGAAGATCATGTACATTGTTTTTTCGGATTAAAACCATCAAAAGCAATTTCGGATGTTATGCAAAGTACGAAAGCAAAATCTTCAAAATGGGTAAACGAAAGTGGTTTACTTCGTCATCGGTTTGAATGGCAGGAAGGTTATGGCGCTTTTTCGTATAATCGACGTGATGTTGATATGATTTATCATTATATAGAAAATCAGGAAGTACACCATAAAAGCGAAAGCTTGAATGACGAATATTCTAATTTATTAAAAGAATTTGATGTGGAGTTTAATGAAAATTATTTGTTTGAAGAGTTGAATTAAAACCCTGTGGTTGTAATAATTGGTCATTTTTTTCCGTAGTTAAAACAACGGGTTACAATATCGGTCATGCCTACGGTATTGGTAAATAGGTTTAGAAAGATCCGTAGGATCGACCGATGTTGTAGTTGCCAAATCAAGGATTGTTTTATTTTTCTTTCGGTTTTTTATCCAACGGAAGTATTCCTCCAGCCATTTCACCGATAATATTGACCAATTCGGTGCCTGTAGGGATAACTATTTTGGCATTATTTTGAAGGGAAGCTTCCACAGCTTCGAGTTTCCGCAATAACTGGGCATTCCCTATAAAATATTTATTGGCAGCATCATTAACCAGACGAATAGATTCAGCATCTCCTTCGGCATGTAATATCTTTGATTGCTTATACCCTTCCGCTTCTTTAATCTTGGCACGTTTTACTCCATCAGCAACAGTTTCGGCAGCTGTAGCAGAATCAATAGCGGCTATTTTCTCATTTTCTGCTTTAACTACTTTATTCATCGTTTCCTGAACATCTTTAGGAGGATCGATTTCTTTCAGTTCTGTACGAACTATTTCAATTCCCCAGTTTTCGGTTTCATGATGCAGTGTATTATAAAGTTCTGCATTAATTTTACCACGTTCACTGTTAGCCGATTTAAGTGTAAGTGTTCCGATAATGTTACGTAACGTTGTCCGTGCAAGGTTGACAATCTGCCATTTGTAATTGTTTACATTATAAATGGCTCCTTTGACACTTTCTTCTTCCGATTTTACCCTGAAATAAACCTGGGCATCTACACTGGCATTCAGATTATCGTTGGTAATAATCTCCTGCGGATCGGCATTCACCATTTGTTCAGTCACATTGACTATATACATTTTATCAATGATGGGTATAATCCAGTGAAATCCGGGTAAAGCATACTTAATGTACTTTCCAAGCCTTTCAATTAAGCCACGTTCGGTAGGACGAATGATTTTAATACCGCTAAAAAACACAAGAACAATAAAAATTGAGACATACAAATAGATCATAATAATTTCCTTTCTTTTAATGAATTAATAATTTAACTATTCGAAAAATGAAAATAAATCACAGTAAAATTACAGTAAATATTCATGTAAACAATATGTTTTGAGAGATTAATGATAAAAGTCAAAAGATTAAATGCAGAAGGATCATTGGGTTTCACCGAATATATAGTTATAGCGGATTAAAAATTGGTTGGAGATAATGAACCTTATCATTTATAACGTGTTAAAATATTAATCAACATTTTTTGGTAAAACAAATAATGAAAATTTAATCTCAATAATTTAATCTCACATTATTCATAAAACATAAAAACTATGTCAAAAACGATTAATCAACGAATGACTGTAGAACTGGATGGTGATTTTGTTGTTTTTCTTATTGGAATGCGCATTAACAGGCTTTGGAAAATTTATAAATGGATGCCGATTGTTACTGCAATGCCCAAAATGCTTAATGAACTTTCCATGAAACCGGAAAGTGGTTTCCTTGGTTATCAAATGAGTGGTGGAATTGCGCCTTTTATTGTGCAATACTGGAAATCATTTGAACAGTTGGAAGCTTATGCCAAAGACATCAATTCAAATCATTATCCGGCATGGAAAGCGTATAATCAAAAAATAAAAAATAACGGAGATGTGGGTATCTGGCACGAAACTTATAAAGTAAAAGCAGGTGAATATGAATGTATTTACAATAATATGGCTGTATTTGGGCTTGGAAAAGTTGGTAAATTAGTTCCAGTAACAGGGAAAAGAGAACATGCCGCGGATAGAATTTCAGATGAAAGTTTAAGAAGAAAGAGTAAAAAAGATTTTAGAGAATAAAAGCCGGATAATCAGGAAAATCTTACAAATCAACCAATAAAAACTAAAAAGAATGAAAAACATTATTGTATTCGGAGGTTCGGGCGGAACAGGCCTTGAAGTTATTAAACAGGCATTGGAAGCCGGTTATCATGTGACAGCAATAATTCGTCATCCTGACACTTTTCCTGTCCGTCATGAACAATTAAAGATTATTCAGGGTGATGTCCTTAAACCGGACACTTTTGAAAATACTTTTTTCGGCATTGATGCGGTTATTTCCTGTTTGGGAACAAGAAACAGGCAACCAACAACCGTTTATTCAGATGGAATGGAAAATATCATGCGCGAAATGCAGAAAATAGATATTAAACGAATTGTTTGTTTATCTGCGGGTGCTGTTGAAAAGCCTCCAAGTGCTTCATTTATAAAGTCATTCATTCTGAAGAACATTTTGCAACGCTTATTCAAATACAGTTTTGCAGATATGTTGATGATGGAAAATATTTTGTTTGATTCCAAACTGGACTGGACAGTGATCCGTCCTCCAAGACTTTTAAACGGAGACAAAAAAGGAAATTACCGGACAAGTATCAATGAATATTTACCCAAATTATCTTCTTTAACCCGGGCTGATCTAGCAGATTATATCATTCATCATCTGGATGATGAAGAAACGTATAAAAGCCGTGTGGAAATATCGTATTGAATTCTGAAAGTTATTCCTTCATACATCATTGAATGCAAAACAGATAATAAGAGGATTATTGCCGGATTGATAGTTCCTGATGTTAAAATACATAGTCGTTTTAAACTATAACCTGTTTAATAAGTCTAATCAGACTGTAAAACTTTATTGTTGTATTTCTAAACGATAATATTTAACCGCATTCTTTTTATTATATACTTCATTTCAAATTTATTACAGTTTAAGTTCCTGAAACGGGTTCGAAAAAACAAATTTAAAATCATTAAGTATGCCTCACTCCTCCCCTGATCCCTTACATGGTATTACACTAAAAGAGATATTGGAAAAATTGTTCGAATACTATGGTTGGGAGGAGCTATCAAACCGCATTCGCATAAATTGTTTTTATGAAAATCCAAGCATCAATTCAAGTCTGAAGTTTTTACGTAAGACACCGTGGGCAAGAACCAAGGTAGAGGAACTGTTTGTTTCCACATTTAAAAAGGGAGACCAAATATAGTCAAATTGTACCCAATACGGGTATATTTTACTTATTATGATCATTTTAAATCATTATTTCTGCAACCATAACATTCATTATATTCAATTTATTTATCATGAAATTTCATTTTTTTCGTAACAATGTCTTACTTTTTCTAAAGACATCAGGCATAGTGGCATTGATATTGCTTTCAACAAGTGGTTTTGCTCAGGATACAAAAGTAAAAAAACAATTTACTACCATTGATTATGAACCGTTTTCCGATAATACGGGCCATTGGTACAGTATAGCAGATAAAAAGAACATGATTAATGCTTTACCCGGCAAACCGCGTTATAAAGAAACCGAGATCGCCAACATTGCTGATAACATGCTGTTATTTCAAAAAGACAACGGTGGCTGGCCTAAAAACTATGACTTCTTTGCCATCCTTACCCCTGAACAAACAAAGGCTGTAAAAGCAGCTAAAAAAGAAACCGATACGACATTTGATAACGGGAATACCTATACACAGATTGCAGCATTAGCCATCGCCTATGATGTTACAAAAGCAGACAAATATAAGGAAGGTTGTATAAAAGGACTGGAATATACAGTAAAGGCACAATACGCTAATGGCGGATGGCCGCAATACTATCCCATTGAAAAAAATAATTACAGCAGTCATATCACGTTTAATGATGATGCCATGCTGGGAATCATGCTTTTATATAAAGATATACTAGATGGCGAATCACAGTATTCTTTTATTGACGGCAAACTGCTTGGGAAAATACAAACAGCATATAATAAAGGATTGGATTGTATATTAAAAACGCAGATCATTGATAATGGCAAGCCTACAGCATGGTGCCAACAATATGATGAAGTGACTTTACAACCGGCATGGGCACGTAAATTCGAACCGCCTTCCATTTGTAATAAAGAAAGTGCAGGATTGGTGTTATTCTTGATGAGTATTGATCATCCGAACCAAAAAATCATAAATGCTGTACAAAATTCAGTTGTTTGGTTTAATGAATCCATCATTCATAACACCCTGGTAAAAAGAATTCCTGCACCCAGGGTAGTTACTCCCTTCAGAGTTTCTGTTTCCGATCGGATCGTTGTTATTGATAGCATGGCACCTCCTATTTGGACACGTTATTACGAACTTAAAACACATCGTCCCATGTTTTGTAACCGTGACAGCAAAGTAGTTTACTCTTTGTCTGAAGTTCTTCGCGAAAGACGTGATGGTTACGGTTGGTATACATATGATCCAAAAAATGTATTGAATAAATATCCTGAATGGCAAAAGAAATGGGCTCCTGATAATAATGTTTTAAAGAATAAATAATTATTCAGACTGAACAATATAATCCCTTATTCAATAAAAAAGAATCAGGGATTTTCTTTTTTATCAAATATGGTTTTTCGCTTCTTTCCTACCCTTTCGATCCTGAATCGGTGAATATGAACAACAGCTAATTTACATATTTTCAATAATAAAAATGCAATAAATAGTTTAATCGGATTTATAAGCGTTCCTTTGTGAACAGACCTGATATTTAACAATTATATTTATGTGTTTTTCAGCAGGAGCAAGTTTTACAGGTGGAGTCATTATCTCTGCCATTGGAGTAGCGACAATAATTAAAGTTCATAAACCTTCACAGATTGTATTTGCCAGTATTCCGTTATTTTTCGGTTTCCAGCAATTTGTTGAAGGATGTATGTGGTTAATATTGCAACATCCTGAATATGCACGTTTTCAAAATATTTTTACCTATATTTTTTTAATCATGGCCCAGGTATTTTGGCCAATAATGGTTCCTCTTGCCGTATTGCACATGGAAAAGAACCTAAAGAAAATTAAAGTACTACGAATTCTGCTGGGTTTTGGCGCTTTGGTATCTCTGTATTACACTTATTGCCTTTGCTATTACCATGCAACTCCACAAATCAGCGGTTATCATATTCTTTATACGGTTGATTCTCCTAAAACACTGACTTTTATTGCTTTTATTTTATATTTAATTTCCTCCATCACTCCACTTTTTCTTTCCAGTATAAAAAGAACCCATTTGTTGGGAATTTTAATGTCCTTATCCTGTTTGGTCTCCATGATATTTTTCACCCTTTATCTTACTTCTGTGTGGTGCTTTTTTGCAGCGTTTATTAGCGCTGTTATCTATTGGATACTTCATGATTCCAAAAAAGAATTCAACTTTAGAAAGAAATCATATTGATTTTCAAATAAATGTTTATAAATCAGAAAACCCCGGATTGCGAACAATCAGGGGTTTTCTTTTCCTTCCAAAAATATGAATTATGAATTATACATGATGAATCAGTTGAATGTATTCTTTTAATATGGAGAGCGAATAATCACCTGCATGTTGATTTACAAAGCCAATAGCAGTAATATGGGCGTCTTCATCAGCCGTGTCGGAAATAATACGTACAACTATCAAAGGAACACCATAATCATCACAGACCTGTGCTACTGCAGCTCCTTCCATTTCAGCACAAAGAACGGAAGGAAGGTTTTTTATCAGTGCATATTTCATTTCCGTACTTGAAATAAACAAATCTCCACTGGCAATATCTCCTGTCAACATTTTTGGGTTTGTTATATTTTGTTCTGCAAGCAAATGACGGAATTCTTTATTGTTTTTCAGAAAATTATGCACTGCCAGTGACATAATATCCACATTTTGCTGGGGTGTTTCAAATGAAGTTTTACCGGTAAGAGGTATTTCGAACCTTCGCATTAAAGGACGGGCATCCATATCATGCTGGAATAACCGTTGGCCGATAACAATATCCCCTACATTAAGTTCATGGGAAATTGCCCCGGCAACTCCCGTAAAAACAATCCTGTCCACATTGAAATGAAGAATCATATTGGTGGCTGTTGTAGCTGCTGCCACTTTTCCCCAACGTGAAAACACTGCCACCACTTCTTGTCCGTACAATTCCCCACGGTAATAAACACGGCTTCCACTTTCAATAATTTTCTTGTTATTGATAGCCGCAATTATTTTATCCATTTCTTCGGGCATGGCACCCATGATTCCTAAGAGCATAATGGTTGATTAGTTGATCGGTTTACTTTTCCAAAGTTTCTTTTACTTTGGAAAAGTTTCTTATTTTAATTCAACAATATCTCGATTCAAAATAGTTATTCGTTGATACAATGTTGGATGCGAATAATGAAAAAATACATATAACGGATGAGGCATTAAATTACTCAATGAAGTGGCTGATAATTTCTTCAATCCTGATTCCAGTTGGGAAGCATATCCGTGCGAAGCTGCAAATGCATCCGCTTGGTATTCAAATTTTCGCGAAAGAACATTCATGAAAGTATCCAAAACCAATGAGATAGGAGAATACAGAATGCTAAAAGCTATGGCATTGAGATGAAACGAAGCAACATTGCCACCTAATGCCTGAGCAAATGCATCACTTTTCAGTATATATCCGAATGCAAAGAATAACAATAACGTGTACGGAATGGAAATCATGAAATTAATCAGCGTATGTTTATGTTTGTAGTGTCCTACTTCATGAGCCAACACGGCAACAATCTCTTCCGTTGTCATTTTATCCATCAACGTATCATAAAGCACAATGCGTTTTTTACTCCCTAACCCGCTAAAATAAGCATTCGCTTTGGTTGATCGTTTCGATCCATCGATCACAAAGATATTATCCAGGTTAAATCCAGTCTTCTGTGCAATCTTCTCAATTTCTGTACGCAATTCACCTGCTTCTAACGGTGTTTGTTTATTAAACAGGGGAACTATCAGCTGGGAATAAAACATGGTCATAAACAGGCTGAATGCAGTAACAACGGCCCATGCCAGTAACCAGAAATAAGTGGGCGTAAGCGTATAAATCCAGATAACAACAAATAAAATGCCACCTCCAAGGATTATAGTCATTCCAAACCCTTTCAACTTATCCAGGATATAGATTTTCGGAGTTACTTTGTTAAATCCGAATTTTTGTTCAATAACGAAAGTATCATACAGTTCGAAAGGGATATTCAGTATATCATTGGCAAAAAACAGAACGCCAAAGAATATAATTGGTGTCCATATCGGATTTTGAATGTATTGTTGCACCAGGTTGTCTACAAATACAAAACCGCCTAATGTAAACATGAGCAGGATGATGATAAAGCTGAAACTGCTTGTCAACATGCCAAAACGGGAATTAGTCCTGAAATAGTCCTGTTGTTTGGCATATTTTTCGGAATCATAAATATCGCGCAGCAATACAGGAAGTTCTTTTCCTGATTCTTTGATATTCAGAAAAGCCAGGTAACGTTCCAGTCCAAAATCAGC
>TBL_comb47_HYPODRAFT_10007182_pt1 | contig 11782 bp, 9 predicted proteins | sample TroBogypolimnion_40_FD_10682 | JGI IMG/M metagenome (IMG submission 10682) | reverse complement strand
ATTTACGTGGTGATCAACAACCACTACGGCATGACGCACCGGACCGATGACGAAATCACCGGCATTGAACGGATGGCCCGGCGCGCCGCCGGTTTTGCCGACAACAACATGCACGCCGAAGTCGTCAATGGCATGGACGCGCTCGCCGTGCGCGAAGCGATGCGCCGCGCCATTGCGATTTGCAAAAAGGGCGACGGCCCGGTGTATCTCGATGTGGATTGTTACCGGTACTTCGGCCATTCGCTCAGCGATCCGCGCGTCGAATACCGGACGAAGGAAGAAGAGGCGGCGTGGAAGGCGGTTGATCCGATTGAGAACCTGAAGGCGCAGCTCATCGCGGCCAAGGTACTCGACAAGGACGGGCTCGCCGCGTTGGATGAACGTTGCCGGGATCGCAATGCCCGCGCGGCCAAGCGCGCCAGCGAGGCGGCTGATCCGCCGGCCGAGGACGTCATCAAATACATGTACACCGACACGAAATCGGAAGTCGTGCCGGAGCAATACCGGAAAGTTAAAACCTACGCGGCGATGCCGGAAATCAAACGCGTCAACGGCGAGTTGAATTACAAAGATGCGCTCAAGGAAGCATTCGTTGAGGAGATGTCGCGTGACAGCCGGGTGATTTTCTACGGCGAAGACGTGGCCGACTACGGCGGCGCGTTCAAGGTGACCAAAGGCTTGCTCGAAGCGTTCGGGCGCGACCGGGTCTTTAACACACCGATCAGCGAAGCCTGCATCTGCGGCACCGCCATTGGTGCGGCGATGATCGGCCTGCGGCCGGTGGTCGAACTGATGTACTTCGACTTCGCCCTGATGTCATCCGACCAGATCAGCAACCAGGCCGCGAAATGGCATTATATGAGCGGCGCACAAACCGAAGTGCCATGCGTCTACCGGGTCAGCGCCGGCGCCGGCAAGGGGTATGGCGGCCAGCACTCGCAGATGTTGGAATCGATGTTCTGCCACATTCCCGGTCTCTACGTTGTCGTTCCGTCAACGCCGGCCGATGCGAAGGGCTTGCTCAAAACCTGCATTCGCGACAACAACCCAATCATGTTCGTCGAGTCGCAAGGCTTGTACGGCATGAAGGGTGTCGTGCCGGAAGGCGAGTACCTCGTCCCGCTTGGCGTGGCGAATGTCTTGCGCGAAGGCAGCGACATCACGCTCGTCGCGTGGGGCCCGGCCGTTCACGATTGCTTGAAAGCCGCCGACAAGTTGAAAACCGACAAGGGCATTAACGCCGAAGTGATTGACTTGCGTTGCCTCGTGCCGCTCGACATGGAAACCGTGCTGCGGTCGGTGCAAAAGACCGGCAAGTGCGTCGTCGCGAGCCACACGATTCACATCGGCAGCTATACCGGTGAGATTGCGAGCACGATTCAGGATGAGGCGTTCGATTACCTCGATGCACCGGTCAAACGCGTTGGCGCCAAGAATGGCATCGCGCCGCAGAGCCACATCCTCGAAGCGGCGTTCCTGCCGAACGTCAACGACATCATCAACGCTGCGAACTCGATCCTCTGAGGCCGGTATGGCAAATCCAATCATCATGCCGAAGTTCGGTCAGATGACCGAAGAGAGCGCCATTGTCGAGTGGCGCAAGAAGGAAGGCGACAAGGTCACCAAGGGCGACATTCTGTTCACCGTCGAAACCGACAAGTCGGTGATGGAATGCGAGAGCTTCTGCGACGGGACGTTGCTGAAGATTCTCGTCCAGCCCGGTGTCAATGTACCGGTGGCGAGCACGGTTGGTTTCGTCGGCCAGCCCGGCGAAGCATTGCCGACAGTTGAACCACTAAAGCCAGCCGCCGCACCACAGCCGGCCAAAGTCTCCGCGCCGGCAAGTCCAAAGCCAGCACCAACGCCGGCAACCAGTGGCACAACCGTCCCGGTTGCGGTTGTACCGGCAGCGCCCGTTGCCGGTCGGTTCAAAATTTCGCCGCGCGCTCGCGTGCTGGCGGAAAATGCCGTCATCAATCCAACCAAGATTACCGGCACCGGTCCCGGCGGTCGCGTCGTCGAAAAAGATGTGCGCGATTATCTTGCCGGTAAAGGCTACGACAAATTGCGCGTCAGCCCCGCCGCGAAGAATCTCGCGGCGAAAGAAAAAGTGGATTTGCTCGCGATCCAGCCGAGCGAAGGCGGACGAATCGCGGTCGCGGATGTCGAGCGAGCTTTGGCAGAACGTCCGAAAGCGATGTCAAAGATGCGGCAAGTCATTGGGCAGCGGCTCACGCAGAGCGTCGTGACGCAGCCGCATTTCTTCGTGACGGTCTCGGTGGACATGACCGACCTCATCGCTTACCGGAATCAACTCAAAGCCGCCGGTCTGCCGTTCACGGTGACGGATTTCATTTCGCAGGCGGTGGTGTTGACGTTGAAAGAGTTCCCGGATGTGAACAGTTCCACCGATGGCAAGAGCGTGCGGTGGAACAGCCGGGTCAATCTCGGCGTAGCGGTATCGCTGGAGCAGGGACTGGTCGTGCCGGTGATTCGCAATGCCGATGAATTGACGCTCGCCGAAATCAACGCGGCAGCAAAAGCGCTGGCGGAGAAAGCGCGGGCCGGCAAGTTGGCGCCCGACGAAATGACCGGCAGCACGTTCACGATTTCGAACATGGGGATGTTGAACGTCGAGAACTTCACCGCGATCATCAATACCGGCGAAGCGGCGATTCTGGCGGTGGCGAGCACGTTGCCGCAGCCAGCCGTGCGCGATGGCAAGGTTGTGGTCCGGCAAATCATGAAGATGACGTTGTCGAGCGATCACCGGATTGTGGACGGCGCGCTGGCGGCGCGGTTCATCAACGCCATCAAAGCGAAACTGGAGGACTTGGAGCTTTGGAAACGACTGACCGTTTGATGCAGTTGGCCCGGCAGCACGGGCTGGTCGTGCCGGGCTTCAACATTCCGTACCTGCCGATGATGGCACCGACGGTACGGGCATTGCGTGATACCGGCTGCTTCGGGCTGATTATGGTGGCGCGATTGGAATGGGTGAAGTTTTCCGCAAAAAGTCTCGAAGCAATCGCAGAAGAATACCGGCGCGTCGGCGACCGGCAATTCACGCGGTTGCACCTCGATCACGTGCCGGTGATTGATGAGGATCAGCTGCGCGTGGATTTTATCGGCGACATCAAACGTGCTTTGGCGGCCGGTTATGAATCGGTGATGGTGGACGGTTCCCGGTTGTCGCTGGCCGATAACATCGCGGCGACCCGGCAAGTTGTCGAGTTGGCGCACGCGCGTGGCGTGGCGGTCGAAGGCGAACTCGGTGCGGTGATGGGACACGAAGCTGGTCCGATGCCGTCGTACGAGGAATTGTTCACGTCCGGTAAAGGTTTTACCGATCCGCAGGAAGCGGCGCGGTTTGTGCGCGAGACCGGCGTGGATTGGTTGTCGGTGGCGGTTGGCAGCGTGCACGGCGCGATTTCGGCAGCCGCACGCACCGAGAAAAAAGTTGCGGCGCGGCTGAACATCGAGCATCTGGAAAAAATTAGCGTGTCGACCGGCATCCCACTCGTGTTGCACGGCGGCACCGGCATTCGCAAGGAATGTGTGCTCGACGCGGTGCGCCACGGCATTACCAAAATCAATATCGCGACCGCGACGCGTCAGCCGTACGAACGGTTGATGGCGGAGTCGGTTGTCAAAGCGCAGCAAGCTGTGTACGATGCGGCGGTCAAGCTGATCCGGGAAGAGTTGGAGATTGCCGGCAGCGCCGCCAAACTTAAAGGAGCAATATGAAACCAGTCACGTTCGCATTGTTTTTTGGAAACCGCGGGTTCTTCCCGGAATCTTTGATTGCCGGCGCGCGCCGGGAAATGAAAGCGCGCCTCGAAGCACTCGGTTACCGGACGCTCGCGATGCCGGCAGCGGCCACGCGGTTCGGCGCGGTGGAATCGGTCGCGGAAGGCAAGCAATACGCCGCGTGGCTGGCCGGTCAGCGCGGAAAGTTCGACGGCGTGATTTTGTGTCTGCCGAATTTCGGCGATGAAACCGGCGCGGTGGCGGCGCTGGAGGATGCCGGCGTGCCGATTTTGATTCACGCCTATCCTGACGAAACCGACAAGATGGGCTTCAGTCACCGGCGCGATGCGTTCTGCGGAAAATTTTCAATCATGGACGTGTTCTGCCAGTACGGCGTGCCGTTCACGGCGTTCCAGCCGCACACAGTGAATCCGCAAGCCGACGCGTTTGCGGAAAACGTCCACGACTTNGCCCGCGTNTGCCGGGTNGTCAACNGCATGAAACGTTTCACCGTCGGCGCGGTTGGCGCGCGNACNACGGCGTTCAANACCGTGCGCTTCGACGANCTGACGTTGCAACGCCACGGCATCACCTGCGAGACGCTCGACCTCTCGACCGTGATCAGCGCGGTGCGCGCGTTGCCGGACAATGACCGGCGCGTGAAGAAAATGACCGGCCGGTTGCACGACGTCACCAATTGCAGCGCGGTGCCGGCAACGAATATGCTCACGCTTGCCAAGCTCGGCGTGGTGCTCGACGATCTCGTTGACAAGCTGCAACTCGATTCGCTCGCGGTCCGGTGTTGGTTGGAATTGGAAATGGAATTGAAAGTCGCGCCGTGCGTTCTGGTCGGCATGCTCAACGACCGGCGCATCCCGTGCGCCTGCGAAGTGGACGTGTGCAACGCCGTCGCGATGTACGCGCTCCGCCTCGCGTCCGACCAGCCGGCGACTTGCCTCGATTGGAACAACAACTACGGCGATGATCCCGACAAGTGCATTTTGTTCCACTGCGGCCCGGTGCCGCAGTCGTTGATGACCGGCAAGGGCCGCATCGTGGATCATCCAATGTTCGCCAAGGCACTCGGCGCTAATTGCGGTTGGGGACCGAACGAAGGCCGCATCGCGCCGACGCCGATGACGTTTGCCAGCGCGAAAACCGAGAACGGCAAACTTACGTTCTATCTCGGCGAAGGCGAAATCACCGCCGACAAAATTGCCGACGACTTTTTCGGCTGTGCCGGCGTCGCGCAGATACCGGCATTGCAAGACAAACTCCAGAAGATCGGCTACGAAGGTTACCGGCACCACGTAAGCATAACGCCCGCCCGCGTCGAACGTGCCGTGCGCGAGGCGTTCACCCGGTATCTCAAGTACGATCTCGTGACGTGGTAAGCCCGGCATGAACTTCCTCGGCATCGACATCGGCACGAGCGGCTGCAAGGCCGTCGTGTTCGACGCCGATGGCCGGCCGCTCGCCAACGCCCAACGCGAGTACGCGCTGCACTTTACCGGCGATGGTGGCGCAGAACTCGACGCCGACGAAGTGATGGCCGCTTGTTTCGCTGTGCTGACCGAAGCTGCAAACCACGCCGGTCGCGGTTCGATTCGCGCCATCGGCATTTCGAGTCAAGGCGAAGCATTCACGCCGGTTGACCAACATGGCCGGCCGCTTGCCCGCGCGATGGTTTCGTCCGACGTGCGCGCCGCGGCGCACGCGCAACATTGGCCGCACCAATTCGGCGAAGAACGCCTCTACCAGATTACCGGCCACACCGCGCATCCGCTATTCACGCTTTTTAAATTGCTCTGGCTGAAAGAACACCGGCCCGACGTCTGGAAAAGCGCGGCGAAATTTTTGTGCTTCGAGGATTTGCTCCAATTACGCCTCGGCTTGGAGCCGGCCATGGGCTGGCCGTTGGCCGGGCGGACGATGTTGTTCGACGTGCACCGGCATGAATGGAGCGGCGAGATTCTCGACCGCATCGGATTGTCACCGGCAAAACTCGCGCGCCCGCTGGCATCCGGCACCATTGCCGGCAAGGTAACCGCCGATCTCGGCTTCGCGAAAGACGCCGTCGTGGCAACCGGCGGCCACGATCAACCGTGCGGCGCGCTCGGTGCCGGCGCGACCGAACCCGGCACCGCGATGTACGCGACCGGCACCGTCGAGTGCATCACGCCGGCGTTTGCACGGCCGGTATTTTCGCCGGCATTACACCACAACAACCTTTGCACCTACGACCACACCGCGCCCGGTTTGTACACGACCGTCGCGTACAGTCTGACCGGCGGCAATATCTTGAAATGGTACCGGGACCAGTTTGCCTCTGGTCAGGATTACGGCGAAATCTTGAAGACGGCTGCGCCAGAACCAACCAAACTGCTGGCGTTGCCGTACTGGACACCATCCGGTACGCCGTATTTTGATTTACACACACCGGGCGCGATTCTTGGTTTGCGCCTTTCGACAACACGCGGCGAAATTTTGCGAGCCTTACTCGAAGGCGTGGCATTGGAGATGCGGCTGAATTTGGAAATCCTCCGCGAATCCGGTTGCGAGATCCGGGAACTCCGCGCCATTGGCGGCGGCGCGAAGTCGGTTTTCTGGACGCAGTTGAAAGCTGATGTGCTTGGCCGGCCAATCAAGACATTGAACGTGACCGAAGCCGGTTGCCTCGGCGTGGCGATGTTGGCCTGTGCTGCTGTCACCGGCGAGCCGGTACGCGACCTTGCCCGGCGCTGGGTGCAACCGCACGCAACGCTCGCACCTCGACCGGCAACCGCGCATTGGTACGACGAACAGTTTACACGTTACCGGCAACTCTACCCAAAAATCAAAGGACTCAATTATGGAACAATATGATCTTATCGTCATCGGCGCTGGTCCCGGCGGATATCCGGCAGCGATTCGCGCAGCGCAACTCGGCGCGAAAGTCGCCATCGTCGAAAAGGAACAACTCGGCGGCACCTGCCTGAATTGGGGTTGCATTCCGACGAAGGCGCTCATTGCCGCTGCCGACACGTTTGCGAAAATTAAACACGCCGAGCAGTTCGGCATCAAGGTAACCGGCGCGACGGTGGATTACGCCGGCATGATCGGCCACAAAAATAAAGTCGTCGGCCAGTTGCGCGCCGGGATTGGTTCGTTGCTGACCGGCAACGGCGTGAAACTCTTTACCGGTGCTGCCAGTTTTGTGGATCGTAACACCGTCGAAGTTGCCGGCGTGCGGCTTGGCGCGAAAAAGATCATTATCGCAACCGGCTCGACTTCGGCGATGCCGGGATTTCTGCCGAAGCACGAACGCGTCGTCGAGAGCCGGGGATTTCTTGAACTCAATAAGCTGCCGGCGAGCATGATTGTGCTCGGCGGCGGATTCATCGGTTGCGAGCTGGCGTGCATGGCGGCGATGCTCGGCGTGAAGGTGACCATCGTCGAGTTGCTGGAAGACATTTTGCTGTTGCTGGACGCCGATGTCCGCCGGGAAGTCCGGGCTTCCATGGAAAAAAATCTCGGCATCACGATTCGGACCGGTAAGCCGTTGGAGAAAGCCGAGGCCGAAGCGGCGGAGTTAGTGCTCGCAGCGGTGGGGCGTAAGCCGGTGACGGATGGGTTGAAGCTGGAGAATGCCGGCTTGAAGACGAACGAGCGCGGATTTATCGAAGCTGACGATTATTGCCGGACGAAAGTCGCGAATATTTTTGCCATCGGCGATGTCACCGGTAAGATTCAACTCGCCCACTACGCCACCGCGCAAGGAATTGCGGCGGCGGAAAATGCCGTCGGCACGAAGCCGCACCGGCACGAAACGCTCGTGCCAAACGTCATCTTCACATCACCGGAAGTCGGCACCGCCGGCTTGAGTGAAGACGACGCGAAGAAACAAAATCGCGCCGTTAAGACCGGCAAGTTCCGCTTTGCCGGTCTCGGCAAAGGCCTCGCCACCGGCGAGACGACCGGCTTCGTGAAGTGGATTGCCGATGCCGGCACGGATCAACTGCTTGGTGCGGCAGCCGTCGGCCCGCACGCGACGGAATTGATCGCCGAAGCTGCGGCGGTGATTCGCGCGGAGCTAACGGCGACAGAACTTGGCCGGACGATTCACGCGCATCCGACGTTCAGCGAAATCTGGATGGAAGCGGCGCACGCCGTTCACGGCGATTGCATCCACGGCGCGCCGAAACGCAAAAAGTAAACGAACTGGGAATTACAATTTCGCCACTTTGACATCGATGATGTCTTTGTCTTTGCGGATTTCGGCAATAACGGATTCAGTTGGGGCACTATCGAGATTCAAGACGGTTAGCGCCTTGCCGCCCTGTTTGTCACGCCCGAGTGACATGCTGGCGATGTTGATGCCGTGCTTGCCCATGATCGTGCCGATCCAGCCGACCACACCGGGCCGGTCTTGATTGCGCATTATGAACAGGACGCCGGTCGGCACGGTCTCGACCGGCATGTCGTTGATGCGAACGATGCGCGGGTTGTTGGGTGAACCGTAGAACGTGCCGGATACGCATGCAGCCTGGCCGTCAACAATGGCGCGGAGGTTAATCAGTTCGGCATAGTCAATTGGGGCAGTGCTTTTGATTTCCTCGACCCGCACACCCAACTGCTCGGCAATCATCGGCGCGTTGACGTAATTGACATCGCCGCCTTCTGCGCTTTCGAGAAAGCCTTTCAGGATTGAGCGAGTGATCGGGCCGGTCTCAAGTTCGCCGGCCTTGCCGCAGAATTCGATGCTGAGCCGCTCAATGCGGCGCGGCGCTAGTTGGGCGAGCAACCGGCCCATTGTTTCGCCAAACGTCAGGTACGGCTGGAGTACTGCCAGCACTTTGGCGTCAATGCTCGGCATGTTGACGGCGTTACGAACTGTGCCGCCGGCCAACACTTCGGCAATCTGCTCGGCAATTTCGATGCCGCAGCTTTCCTGCGCTTCGTGCGTCGAAGCACCGAGATGCGGTGTCAGCACAGCCTGGTCAGCATCGCGCAACGGCAATTCCTTCGGAGGTTCGGGATCGTACACGTCAATTGCCACGCCGGCGACATGTCCAGTTTTGATTGCTTCCAGCGCATCGGCTTCGACGATGATGCCGCCGCGGGCGCAATTGATGAGACGGACGCCTTTTTTCATCTTGGCGATGGTGGTCTTGTTGATCATGCCGCGGGTCTGGTCGGTAATCGGCACGTGGACAGTGATGAAATCCGCCTGCCGGTAAATCTCGTCAAGCTCACAGACTTCGACTTGCAACGTTTTTGCCCGGCTTAAACTGAGGAACGGGTCGAACACCAGCACGCGCATCCCGAATGCAATCGCACGTTTGGCGACTTCGCCGCCGATGCGACCGAGGCCGATGATGCCGAGTGTTTTATTGAACAGCTCGACGCCTTCAAAGGATTTGCGATCCCACTTACCGGCTTTCATCGAAGCGTGTGCGGCCGGAATCTTACGCGCCAGCGACAACATCATCGAGAATGTATGTTCGCAAGTCGAGATCGTGTTGCCGCCCGGTGTGTTCATCACGATGATCCCTCGCCGGGTTGCCGCATCCACGTCCACATTGTCCACGCCGACGCCAGCCCGGCCGATGACGCGCAATTTTTTCGCCGCAGCAATGACCTTGGCGTTGACTTTCGTTTGGCTGCGCACGATGAGCGCGTCGTATTCACCGACGATTGGGAGGAGTTGGTCCTCCTTTAGGCCGGTAATCACGTCCACATGGAATTTGGGATTGGCGCGGAGCGCGTCCACGCCTTTTTGAGAGATTGCATCAGCAATTAGAATTTTCATAAATAACTCGCCAGTTGATTTTCGCCAGTAATTTGCGATGGTGACCGGTAATTCACAAGCAAAAACCATGAAATCAATCAAACTTTATTCCAAACCGCTCTGCGGCTGGTGCCAGGACGCCAAGGCCTATCTCAAGGCTCATAACATCCCATTTGAGAACATTGATGTTGGCGCGGACCCGGCAGCCTATGCTGAAATGCAAAAGATTTCCGGCCAGACCTACGTGCCAACGATTGTCGTGGACGGCAAAGTGCTCGCCGATTTCGATGTGGCGGCACTGGAAAAATTCCTAGCGCAATTCAACTGACCGCCCAAGCGACGGCATGCGTTACGGCGCACGCCAATCCGCCGGCCAGCAAATCGTCCACCACGATTCCCCAACCAGCCGGTAACTTCTGGGATTTCCGGATCGGAAACGGTTTCCAGATGTCGAACAACCGGAACGCCGCGAAGCCGGTCAGTACCAGCCACCAGACCGGCGCGATTCCGGCAAGTGCCACTGTCATCCCAACGATTTCATCAATGACCACGCATTGTGGGTCATGCTGGCCGAACAAACGTTCTGCGGCGCCGGCAAGCCAAATCGCCGGCAGGATACCGGCGGCAAACACCAGCCACACCCAAGAATTACCGGCAAGTTGAATTAGCAGCCATACGCCGACGCCGAGCACTGAGCCGGCCGTGCCGGGAAGTTTGGGAATGTAACCGGCGCCGAATCCGGTCGCCAACAGTTTGACCAGCCGGTCACGCATCGCTGAGGAAGACTTCCCGGTTTTTCCAGAGGTAGGCGATGCCGGACCACAATGTCAACGCCACCGTCACCAGCATCAAGCCGAACACCAGCCGCGAAAAAAAACGATCACCGTATGGACCAAACCGGTACCAATCATCGCGGATGGCCAGACCGACCAGTGTGACGATGATTGTGACCATTTGTGAAAAAGTTTTATTCTTGCCGAGTTGTTCGGCTCGGAGCACAACGCCGCGCTGGCCGGCAATCATCCGCAGGCCGGTCACCAGAAATTCACGTGCCACGATAATCAAGACCATCCATGCCTGCACCAAAGGTGCGTCTTCCCGGTAGCTCGGTTGCTCGATAAAACAGATAAACGCCGCCGTGGTAAGAATTTTGTCGGCGACCGGATCGAGCAACGCGCCAAATGTAGTTTCCATTTTATGCCGGCGCGCCAGCCAGCCATCAAACCAGTCCGTCAGTGCGGCGAGCACAAACACGCCGAGCGCAATGGTTTTGCCATACGGGAAATGCGAGAGAATCCAGCCGTTGTTCGGCAGCAGCAACGCCGCCACGAACACCGCCGTCAAGCCGATGCGCCCCAACGTCAATCGGTTTGGCAGATTCATTGCCGGCAATACTACGCCCAGTGACTTGCCGGAACAAGCCTGTTGCGATACAGTCGCCACCATGAGATCAGACATTATCAAACGCGGTGCCGAACGCGCGCCGCATCGCGGCTTGTTGCGTTCCACCGGCGTCATCCAGTCCGACGCGGATTTTGACAAACCATTTATCGCCATTGCCAACTCATACACGGACGTGGTGCCGGGCCATGTCCACCTGAAGAAATTTGCCGAGGTCGTCAAGGCCGCTGTGCGCAAGGCTGGCGGCGTGCCATTCGAGTTTAACACCATCGCCGTGGATGACGGCATCGCCATGGGGCACATCGGCATGCGCTACTCGCTGCCGAGTCGGGAACTCATCGCCGACGCGGTCGAGACGATGGTCGAGGCGCACCGGTTCGACGGGATGATTTGCATTTCCAATTGCGACAAGATCACGCCCGGCATGTTGCTCGCTGCCGTGCGCGTCAACATCCCAACCCTCTTCGTCACCGGTGGCCCGATGAAAGCTGGCAAGCAAGCCGACGGAACATCCGCCGATTTGATCACGATTTTCGAGGGCGTCGGCAAATACCAAGCCGGCGAGATTGACGAAGCCAAACTTAAGCAGCTGGAAGAAATTGCCTGCCCGACCTGCGGCTCGTGCTCCGGGATGTTCACTGCCAACTCGATGAACTGTCTGCTCGAAGCCATTGGATTCGCGTTGCCGGGCAACGGGACAATACTCGCCGTTGATGCCGGTCGCAAGAAACTAGCCAAACTTGCCGGCAGACAAATCATCAAGCTCGTCGAGAAAAACATTTGCCCGCGTGACATCGTCACTGCTGACGCGATTGACAACGCGTTTGCGCTCGACATGGCGATGGGTGGCTCGACCAACAC
>TBL_comb47_HYPODRAFT_10007177_pt1 | contig 11790 bp, 7 predicted proteins | sample TroBogypolimnion_40_FD_10682 | JGI IMG/M metagenome (IMG submission 10682) | reverse complement strand
GCCCAGACCTCCGTCGCCACCTTTGTCGTATTGGCGCCCTCTCGACACAGGTCGCGACAGAAGCTCAGCCGGGGAGTGACTGGGGTGGAATCGCTCAGGGCAGAATGGTCGATCGGAAGAACCGCGCCGGTAACGCCAGGGCAGGGGGCTCGACGTAATCGAAGAAGCCGTTGCTTGGGTTGTTGGTGGTGACCGTAGTCCAATTCACCAGGTCGGTCGAAACCTGCACCCCGTAAGTAAAATCATCCAGACCGGTGAACCGGATACTTATTCCCCCATCGCCCTGGCTGGCCAGCGCGATGGAATCGGGACGCAAGCGCGCTATCAGTTGCGCGGGGAGCGCCTCGATGTCGGCATCGAGTGGCACCACCTGATAGTTCGTATTCAACCACGGCGATCCCACGCTCAACTGCGGTACGGCGAGGATCTGTCCCACGTCCGTGAAAACTCCTGCCGGCTGGCTCAACCGCAGGGCGTCTAACGCCCCCGCCATGGCCGCCGCCCCGGCCGAGTTTGACGAGATTATGAAAGATGAGGGAGAGCCGCCCGACAGGTTGTTCCACGCGGTCAATCCGTCCAGGAGCGAGGCCCAGGCACCCGCATTGGGCTGGTTGACAGACCAAAGGGTGGTTGGGGAATTGGTGTTGAAGAGCGGCGCTAGGAGCGCTACGTGCCGCCAGTCGTTCCTCGGTTGCATCAACACGCCATAAAACCAACTCCATGTGCCGGCTCCCGCCCACCGCGTCCAAGTAGGGTAGTCGACCACTGCCGACTTCAAATAGAGAGTCTGCCAGGGCGTCCCGCGATGCACCTGACCGAGCGATGCGGTATCCAGGGTGGTATCCACGGGGAAGGTCCAATCGTCGGAGCAGGTGATCCGCGGATCTTTCACACGCAGGTCTGTGATGGTGGAACTGGCCGAGGCGGAACCGAGACTGCTTCCAGGCCACGGCTCATACGCCGAATTGACCGTACCAATGTTCCCGATCGTAGACATCATCCGCACAGATATGTCCCAGTCGCAGTTGGTCGTGTAGTTGGAGGGCGTCAGGTCGCCGACGGTGTAGTGAACCAGTGGATCGTTCGCCTGCCAGGAGGTGTAAAGGTACATGTCCCGAACCGCGTTGTAAGGACAATAAAAGTGGTTGGTGGGGTAGAGCGGGCCCGTCAACACCCCGACAGCAGGCAACTGCAAGAGATTCGTGCGGAAGAAATTGATGGCACCCTGGATGTTCCATCCTGGGGGCGAGAACGAATTGGCGTAATTCCACACCAGGTTGTTGCTGTTCATCCCCAGACCAGCGTAGATCTGGTTGATGATTCCATAGGTGGGAGACGCCTGGGTTGTGCCCACCCGGTTGGTGAGGAACATACTGCCGTACCCGCCGTCCAGCCTGCCGCTGGCGACTGCACCATGGAAAAGACTGGTCGTGATGTCGAAGGACGGGCTGGCCGCGGCCAGGTTGACATAATCCACGATTCGCTGGGCGTCCGTGTCGTAAAGCACGAAGCGCATGCTGGAGGCCAAGTTGAACCACCAGCGCGGGACGGGGAACCCCTGGCCGATCTCGAACGAGGTCTGAGCGGGGGAGATAAACGCGTTATTGATGAAGGAGTAGCTGGAATTGGTCAAGAACATGAAGTGGCTGGTTCCGGCAGCGAACGGGATGGCGAAAGAAGGGTTAGGGAATAGCGGATTGGAACCGTGCCAGGAGTTACCTGGTATCAGTAGGGCCGGTGCGGTGGCGAACCAGACATAATTGGAGTACGGGGCGGAGTTGAAATAGGTCATTGCGCCGGAGTCATCGGTGATCGTAGCACTGAACTCAGCCGCGATGATCATCTGCAGGTTGCGCGGATAGACGTTGGTAAACGAGTTCCATGCCTCGATGCCGAACTCGTTGGTGATCGAGAGCAGGTACATCTGGTTGGTCGCCTGTGGGTACTTGTCTGTGGCCAGGTTCTTGATGAATTCCAGTTTCCGGGCCACTTCGATTTTAGTTCGCAACTCCAGTTCATTGAAATTCGGGAACCCCTTTTTCGCCCCGATCACCAATGGGATGCCCAGGACCAAATCACGCGCGTCCACCCAGATATTGGTTGTGTCATTGAAGCGCCGCATGGCCGGGGGATTGCTGATGAGGCCTGCGTGGTTGGTGAGTTCTTCATAGCCGACGATGAACACCTGGGTACCGTTCGTTTGCGTGGTCAGGAAAAGAGGACGGAAGATCGTCGGGAAGGCGTTCGTCGTCCCGTAGCATCGGCTGGTGGCAGCATCGTAGAGGTTCGCGGCCACCTGCAAGACCCGGTGGACCGCCGGGGTATATTGATTCGTGGGATAGACCTGGATCGAGTCCAGGCCCGCTGGAAAACCCGGGTACCCTGGGTAGGGGGACGATCGTGCGGCCAGAGCCGCATCCGATTCCAGGAGCCGCGAGGCGACGTTCGTGAAAAAGCGGATGGGGCTATCGGTGCTCAAGGCCGCCTCCGCCGGTTGGGTGAACTGCCCCAGGCAGAAGGCGACGGTCAGGAGCAACACCTTACTCACATCGGACTGATTAGGAATCTTCACCCACGGGGACGATATGATAACTTCTGTCAGCCTGTCAATCACCCGGAAGGGGGAGCCGTTCGGCGATCACCGCGACATCGCTCCGGCCTCCCGTTGGTATACGGCAAAGAGGCATTGGCTCCCGCTGGTGACCCTGAAGTAGGGCCTGAAATGGAGTGCCTCGGGCCATCCACCGGCCAGGTCGTCGCCGTCGGCGAATACGACGTACTGCACCTCGGGTGGGGGATCGGCGATGCGATCCGGGGTGCGGGCATCCACGAGTGGGAGCACTCGGTTCTCGAAGTTCTTTCCGAAGAGATAGTAGCAACCGGAATTGAGCCCGCCGATGAACCCGAAGATTCCCGGTGTTTTGAGTCGCTCATAAAGCTGTTGGTAAACTTCGCGCGACGAATAACTCTCGCGAAGCACGAGGGATCGTGGCGGCTCCCTTTCCCATTGGTAATCGACGGAGAGCGCATGATCTTTTTGAATTCGAGAGATCAGCTTGGCCACGGCACCGCCGTGGCCGCTATCCCAGCGCCGCACCATGAGTCCCAGGTCAAACAGTAAGAACATCCCCGTGCTGGCCGTAAGCAGTCCCAGGGCGGCCGCTTTGGCCCAGCGAGGTTCCAAAAGGAGAGCCGCCAACGGAGCGCCGATGACCAGAAATGCGGGGGTGAGCCGAAGGAGTCCGATGGATTGCCACCGCATGACGGTGTGACACAACACAAAAGCGCCGACGGCCATGAGAACCAGGACCCCAGCCGCCAAGCGGTCGAGACTATCTGGATGTCCCGCGACCTTCGGTGATCGCACCCATCGACTGGCCGCCATGCCCAGGCCGGGCAGGAAGAAAGCGATGCCGAGCAACCCCAGCCCACCTCGGGGTGCGAGAGCTCGATCCGGCAGACCGTAAAAATCAGTGTCCTCGGTAAGTTCCTTCCTGGCCCCAACCAGCTTGAGGACCCCTCGGCAAAACGCCACGTAGCGAGACTGGAGTGAATTGGGTATGCAGATGGTGTCGAAGGCGATAAGGACCGTGCCACGGCTTACTCGAGTCCAGACCTCGCGGGGTCCACGTTCCTGGGACAATGCCTCATGGAGCAGCGTCGGGCCGCCCCAACTCCCGTACCATAGGCGGTTGCTGGCGTAATTCCAGATAAACCCGGAGGCGATCAGGCCCAGCATTCCCGCCGCCGTGGCAGCGGCCAGCAGGCGTGGTCGCAGCCAACTCGTTCGATGGAGGATGAGGATCGCCAGGAGGTAAACTGGGGCCATCAGCAGCGTCGAGTTCTTGACCCCGCAGGCCATGGCGAAACACGCCGCCGACCAGGCGAAGCGAGTGGCTTCCGGACGCCGCGGGTCGCCCTGGGTCCGGCTATCGATCAAAAACAGGGCGCTGGCAGCGGCCCACATGCCAGCCAAAAAGAAGGCGGCTTGCGCCGTCATGAAAACGACGGCAAAGCTGGTGTAACCGCTCAGAATAGCGGCCGCACAGGCGGCGGCCCCCGGACTGGCGCCGAGGCGGCGACTCAAGGAAAAGACGATGCCGAGGCTCAGGAAGGCGCCGATCGCCGATAGCACGGCGAAGGCCACCGGCGAATGAGCGTAAAGGTAACCCGGCAAGGCCAGACCTTCAGCAGCGAACGACAGAGCACAAACCCGCGGATCGTTGACCGAGAACGGGAGGATGGACCGGTGCTGGATCCAGAACAAGGGCATCTCGAAATGGTAGGGGTCGGCGTTGAGGATCATCAGGGCTCCGAGGGCGCTATGCACGGCGGTCGCAGCTACGGCAACGCACATCGTGACCAGCGCGAGGGGTTCGCGCTTCAGGTGCCGGAGTGTCCTCCAGGCTCCGCCCAGTAGCATCCCCCAAGCCCGGCGCGCCGGGTGTAGCCGCCAAAACCGCGCCGTCACGAGAACGAGCACGGTCATTGCCAGGTTGGCGAGGAACAGGCCCGCTGCCGTCAAAAGCCTGGGCCACGAGAGGATCTGGAGGCAGAAAATCAACTGCGCCGCGGCGCCGGTGAAAATGACCACCGCCCGCTGGACTAGGCTGTTCAACGGCAGGCGGCGCTCGAGACTAAAGCCCGAGACGAGGCATAGGCAGTAAACCAATATCAGTGCAAACATAAACCAGCGACTTCCCATTCGAGGGCGAGTTGGGATTCCCGCCCTGGTCCGAGGGACTATAAGATTCGGGGTAGCCATTTCAAGAAAATTGGCTGAGGGTCGAGGGAATCCTCCCCGCATTGGGTCTGAACTCGAGTATTGTTGCCCGGCCAGGATTGTCCGGTTTTGGTTAGCGTCCGCAATGGTCGTTGTCGGGACCCAGTTTTCATCCTTTAAGTCAGATTGCGCTTTACCTGAAGGGCTAGCTTCCGCATTTTCTTGGGGCGGCTTGGGGCGAGCTTTCCAAGCGCGCGGAATGTTGAACAAAGCGCTGACGATTGCGTGGATTTCGGATTTTCCCGTGGAATGGCTGCCCGATCTGCCGCCTGACCTGCGGGGTTGGCCCAGGCGGCACCCTGCCACCTGGCAGATGGCCTTGCTTACGGAGTTTGCGAAGAACCCGGACATCCGCCTGCATGTGGTTCTGTTGCGGAAACAGGTTGGCCGTGAACTGACTTTCGAGCACAGTGGGGCGGTGTTTCATGTATTGCCGGCGGCACCCTGGGCGCGTCTGGGCTCTTTGTTTTGGTTGGATACGTTGCTGATTCGCCGGCTGCTTCGGAAAGTCCGGCCGGATTTGGTGCATGCCTGGGGCACGGAAAAGGGCTCCGGGTTGATCGCGCACCGGCTGGGGTACCCGTACTTGATGACGATCCAAGGCCTGTTCTCCTGGTATAAAGAGCTGGTGCCCCTTTCGCGCTATGACCGGTTCGTTGAGCGTATTGAACGGACCACTCTCCGTCGCGCTACCGCGGTTTCGGCTGAGTCCAACTATACCATTCGCTACATTCAGGAGCGCTATCCACAGCTTCAGCTTTTTCAGGTGGAGCATGTCCCGAATCGGGTGTTCTTCGGAGTGCGGCGTCAGCCGCAGGACCGGCCGCTGCATTTGGTTTCGGTCGGCACACTGGGTTTTCGCAAGGGTACGGACCTTCTTTTTCGGGCGCTGGAACCATTGGTCGCCGCCGTGGATTTCAAGCTGACCGTGATCACCAATCCAGCCGCGCAGTTCCTCGAGCAAGCCCGGGCGACGGTTTCGGAGGGGCTTTGGCGCCGCATGGAATTCAAACACCATCTCACCCCGGCGGAAGTGGCCAAGGAGTTGGAAACGCCGACCTTGATGCTGCTGCCGACCCGTGCTGATACTGGACCGGTGGCCGCCAAGGAAGCGGCGGTGGCCGGCCTTCCACTCGTGGCTTCGGCTATCGGCGGCGTGCCCGATTACGTTACACCCGGCAGCAACGGTTTGACCTTCCCACCAGGAGACCTGGAGGCCTTCGGCCGGGCCATTCGCCAAGCGGTGTCGCATCCCTTGCTTGGCAGGGGAATGGTGGAGGCCCGAACCCTGGCTCGGGTGCGGGAGCATTTGTCGCCCGAGTTGATGGCCAGTTCCTTCTTGAAGGCTTATCGCGCGGTCTTGGACCTCAGGCGCTGAACGAGCGGGGTGTACGGGAGTCTGCGCCCAGGGCTCAGTCGGAAACGAACTGCTTCGCGATCCTCGTCGTATAGGTCATTTTATCCGGTGCGCCGCCGCTGATGCTCGGCGGCGGAGAATTGCGACGGGCTTAGGTTGCAGCCGGTCCACGAAAACCCGGGCCCATTCGGAGTTCCGGAGGCGGACGAAGTCGGTTAAAGGCGAGGCTGGGTTTCGGCATGGTGGCCGCAGGCGTGGCCACGCCGTGATTCAGACTGATGCTCAAAGCCAGCAGGCCGGTGAAGGTGGGGAGGTCCACATAGAGCGAGCCGAACACCGTCATAAAATAGACCACCTTCGCTGCATAGAAAGCGAACAGGAACGAGTTCAGTCGTTGCAACGAGGGGTCACCAAACTTGAAATTCCGATAGACCACGCGACCTCCGGCGGCAAGGAGCCAAAGAAAACCGATGGTCCCAAAGATGCCCAACGGGAGAATTACGGACAAGGGACCGTTGTGGTAGTCGCTGGCGTATTCACTCCCTTCGTGACCGACGCGGGTGGTCAGGCCAATGAGTTCGGTTTCGCGGCCACCCATCGCATAGCCTTTGCCAACCAGGAGATAACGGGGAATCTCGGGAATTACCTCGTTCCACATCCGGACCCGCCATTCGCTGGAATACGCGGCATCCATCTTCACTTCCTGGTCGATGTTGACCGGCAGAAAAGCCAAGGTCCGTTGAACCGAGAGCGGGAGGCTGGTGGCGAAGGTGCCCACTAAAACTGCCGTCGTGATCCCGCAGAGAATGATGGCGGGCAGAACCCGGCTGCGATAGAGCCCCTCGATGTAGAACAGGATCGCTGAAATCATGAAGAACTGTACCAGTAGGGATCGGAACCCGCCCATCAGCCCGATGAACATGCAAAGCAGCAACAGCAGGAACTTGAGCGGACTTCTCAGAGTGATCAGTTCCGTCAGACCGAAGCGGGCGAGGATGGCGCAGAAAACGCCCAAGCTGAGCGTGGTCAAGCCCCCGGAACGCATGAAGAAGCGGCTGTTGACGACAAAGTCGCTGGAAAGGTCGGTGATGTTTTCAACTGGGAAGATTAGGAACAGGAAATTGAAGGCAGGGTGAATGGTGCCCGCCAGATTTCCGATGGCTTGGGTCGCGCTGCCCAGGAAAAACAGCATGATGTAAAGCACGGCGTGCTGGGGTGGAATGGACCGGTAGGTAATGGCGAAAAAACCGGCGATGGCTCCCAGAATATAGAAATATCGCTTCCCGCCATAAACGTCGCCGCCAAAGGAACGTAGGCCGATACCCCCGGTTAGCTGGGCGGTCACCAGCGTTACCGCGGCCAAGAAGATTAACGGCCAGATCAGGGAAGGGACATAGATGAACTTGCGCTCGCGCTTTAGGGCGTACTGAATGATGGAGATGGTCAGGCTGATGGCGGTCATACCCATCCAGAGCTGCGGGCGGCCCGGCAAAAAGAAGATGGCGGCACTCATGTTCCAGCTCGCGATGAGCCAGGGATGATGCCACTTCAGGAACATCGGGAGTGTGAGAATGAACATGAGCACGCCGACAAAAATAAGCGTACCCAGATCGGGAGGAGAGGCCAATAGGTACCCCAGGAACACCGCAAGGGGCAGGCATAGGCCGTAAATAATCAGCGAGCGAAGAAGTAAGGACGCACTGGTCATTGAGGCAAGGGGTAAGGCTGTTTCATACGTCCACCACGGGAGAAGAAAAGGCCGGTACGGGCAAGGGCTGATCGGCTTGTCGCGGGCGGGGTGCGGGCGGGCCATTCAAGGCCACCGCGAAACCAAGGACGCCCGTGAAGAAGTAGAAATCGACGTACAACGCGCCGAACACGACGAAAAAGAACACGCTCTTGGCGAGGAAAGCGCCAAAAAGAAAAGTGTTGATTTGCCGTAAAGCCGGATCGCCGTGCCGGTAATTGTGGTGCAGGTATTTCAAACCTGCGCCCAGGAGCCAAACGAAGCCGAGCAGGCCGAACAAGCCGAAGGGAATGATGATCGAGAGCCCCCCGTTGTGATAAGCCCCGGTCAGGAGAGAGCCCATCGAATAGGTATCCTGGTGAGAGGCATCCGCCAGGGCGGCCATCTCCATCTCATTGGGGTCGAGTGCATAGCCCTTGCCTTTGAGTAGGTAATTGGGGATCTCCGGCACAATGACCTTCCACATTTCCACGCGCCACTGAGAGGAAGCTTCCGCATTTTGCCGTACCAGCGGGTCCACCGGGACTGGCAGGAAACTGAGCGAGCGTTGCACACTCAAGGGTAGCTTCTCCAATTGAGTGACGCACACCACCCCCACCACCAGGCCGAGGGCGGCTAGCACCGCCAGGATTCGCGTCCGGTGCAGGCCTTCCAGGACAAAAACCACCGCTGCGGTCATCATGAATAGGATTAAAACAGAGCGATAACCCGATTCCAGACAGCCGACGGCGGCCAGGAAGAACAGGAAAAGGCGCATAGGCCGGCGCAGGTCAAGCACCCCTCTCATGCCGTAGCGAGCCAGCAGGAAACTGTAGAGGGCGGCGGCGGAGGTCATCATCAGGCCGCCAAATCGGCCCGTGTAGCCCGCTCCGGCCATATCGGCGCCCGCCTGTTCCAGCGCCACGGTGATGGGAAACAGGCCATATAAAAAAAAGAAGCTGGGGTCCGGCGGAGTACACCAGGTTGCCCACGATGCCGGTAAGGCCGGGAAGGAAGAACATGGCGGAATACAACTCGGCGCGGTGGGCCGGAATCCGGGTGCTGGTGAAGGCAAAATAGCCAGCGATAGCTCCGAGGATATAATAATAGCCTTTGCCACCAAATTTGTCGGACCCCATCATTCTTAGCCCAAAACCTCCGGTCATCATGGCGGTAACGATCACCGCGAGGGCGAAAAAGCAGAGTGGACGAGTCAGGGAGGGAACCTGAATGAAGCTTCGATTGGGGTTAACCGCCCGGTTCAACACCGCGAACAACAGGCTGCCAAAGGAAAGCACCAGCCATAGTGGGGGTTGGCCGGGTATGAAGACTGGCGCCACCTGCGCGTTCCAGGCCAGCACCAGCAGCGGGTGGTGCCAGTTCATGAGCAGTGGCACGCTCAAAGTAAACACCACCAGCACCACCACCGCCATGGAACTCGGATCGAGCGGCTCCGCCAGCAGGTAGCCCAGAAGCACTGCCAGGGGAATACAAATTCCCAGAATCAGGTGGGCTCGCGGTACATTAATCGTTTTCGCCATTCGAGTTAGTATATACTAGTGGATTTGCGCGGTTGTGCAACGTCATATCTGCGGTGGATCGGGAGCCATGGACCTTTGAACATTCGGCTCCGGGGTGTGTCAATCAGGAGGCAGCGATTCTCAAAATCTAATATCATGTCACGCTTTCGTCGAGTGGTTCATGGAGTGGCTTCCGGCTATGGGGTGTTGGTGGCCACCGCCCTGTTCGGGCTGGCTTCTGTACCCATGGCCCTTCACTACTTGTCGAAAGACCAGTTCGGGCTCTGGGCGTTGATGTCAGGCATCGGGATGTACCTCAGCTTGATCGACCTCGGGATGTCTGGCTCGGTGGCGCGGTTGCTGGTCGACCACAAGGACGACCGCCAGACCGGTGCTTACGGTGGGCTCATCAAGACCGGTTGGCTGGTTTTGCTGGTTCAGGGGGCTTTGGTACTGGTGGCAGGCTGTGCCTTGGCACCCGGGCTTTGCGCGTTGCTGAAGCAGATTCCGCCCGAGTTGGAAGGCGATTTTATCGCGCTGGTGAGGTGGCAAAGCGCGGCGTTAGCGTTGGGTTTTGGGACGCGGATTTTCAGCCACCTGCTCAACGCCCATCAACGGGTGGACCTCTTCAACTACAGTCAAATGGTCAACCTGGTCCTTCAGTTCGCCTTGCTCTGGTGGTTTTTTCACGTCGGACAGGGCGTCTTCAGCCTGGCGTGGGCGGGGTTGCTGGGTTCGGCGGCTGGCGCCACAGTCTGCCTGGTGGCATGCTGGCGGTTGAGGTTGTTTCCGCCCTCGGGCGCTTGGGGACGCGCTTCCTGGAGCTGCTTCAGGGAGGTCTTCAGTTACGGAACGGACATGTTTCTGGTCGCCGTGGGAACACAGCTCATTCTGGCCAGTCAGACCATGATCATCACCCGGTGCCTGGGCCTCCAGGCGGCGGCGGCCTGGAATGTGGGGACGCGCGCCTACACCCTCGTTTCGCAGGCCCTTTGGCGGGTCTTCGACTTTTCCGGCCCAGCGCTCTCGGAGATGATCGTTCGCGGGGAGCGGACTCTGTTACGGGAGCGATTCAAAGGGTTGGTGATCCTGTCCGCCGCCTTGAGCGGCTCCGCTGCGGTCGCTTTCGTCCTTTGCAACGCTACCTTCGTCACGGTGTATACTCACGGCAAAATATCCTGGTCGTCGGCGAATGACCTGCTCCTGGGCGTATGGATGATCGTGTTGTCAATCCTTCATTGCCATGGGGCTTTCGTGCTGCTGACCAAGAAGATTGAGTTCATGCGCTACGTCTATTTCGTGGAAGGAATCGTGTTTGTATCGGCCGCCCTGCTCGTGGCGCGCCGAGGCGGCTTGCCGGCGGTCATCCTGTGCTCCGTGGTGACGAGCACTTGCTTTAGTGGCGCGTACGGCATTTGGCGAATGAGCCGGTATTTCGGATTTCCGCTTCGCGAGATTGGGATTCGGTGGCAAGCGCCAATGGTGCGGGTCCTGGCTGCGTTTGTGCCCGCCGCCGTGGTTTGGTGGTGGGGTAGTGAGCGGCTGATGCCCGGGCTGATGGACGCGGTCTCAGGACTGGAGGTTTCGGGAGACAACCCTCGGTTCGTGGCGCAAGTGGTGCGGCTGGCCGCGAGTGCGCTTTTCGCAGGCGCCTGGGGTTCTTATCTGTTCCTGCGGCTGGGACTCCCTCCCAGCATGCAACGTGAGCTGCTCCATCGAGCTCCGAAGCGAGTTAATCCATTCCTGCGGCGAGTCTTTGCTTTACAGGCGGTGTGATCCGCACCCTACGGCTTCTCAAAATAGGCGTAGATGCTGACACCCCAGTGAGGGAAGATGAGCTTCATCCCGCTCTTCCGATAGACCATCCCGGCAAGCTGCGGCAACCACTCGCCTCCCGGTCGCCGAGGACGTCCGATCGAAGCCGCTAAGCGGTTGTGGAGTTTGCCACCCCGCTCGATGTCGGTGCCGTAGAGTCGGTCCCCGCCGCTCTCGATCAACCTCAGACCGGAAGCCCGCCCCAATTGGGCGAAATCGGCCAGCCTCCAAAGACTGACGTGGTGCGGGGGCCATTGGTGAGGGTCCCAAGGGGTTAACCGGTAAAACCCTTCAGCGGAGGGAACGGCTGCGGAGATGACCCCGCCGGGTTTCAGCAGGTCAGCCGCCTGCCGCAATACCGCCACCGGGTCAGGGACATGTTCGAGCACCTGGAAGAAAGTGATGAGGTCCAAGCTGCCCAACGCCTGGTCCGGACGCAACTCGTGCAGCATCCGATCGAGGACCTGATGACCTTTGGCGCGGGCCTTTTCCGCGGCGGCGGGATTGAGTTCCAGGCCGAAAGTCTCCAAGCCTGCTTGGCGGGCCAAGTCCAGGAACAGGCCGCTGCCGCAGCCAACGTCCATCACCC